>Ga0310690_10001690_pt1 | contig 38426 bp, 63 predicted proteins | sample AusTroGonzalo_MG_2_FD_207661 | JGI IMG/M metagenome (GOLD analysis project Ga0310690, IMG submission 207661) | Bovine rumen microbial communities from tropical cattle in Woodstock, Queensland, Australia - Gonzalo_04 (v2) (version 2) | ecosystem: Host-associated > Mammals > Digestive system >... | reverse complement strand
GTTCCGGGAGCGTACAATCTGTGAACGCCACCCGCAAAGATCAACCGGGATACTTCCCTTGTGTACGGACTGTCATCCACAAGCGCCCACTTGGACAGGAAATGCTCACAGCGGTTCTCGCCGTCCCACTTGATAGCATCCACGATGTCAATGATGGGATTGTACTTGCGTTCATCAAACAGGATTCTCAGAGCGGCTGTGTGCTTGTCCTTTGAGTACAAACCGTAGTCCTGTTCAATATGGTTCATACTCCTTGCTTCATCCGCATCAGTCCAAGGGACAATATTCAGCTTTTGATTAACAGTAGTATGGATTTCTGCCCGGTTAGACAGAGCGTTGTACCGAATACCGCGATAATAGCTGTCGTGTTCCATAATGGTGACAAAGTTACTAATCAGCAGTTTCGGATTGCCATGCTTGTCAACGCAGTCAACCGTGAAGACAACCTCTGGTCTTGCCACCTCCAGTTCTTTTGAATCGTTGTTTCTGTCCATGATGCAATCAAGCATATAGCTTACCTTGTCTATATTCTTGACGGCGTAGGCGTACTCATCAGACTCCGGGTCTTCGGTTCGCTTGATTTTGTCTAAACGAATCCATTCATCATAAACCAGATGATATTCGTTTAGTTTTGCCTCTTCCCTACGCCGCTTTTCCTCTCGCTCTGCCCTCTTGATTGCAATCTCTTCGCTCTGCTCTTGGCTGAGATCGCAATCAATTGGCAGATTCAGTTTGAAGTCTGCATTGATTTTCTTCATCGCGTCCGAATTGGACTGCAACCCGCAAACTTCCTTAACAAATGTGATGGTGTCTCCGCTTGCCCCGCAAACAAAGCACTTAAACCAAGTGTCATTGTAGGAGAAGTTGAAGTCATCTCCATTGTGGATGGGGCAAGGGCATCTGTGATTTCTCCGGGGGGTGGACGGAGCATAAGCTGTCAGCACATCTTCCATTGTCACAGCATCGTGAATGGATTGCGCTATGTCATTCCAGTTTGCTCTGCCCCTCCCCTGTGTTTTGTTCGTCATAACCGCACCCTAACGCCCCGCAGAACGGGTCTTTCACTTTGTATTTGCATTTGCGACACACATAGATGCACACATTGCATTTGCCGCCCATCCCGTACTTGCTTATTACATGGGGTTCTGGACATTCTCGCATAAGGCATTGCGCGAACATCTTTCCTGTCACATTGCAGAGGAATGGAGCGTAAGACGGAACATACGCTTTCTTCTTATCACCCTGCCCCGTCCGAATCACCCCACAGATCGTTACACTCTGGTCTGTGTTTCAGCGTCCATGCAAGACATAAAAGATTCCAACAGAATGCCCGGTCATGCCGCTCATCAATCATATCGTTGTACCACTTGAGATAGTGACGGACGGCGCTATCAATGTAGCAGTGCGCGGGAATCCCACGCTCCCAATTTCTTTCCCCATATTTAGTCGCGCCCTCTTCAAAGTGCTTGGACACCTCAAGAAGCATCGTAGGAACATCCCAAGCGTAGTGCGTGGCATAACAGCAAAGCGCGTGGTAGATGAACTTGATATCGTGCGTCTCCATGAACTCTGCAATCAAGTAAAGCGGCTCACGGTCTTTCTTGATTTGCTCATAGTTCCCGGAGTAGTAGTCAAGCACTTGTCCCGCAATGTCCAACGGTAAAAGATCACATCTGCCTTTCCCATCGGATACATCGCGAACTGCCCCACTCGCAAACTCGCGCCTATTGCCACTGTCAGCTATTGCCAACTTCTATCATCCTTTCTAATGCTTCACGCATCTCATAATGTAGCAAATCACGAATCAGTTTCCCGCCCGTGTCAGAGCGCTCACACATGAGTATCGGACACTTGTATCTTGCCATCCATGTAATGAGCGATGCTATCATACTCTGCGGTTTCATCTGTGACCGATAAGCACCCGCATATGCGTTCTCCCATGATGAGCGCTCTATAAGGATATAAAGCCGAATTTCAGCGTCTCGCGCACGATTAAATTCCGCTCTAAATCTTTTGCGATCCCGGCAGAAGTTCCCGGCAATTTCTGTGAGACTCATTTTCCGTTCAACCGCTACTGGCAGATAAAACCAAGTGCCGTCTGGCAATTGTGTCTTTGCTGTGTAATCCCCTGCCAATAGCGTTTCGCGGACATAAGGTTGGAGATATTCCAAGCGTTTCTCCAGAGATGCGGTCTGCTGTTCGCGTGTGTCTATGCAGAAGACCATCTTGCTCAGACAGTCTTCTGCTTCAACCGGGTCAAGCGTTCCCATCAGAACGGGAGATCGCCGTCTGCCTCCTCAACCTCGGTGGCAAAGGCAGTAGGCTTGTTCGCCAGAGGCTTGTCCTTGGGAGTGCGGAACTTGCCCTCTCGGATGATATCCACGGACTCAGCCGCAATCGCTTCGGTAGTCCACCCGGTTCTGCCGTTGTACTCCCACTCCTTGTTGCGGTAGAGCAGTCCGATCTTCTTGCCCTTGAGTTTCTTCTCGTCCCAGTCAAAGGTAAAGCCGGGGTTAGATTCCTCAATCGCCCAGATGGTGTTGCCAAGGGAGCGCTTATTCCACTCGTCCTTATCGCTCCCGTCATCCTTGGGCAGACGGACACGGAAGATGCCGCGCCACTTCTTGTCCTCACGGTCGTTGTTGTCATAGTCGCGCTTGAAGATGCCAGAGTAGTCTCCCTCGCAGACATCGTGCGCGATGACCAGAGTCTCGCCCCAGTCATTGGACTCAACCTTGGCGCTCACGATCTGGCAGACATACCCACCCGCAGGGAGCGTTTCGCGCCCACCAGAATTTCTCTTGACTTCCACTTCAAATTTTTTCATTTTCGTACTCCTTATAAATAAAGTTTATTAGTATCCGTTTCCCTCAATCTCGCCCGTCTCTTCGTCAACCAGAGGGCAAAAGCAGTTGGGACTTCTTCCGTCAGCAATGTAGACTCCAGTCAGTCTGCATTGCTTTCTGGAATATGTTTCACACGCAGGGCATCTGTCACAGCAGACGGTATCTCCCACAAAGTAAAAGTAGGCAATGCGCTTGGTGTATCTGCGTACGCCGTCTGCTTGTGCTTCTATTGCGGTTTCTTTCGGCTTTGCCATCACAACCCCCAGTATTCCCGGACACATTTGTCCACATACCCCAAATCATTAGGAATCTTCAAACTGGGGAACATTCCCTCCGGGGACTTCGCGGTGGTGTACCCATCGCTCTGCGTGATGTAGTGATGACCCTCGCTATCCACAGCCGCAAGAAGCACGATATCAAAGCACCCCTCAAGCGTGAGGTACTGGTCAATCATCTTACCAACGGTTTTTGCCTTGACCTTGCCAGTGTTGGGATCAGTTTCAGTGTGATGCAGAAAATAGACAATCACATCGTCCGGGAGGGCGTAGTTAACGCTGTGGATGAGATTGCGGAACGAAACCGCCATATCGGTGTACTTCTGGTATCCGACTTCCTTTGCCCGGTCAAACAGTTCGTTGACCAAAAGGTATTGTGAATCGTCTATCACATACCGCTTCAGCTTGGGTTCTTTGAAGATGCCGCTGATGTCCTTGTAGGTAGCGCGGGTCTTGACTTTATAGTCACCTTTGAACGGTAACCGCCCTTTCTCCACGGAGAAGATGCCAGTCTCTTTCGGATTCAGTCCCTTGATGCCGTAGGACTTTCCGCTACCGCTTTCTCCCTCAATCAGAATCGGAACTCCCATGCGAATCTCCTTTCAGATGTTGCAAGCAAAAGACTTGCGAAGATCGCCCGTTTCGTAGCAGTATCCCCGGTACTTGAAGCAACGCTCACAGAAAATCTTGTGCTTGTCCGGGGCATAGTTCGTGGTGGGGTTCTTCACGGGATGTCTCCAACCGTCTGCGTGGTTAGTCTTATGCTCAATATTTTTGTGCGGGACGGGATGCTTAACTCCCATAGAAATTCTCCTTTCTAGTTTTCAAACCAACCTATGCTGATTTTTCCTGTGTAAGTGTTTCTCAGAATCTGCACGGTGCAGTTTGTATGTACCTCTTCTTCGTCATAGATGTTGGAATCCACACCGTTTTGCGCTTGCTCAAGTGCGTTTGCCGCTTGAGTAATCGTGTCTGCCAGTTTTGCGAGTTCGCGCAGTTTGGCAATCAGTTCTCCGTATTCATCCATACTACTTCACCGTGAACACCGCAAGGCAAAGCAACAGGAAAAACACGATGATACAAGTTGCGATAAAGGATGTCGTGTTGTTGTGCCTCAACCAAGCATCACCTCTCTTACAAAGTTGCAGTGATTGCATCGGAACGCTGTGCCGACTCGCTTTGCCTGTCTCCCGGTGGAATGGTGGGTGATCTGCCCCTTGCAAATCGGACAATGATACTTGTACTGGAAACGCCGCTCACCGTCTTCGCGCTTGCTTGCAATCTCTTTGTTGTACGCGATGATGTCCAGAGGATGCTCCACAACGATCTGACAGAACCGCTTGTAACCAAACTTGATATGCTCAAACAGATTGGTTACATCAATACTGGTCAGTTCCTGTCCATATCCTGCGGCGAAGCGTTCCAACTCGCCCTGCGCTACAAGGTCTTTCTCGCTGAGTGCCGTGCCGTAGTCAAGCGCCGCTCTCTGCATGATCGCGATAATGAGATTGTCAAACCCGTCTTCATCAATGTCCGGGTGCATCATCTTGTGCTTGAGGAACGCAGTGTCGGACAGCTTGCGGAACTGGACTTTCTTCTCTTTGATGTTCTTCAGACGCTCTTCGTAGGATGTGTCTGGTTCTCTGCCCTCTGCGGCGGCGCGTCTGCGCTCTTTGGAATACTCTTCTTGCACCTTGTTGTGGAGCGTGGAGTAATAGCCAAAGATGCGTTCATAGTGCATGGATGCTTCAAATAGTGTCATCACGCAACCCCCAACAGCTTGAGGCAACCGCCCACGATGTAGCACACCGCGATGCAACCAATCATTAGAATCGTCATGCAGACAAGCATCTCAACAAGCTTCACTACCCATCTGCGAAACTGAACCTTAGTCATGCTCTTTCTCCTTTCATAAGAGACAGACTTCCGTGCCATACTCTTCCTTGATGACCGTCTTCAGATCGGATTCCTTAATGTACCCTTTTGCAATGCCGTCAACGGTGTAGTTAAAGGCATTAGCAAATTCTTTGAGTTGGTCATCGTCCGTGCCAAACTTGTCTTTCAATGTGTAGAGCATGATTGTCAGAGCGCCCTGCGTTCCGTCATTCATCCCGCGCTTATAGGCTTGCTCTACATCTGCCTGTGTCCGGGGTATCTTGCGCGGGTTAGGTTTCTTGCCCATCAGTGTCCCTCTGTTCGCACAGATAAATCCACTCAGCGAAGCAGTCCAGATCACCTCTGATAAACTCGCGGATGCGTTTCTCTGTGGTCAGTTCTTCAAGGCAGTCATCACAGTAATAGCCGCCGCACAGTTCATGCTCTTCAAAGGGTTCTCCGCACTTCTTGCAGTAGACCGCTTGGACAAACCGGGTGCTACCACACGCAGGGCATTTGATGAAGCGTTCCACATACCGGGGTCTGACTTCATCGTGGACAACAAGGTCTTCCCCTGCATTGTCCTCATTGAACTTCTCGCCGCAGTCAGCACAAATAAAGTCAATCATCAGACACACCACTTTTCTCTCAGAGTCTTGATGACCCGCTCCACTTGTTCCTGTGTTTCGCACCCTAGCAATGCGGTCTGCTTCTCCCGGTTGTATTCCCGGATGCGCTGTTCGTAGGGAGGCATGATGATTTTCTTCTTTGTCTTTTTCATAAGACCCGCTCCCTAATCTCTTCGCACGGAATGCCGAACTTCCTATGAATCAGTTCTAGATCGCCAAGCGTTAGCCTACTTGGGTCTGCTAACTTCTTCCGTGCTGTCGGTTCGCTACACCCAATCGCGGTTGCTAGGTTCGCACCGTTGACTTCGTACCCTAGCAACAGGCGCTTCATCGGATGTGTGCTGTCTCTTACTCTTGGCACTCACATCTTCCTTTCCTAAGTATTTGCAAAATCTTCTTGACATTGCGGTTTGGAAAGATTAAGATGAGTTTGCCTACACACCTTAATATCTTTCCAAAAACCCGCAGAAATGGGGGTGCAGTTTGTTATTGCCCTTACCACTTCACTTAGTAGTTAAGCACACGAATAAGTATTTGTCAAGCATATATTTTATTTTTGGGGGAAAAATTTTATGGAGACAAAAGAAATCGTCCGACAGATAGAGTTGCGTTTAGCAGAACTTGGTATAAAAAAAGGCGAATTTTATAAATTAACAGGCGTATCAAGTTCTTCGTATTCTCAATGGAACACTGGCATAGCGCAACCGTCCCGTGACGCATTACACCGCATTGATGCAGTTTTAGGAACTTCTTTTGAACAGTCCAGTAAATCGGACAATATCTTTGATAAGATTCAAATGCTCCAAGAACTGCGGGATTCAGAACGGGCATTACTTGCCGTGACCAAGACAATGACCGATGAAGAAATCCGCAGAACAACCGAATTTATCAAGTCTTTAAAGGGTGATGCTAATTGATTGAAAACGCCGATTTCTTTGTCCGCGAGATTGACTTCCCCGCCGGGGTACATCGCGCAGGGTTCGTGATCCTCAACCCGGACGGCACTTATTCCGTCTATATCAATGCAAGGGCATCTGAAGCGCAAAAAAGAAAAGCCATGCAACACGAATACGCGCACATGGCTAATGATGATATGTATGGGGATAAGAGCATCTTATCTATGGAAAAAGTGTAGATTTCGCACCAAAAATCCTATTAAAAAGTGTCCAAAGTCTTGCAAAAATTGCAATAATATTGTCATCTTGGAGCATTATCATGAAAATACCAACTCCAGAAAAGACACCCAATGGGTACTACAAACTCCGTATGCGACTCGGAGGGAAGAACATTGTCATCACAGGCGCTACTGCCGCAGACTGCCGCAGAGAAGCAACAGCTATCAAGTCGGAGCATCTTACCGGGCGCGTGGTGCAAAAGAAGTGTGACACCACGCTGACATCCGCTATTGATAACTACATTGCAAATCGTCCTAAGCTATCACCAAGCACCCTGCGCGGGTATAAGACAATCCAAAAGAATGTTTTTATATCCGCTATGACCCAAAAACTGGACAGCATTGACTGGCAGAGCGTGATAGACAACGATGAACACTCACCAAAGACCATCCAAAACGCATGGGGTTTTATCGCGTCCGTCTACAAGGAAAACGATATGCTCCCGCCGAAAGTGCGTCTCCCGGCTAAAATTTCGCGTGAGAGGGCGTTTTTGCAACCAGAGCAGATACCAGTCTTCCTTGAAGCTATAAAAGGCGAGAACTGCGAAATAGCCGCCCTGCTTGGTCTGCATTCCCTACGCCGATCTGAAATACTGGATGTTACCCGCGCAGATGTGGATTTGGAATCCGGGATTATCCATGTCCGCGGAGCGGCTGTGATGGATGAAAACTGTCATGTAGTTCACAAAAAGACCAACAAAAACGCGACTTCAACCCGCGATGTGCCAATCATGATTCCCCGCCTTAAAACGCTTGTGGAGCAATTTGGTGGCAAAAACAGCGATTATCTTGTCTCTTGCCACCCCAATAGCATCTGGCGAGAAGTCAACCGTGTCTGCCGTCAAAACAATCTCCCGGAGATAGGAGTCCACGGTCTGCGTCACTCTTTCGTTTCCCTTGCGTATCACCTCAAGTGGTCAGAAATCGCCACCATGAAAGTTGCGGGGTACGCAGATTACGGGACGATGCGAAAAATCTACACACATCTTGCCGAAAGTGACAAGAAAATCAGCGTGGATTCCATGAAAAACTTTTACACTTTAGTGAAATAGAGGGCATTTTTAGGGCAAATTGAAGCTAAACTTTATTACTTCTTGGGAAAAATTAGTTAACTCAAAAAGTAACTTCTAAAACCCGCAAACCATTGATAACACAAAGAAAAATCCCTAGAACCATTGAAGATTCTAGGGATTCTTTTTGGTGCGCGAGGCGGGAGTCGAACCCGCACATCGTAACCTATACCCATTGAAAACACTAGGTTTTCTAAGCGGCAGGGCAAAAGTAGGGCAAATACAAATTATGGAATTTCCTGTTACTGTCCCACAGCAGCGTCATTATTGCCAAATTTGGCATGATATCGCATCAGCATGGTTGCCACTTCTGCGCGGGTTACGGGATCATTCGGTCTTCCGTCCATCATGATTTCGTTGCGCTCTGCCCACGACATCGCGGTGTCATACCAGTGCGTCTCAACCGGGGTAATAACGCTGTTGACTTTGTCCACCAGATCGTCCATCCTCTCCATTAACCAGTCACCGGGGCAAGACTTGTTTGCGAACCACCTATGAACTGTAAGCAACATCTCATTGGACTTCGGCTTGTATGCAAGCGCGGTGTCCTTATCTGCAATCCAAACGAGTCGCGTCTTTCCGTTGCGCTGACAGATGTTAATGCAGAGGCGAACGAGCGTTGTATAAACGATAGGACGAAACGCCCACGGAGCGGTTGTGTCTGAAGCGCACTCAATGGTGACTGCTCGGTTGTCGTTATCAGAGGATGAGGAACAGATAGAACGACTGTCCTCTGAAACAAATAACCCAACTCGCCCATCTTTGTCAATTCCGTAGTTGGAAGATGCGACTTTATTTGCTTTAGAGAACTCTGCTCCAAGCGCCTCTATAGAGCATTGACCTACAACGCAATGCGGCGTGATTCGCTCAATAGCAACCGTGCGTTTCCCTTTGTTGTGGGGAGATAGCTTTGTATAGACAACTAATGAACTATTGCTCATGTTATCCTCCGTAGATTAAAGTATCCTAAACTACCTCTGGAAGAAGCCCGTTGATTTGAAGAATTATAATTCTTCTCGCTGACACATTTTCGTTTTCGATTACAAGTGTGTCGTTGCTCTGCGTGTCAACATTTACTGATATACCAGATGCGGAAGCTATTTGTGTAAGAATAATCCCAGAAGATGCACAATATATATTTGTTTGCAACCCGCTAGAAGAAAACACAATTGCCATATCAAGTGTGGAAAATTTGAGTTTAAGAGTCCCAGAAGCATTTACATTCCACGATGAACTCTTTGGCATATCATTCAATGCGCTCTTTACAACCCCGGATGTCGGGATGTGGTTGTTATCGTTCGTCAGCGTGGAAGTATCAAGCGTCTTTGCGGAAACGCTACCAGAACCGCCGCCAATCAAAACGCCGCTTGCATTGATGGTGTTTTGCTTACCATTCAACTGCGTTTCAACATCCGTAACTGTGACATTCGTGCCGGGGGTGATAGTTCCACCCGCAGAAATCGCAGAAGTGACGCGATAGAGCGTGTCGTTGTAGATGAGCAAATCACCAACCGCATACGCCTTTGAAGCGGTAGAGGTTGCCTCTACTGTGGTGATGGAACTCGCGGGAGCGGCGCTGATTGAGGACGGGGAAAGTTTGCTCTTGATATAGTTGAACACAAGTGCAAGACTAAACTTTCGCGTAATGCCGCCGCCCACACCCGCAAGCACATCTGCATCAAGGACTTCACTCGCGGCGGGGAGTTCGCTTATTTTCATTCCATTTTCAGCCATGTTTTACCCCTCCATCAGAGCGGATCGTTAAGCGTAAGCGTGAGCGTGAGGTTAAGGACTGCGGATTCGTAGGGTTGGAGAGTTACGGGCGAATCAAAAAGTTCACGGTAGACCATAACATTATCTGTCGTGTAAGTAGAACCGCCGCCACCAGTAGCATAATAATGATATATAGTACAAAGTACGCCCCACTCTGCAAGAGTAACAGGACTTTGCGTCTGGTTTTGAACAACGCATTTTACAGTCTTTGTTGCAATTCCGTTTGCTTTATCATAAGTTAATGCTTCGTTGCTAACCGACAGTTTTGTAACATCAACTTGCGAAATCACATGATAATCACTAGCAGATGGAGTTTGCGTACTGCTCCCAAATCTAAAGGTATTATAACCATCACTAGCGTTAATACTATACGCTCCCATTGGAGTTGTTGCTCTCAATAGCAAATTTGGTAGACTGTCTGGTAGTGTTGATCCGCTATAACTTGTCAGCGTGTCCATTCCATCCTCAATGTTTCCAAGGAGATACAAGTTCTTCAACGCTCTCCAGTTGTTAGTCCATGTACCGTTCATTCGCTTTCCTCCAAATCAGCAGTGATGCTAATGCTCCCATCAAGCGTGGGAGAAAGCACCGTAATGTTCATAGATTCTGTCGGCATGGTTTCCTGTGCAATCTGCATCTGCGGCGTAGCGCCGAAACCGCTGACAGGCGGGACAATCGTACCAAGGTCAACCTTGACTTCGCCCTTGCTAAGATACGCGCTTGCGGTCATACTCTGTGAAGCAAAATTCAGCACGGGCAACGCAAGTCCGTAGTTCAACACGATGATGGTTTCAGATTCAACGCTCATGTTTGCCGAAACTTCACCGTTTGAGTTGATGCGCTCCGTTGCCCATCCCTTTAGCTGTCTGCCGACTGCGATTCCCGCAACAAAAGCGTTCTTATCGTAGTTCACCAGACCACCTCTGTTTCATGCCCCTGTGCATCACGAATCTTCACGGGGCGATTCTGCCCATCAAAAAACACAGCGTAGGAATTGACATTACCACCGTCTACAATCTCGGAAAAACTGCCGTTATCCCATTGCGAGAAGTCCATCTGCGTTGTCTGCCGTAGACCCACAATATCGGTGTACTCACCGAAATATATTCCTCGCGTTTTGTTCTGCGAGTTGAGATACCACATCTGCAACTCATTTTCGGCTTTGCGGATATAGCCTTGCAGAAGTCCCGTGCCGCTACCCGCACCAAGAATCAGCGTTGGAATGTATGTGCCGCTCACAAGGTCAAAAGCAAGCTGTGTCTTTACTAACTCGTTGTAAGCATAGGTGTAGACTGCCCAATCGGTAACTTCGGTTGTAGCATAAATCTGATTTCCGTCTGCATCAGTGGGATAACCGTCAACCGTATGTCCTACTGGTTCTGCTTGCCAGTAAAGCGGCTGACCGTATCGGTTGGTAGCTTGCACAGGCGGGGCAATATCTCCGCTACTCTCCGTTTCTGTGAACAGCGCAATGCCCGTTTCCGTTTCAAGCGTCAAGCCGCTCTCTGTGATAATCTCTACATTCCGCTTTAGTGTTCCTGTGACAAGCTGAATGTACTGGTCTTGAATCCGAATGAAGTTATCGTCAGAGGTATCGCCAAGGATGTACTTGCGAATCCGTCTGCTCGTAGACAGACGGTCAACGGTCAATTCTGAAACATCACCAGTTTCAGCGTACAAGCTGTCCGTGAAAATTGCATCTGCTCCAAGCGCACCGTCAAAGATATATCGTCCTGTGGTGGGGTCAAAGTAGATTTGGTCTTTCATAACCCCGTCAATCAGACCACGGAACACCATCTGATCGGAGTTGAGCGTCACATCACTCTTGCCATCTGACCGCTTGATTTGCAGTCCATTCTCACGGGAAATCTCCGTGCCGTAATATGACTGCCCAAGGGTGACTTTGCGCTTCAGACTGCGGTCTACATACGATGTGTACGGATACTCATGGTCTACTTCCTCTTCGCCCGGAGAAGTCAGTACAGATGACTCAATCACATCGCAAGAAGTAGAGATGCCGAAACAAGCACCCGTTACAGTCTTGCCGGGGAGTCCGACTGTTACAATGTCCCCAAGTTCCAGAGCAAGGTTAGCAAACGCACCATTCGCTGTGTACGCTTGATAACGAGTACCCTCAATCACATCAAGCATATCGTCAGCGGTATCTTGCGTTGCCCACGGGCAGTCCGTAGTAAGCACTCGCCCGGTGTCATCACCCGCGCTGAATGCGTTCTCATCAGACCAGTAGACCGTCACCCCGCTCCATGCGGTAAGCTGTTCAGCGGCTGTGAGACTTGCGGCATTTGTGCCAAGATTCAGCGTATCCGTGCCGCCCGTAAGTGGGATCAGACGCAGTTTGCTCTCCGGGGTGATTGTCCAGTTACCGCAGTGTGCCGCCGCAATGTACCCAAGCACTTCGCGCATGGTAAGGTCATTCGGATAGTCAACCATGTACCCTGTGCCGCTGTTGATGACCGTGCGACTGTCCACCGTGATTCCCATGATGGACGCAATCTCCGTCACGACATCTTCCATAGGCTGTGGGAATGTAGCAAACCCAGTCACATCCGCATAGCTTTTGCCGTTCGCTCCGTCTGCCAAAAGCATTTTGTCATAGCAGTAAAGCGATAGAGTCCCAGTAGACTTGTTTACAGTCCTAGTGTCAATATAGAAAGTGCCAAGCACAATCCATTCGCTAGTCTGCGTTCCGTTCGTGATGCGAAAATACGGAATCACGCTTGCCATGCGGGGAATATTCTCAGATGCCTCAAAAATAGAACACTCAAATGTTGATGCCACACAGCACCCAACTGTCGGCGTGTTCCCGGAAAACATATTGCGATTAATTTTGGGGAGCGAATCGCCGCCACCTAAAGATCTCGCAATGTCCGTCATGCCGTAGTCTGTGCCGTTGATAGTAACTTTCCACTCAACGCTGTGCTGTGCGGCAAATATCGTATTGTAGAGTGCGCTTGTAGTAAGCATACGCTTTACACCTCTACTAGCGGGAATGTAATGCTCTGAATATCATCGTTTGTACGGTGAATGATGTAGGTTGTCTTCACATTGTTGGAGTACATCGTCATTTCTTTTGCGGCATTTGTGCCGGGGTACGGAGTGACTTTGACTTCAATCGTTTCTGGCAAAAGCAGAGCGTGGAGAGAGGCAATATCCGTCTTGTGCATGGGGACGGTGCTAATCTCCATCTTCTCTTTGCTTGCGACTCTTCCACGATGCATCAGTCCAGTCATATCGCGCCCTGCATCTGGTGCTTCAACATCGTTGCGGGAGAATGTAACACCACCGTACTTGATCCATTTGGTGATATCCACCCAAGAGTTTCCGCTCTTAATCTCTACGGTCATGTGTTACACCCCCGCCGCTCTAGCAAGGCGATTCTGCCCCGCTTTAATTTCTCTGCTATCCAGATATACATGGACGCTCTGACCCTTGCCAAAGCCGCTCATAGCAGAACTCACAGCGTCATATACGCCAAGACTAACTGCGGCAACAATGTCATCGTTGTTCGCAACAGCGGTTTTGCCGCCGATGCTACCAACCAGTTCCGCTCCGTTTTCACGGGCAATGAAGAGCGAACCCTCATCCGGGAAGCCACCGTCAGCAAACTTTCCAGAATAATGACTGTGTCCGTTTGCGTTGATAGTCGTGCCGCCCAACTGGTCATATGCACCAACAAGACCCCACACAACATTTGCGAGACTGCCCAGTACGCCCATCTGATCCAGAGCGCCGCCAATGATGGTGTTGGAAAATACTCCCCAGTTATCAGCAGTAGGAGTAATCACACTATCAAACGCCTTGCCAAGTTCGTCTGCCTTGTTGCCCGTCTCCCCCATCTCATTGCGGGTGTCAATCATGATGTCCTTGAATGCCTGTCCGAAATCTTGACTGCTATTCTTCCCCTCAATCATGTTTTCGGTGACACCTTTTGCCATTAGCGCCGCTTCGGTGGTGACATCAATCTGAGCGTCATGAACAAGCAATTGCGCGTGTTCCCACGCAGACTCCCAGTCACCGTTCATGACATCCTGTACGATGAGTCCCAAATCCTCAACGATCCAACCGATCTTCATGCAGTAACCCTCAATCAAGAATCGGACTTCGTTAAGGAAAAACAGGATGGTTTCGCGCAGTTTCGTAAGGTCAATACCAGTCTTGTCTTGAATGTTGACAAGCAGACCGTCAATCGTGGAGATAATCCCCTGTGAGAAAGTGTCCACGGTAGGAACGATGACATTGTTCAGCACATCGTTAACCGTACTGCCAAGACCCGCGACAATCGTTCCAAGACCCTCAAACGCCTTTTTCCAGTCACCAGTAAAAACACCAGTGATAAAGTCAACCAAACCATTGAACATATTTTCAATGTCTGTAATGATGGGTTCAACCTTATCTACAAGGTTTAGCCAGAACTCCGCAATGGGAGCATCCTCAAACATGGTGGACGGGTCAATACCAGTAGAACCGCCCCCGCCACCTTTGCTCGGCTCGTTCAAGCGGTTAATCTCATCAAAGCCAAGAAGTTGGTTCTTCCACTCCTTTGCTCCACCCGCGCCCTTTTTCATATTGTCTGCGAACTTGTCAGACACCCCAAGCGCTTTGAGATAGGTAGTCCCGGTGAACGCAGAAATCAACTGAGAGATAGCATTCGCCGCAGAGATTACAAGGTTAATCAGCGTAATAAGAATGGGTTCAATCGCCGCAAGCAACGCCGCAAATGCCGCGCCCAACTGGTTCTTCATCTGCGTAGTTGCAGACTTCATCCTGTCTAGCGACTCAGCAAAACGATGACCCTCTCCCTCAATCCCTGCGCTAAAGAGATACGCATTCTCCAGTCCCTCTTTGAACGCTTGAGTGATTTCCTTAATAATCGTGCGGAGAATGCGGTACATAGCAATGCGCTTCAGAGACGCAAGCAAAGTCCCCATCTTACTTGTTGCCTTTTCGGTGCTATTGGAAAGTGCATCAATAGCCTTTTGCGTCTGGAGAATCTGCCCTCTAAGCGCAATTGCTTTTTGCACATCCCCCGCCTTGAACGCATCTTGCATTGCACTCTGCAATCCGTTCAGCTTGCCCATTAAAACTTCCGCTTCGCTGAACTGAGAGATCAATTCTTGCATACCGTTAGAAACGGGAATTGGCGTACTAACAGTCTGCTTCACACTCTTAGCGGTAGATGCAACTTGCTTGAGGTTCTGAACCGTCTTGTTAAACGAGTTTCCATGAATATCATTGATTGTGACAGGACTGCTAATTTTCCCAAGCGCATCTGCGAAATCATTTAGCTTGGGAATTGCTCTTGTAAGCGCGGCAGAAAGCTTGGAGATAGAAGAAGTAACTTTGCCAATCTCGGTTGCCGCGCCACTAGCACTATGTACAATTTCTATTTCCAGACTTTCAAGCGTATCTGCCACTTAATCACCCTTTTTCATGTTTCGCTGTTTTTGTTGCATTGCGCGTAAGACTTCACCCATCTTCTTGTATTCCTCTTGCTCTCTCTGTGCCTTTTCTTCGTCTGTGAGCGGAAATATATCAAACGGGTGATCTACATAGTCTTGGCGCTTTGCACCTTTCTTGGAAAACACATTCGCCATACAAACCGCAAGCGCATCATAAAAGTACAAACCTTGAATCCACGCTTGCTCGTTTTCGGTTTTGCGTCTTATCCTATATGCATCACGATAAACTGATGCTAAAAAAGGAGGTTCATCCCAGAACTGCTCTAGGGTCATACCCATAGCTAAAAACTGCGGACAAACCTCCCAGAATATTTCTTCGTAAGTCGGCGAATCTTCGTTACTTAGAACTTGATCGCCATTTTGCGAGGGTTTTCAGAATCCTCACTGGACACAAGTGCCTTGAACGGTTCGGCATAAAGCTTGCCAAGATAAGCAACCTCTTCGCCGCCAAGTCCGTTCAGACCGTCAAACAGAATCGTGTCCGTCTGCTCTCTCGTCATGCTCGGATGGTGCATAAGGAATGCACCCCAGAACAGGAGAGGAATCATCGTCATAGGAGAGGAATCAATCTTGTTCAGATCAAGTCCCGCTCGCTCAACTTTGACAACCGTCTTGCGGGAATACTCAAGCGTGTACTCCCTGCCGTTTTCCGGGTCGGTAATGACCATCGGTTTCACAATCTCTTTCGTGGTATTGCTCATACTCTATCTCCTTATCACTTGTGGGGCGGTTTTTAAGCCGCCCCGTTTGTTTGTTAGGTACTGGTAACAGTAGGCGTAGCGAACAGATAATCGCCCTGCGGCAGAATATTCGCGTTGTTCTCCAGAACGGAGTCAACATCCGCGCCGCCAAATCCAAGGGCAAGGGGTTCGCCGGGGAAGAAGAACGAGTCAAGACCGCTACCCAGAGGATAAGCAATCTCAAACCACATCTGCTTGCCGCCGCTCAGACCCGCATAAGCGGTAACGCAGTTCTCCCACGCAGTACGGAAAGCGGCATAGTCGTTGACCGTGATAGCGATAGAACCACCAGAATCGCCAAGACCCTCAATGTAGGTATGGTTCTTAGTGGCAGACAGAGGGGTAGACTGAAGCGTGTTGGGATCGTTGAACAGGGCGGGAATAGCCTTGCAACCCGGAATCTCCGTATAAGCGGAAGAGGGGCGAGAACCCGCAGACTGCTCCACTGCATAGCGCACGATCATCCCTGCCGTGCTGACAGCATTTGCCATGTTGCATTCTCTCCTTAAATAGATGTGATGGGCATTTTGTCTTCGCCGCCGATAACCCGGCGAAAACGGGCAATTACCGTGAACAAATCGCCGCCGTCAATGGTGGTTTCTTGAAATTCCCGGTAATACAATTCGCTGAATGCCGCCCTTGCAACATCCATGATGGCATATGCTTCAGAGGCGGCTGTGTTGGATTTGTTGCTGACTACTTGTATTTCAAACGCAGACTCCCACTGGACATCTTGGAAGTCCAACTGCGTGTACTGGAGTGGACGGTTTCGGTCAATCTCACGGATATAGCATGACGGAAACTTGGACGGTTTCGGCACATATCGGCTAGTACAACTCGCAGAGGGATACTTTGCCCGGATAGCATCCACAACATAGGAATAAACGGCATTCCGTGTATATTTCATTTAGCCATTACCTCCTGTGCGATGCGTCTTGCATTTGCCCTCATTGCTTTCTCGGCGTTGTACATAGGCATCTGCGCGGGTGTTCCCGTCAGTTTCTCTTTGTTGTACCACCAGAATCCAGTTCGCCAAAGCTTTTGCTCATGCTCGGCAGACCAAGAACCCCATGCAACCGGGACTGATGTGTCATAATGTGCGTCAACTTGATCGCCCGTGCCAAATTCTACAAAGTAGACATCCGCTCCGCTCATGACAATCTTATAGCCATTGCGAATCTTGACAGGACTCTCAACCGTCACATCATTGTTTCCATACTCACCCGTAATGGATGCTCTTGCCGCCTCAACGCCAATTTCTGCAAGCCTACGACAGATTTCCTCAAGCTTTGGCTTGATTTGCTCTTTGTAAGTCTTGAGTGCGTCCAGAGCGCTTTGACAGGATTCTGGTGACAACTCAATTGTGATATGCTTCTTCATGTGGACGGAATCTCCTCATGGGAGACATCCAGTTCTTTGAGCGCAAGCGTCAGACCGTTAATCGTCCTCGCAATGCCCGTACACTTGTGGGTATGCGGAACATCGTCATAGGACGCTCCGGGTGTCACGCCAAACCAAAAGATGGTATCCGTGGTGAACGGAGTGGTAAGATCATCCGTAACTGCGCTCATCGTGAACGGATTGTCAATACCAAACGCTTCAATAGCGGCTTGACCTCTCCCGCCAGACACATTCATTCGTGCCTTGACAGGCTGAGAGTAGCTTACCGTGTACTCACCAGTGTAGTTACCCTCTTCGTCAACAACCTCTGAAACGCCTTGGTATAGCGCATACCAGATTGTTCGCTTATCGCGTTGAGTAGTTCTCAACCTTAACCACCAATCCTCACATAAGGCGTAACATGACGGGTATCGCGGATGTAACCAACCATATCGTCATAGCTGAAGTGCCTATGCACACCGTTCTCAATGTGCGTCTGCTCTCCCTCCGCACCCGCATGGGTGTACCCGGCGATAACTGCGTAAATCTGAACACCGTCATATCTGCTCGGCAAATCAGTAACATCTTCTGGTACGCCGCCGATGTCCCAATAAAGCCAGTTCAGAATCTCGCTCTTTGCAAGCGTAAGATAGGTATTCAGCTTTTCATCGCTCGGCATTTCGCCGCCGTCTTCAAGTAGCGTCTTAATTGCCGCGAGTTTTTCTGCGTCTGTCATAGTCAGCAACTCCATAAGTGGGGAGAGGTTTTATCCTCTCCCCTGTTGGTTGATTAGGTGGACGGGAAGGACTGAGCAGAGGCGTAGATACCCGCAGTCTTCTGGTGCTTCACCCAAGCACCGTGGTACTGACGGAAGTCATACATCCAAGCCTGTGCCTGCTGATTCACAGCGGGACTGAAGATGCGAGGGAGGGCAAGCTTTTCAACCTGCATCACAGCGGACGGGTGGATAATCATGTAGTTGATGGTGCTACCAGTAGCGGTATAGCCGCCAACATCGTCATGAGAATCCGGCTGTGCCAGAGTGATCTCGGTGTTGAAGCGCCCGGAGGGAACGGTGATGAGACGCATATCGTTGTACATCAGAACATTGTAGTCAATGTTGTTGTCACCGTTCATGACCATGCGGGTCACGCCGCCCTTAATCAGCTTGTAGATGGTGGGGTTGACAAACAGGATACGACCCTCATACGGAACTTCCGCATCGTCCAGAGCGGCAGTCGCATCGTCAATAGACGCAATGACCTGCGCGGAGGTGGACAGAGTCTCGGTATCCTTGTTAGCCGCCGCCGCACCGTTGCAGTAGGTAGCGAAGCGCAGAGCGTCAGTCTCCGGGACAACCTTGGTACGCATGAACTCGCCGCCAAGAGTGCCAAACGCCATCTCAAGGGACTCGCTGTTGTCAGCAATGTCCACAAGGAACTGTCTGCCGCGATCCCACTGCGGGGTATAGCCGCGCCAACCCGCATTCACATCGCCGCGAACAAAGCCTCCGTCACGGTCATAGTCGGCAAGACCGCCCATGTCAGTCTCAAAGAGGTAGAAAGTGTGGTACTCCGGGTCAAAGCGGACACGATCCTGCGCGGTGTCCAGAATAGCGGACTTGCTCTCAGCCTTGTAAACGCCGTCCAGAATGGGCAGATAGCGAGAAGCAAGACCAATGGTATTGTCAATTGCGGGGGAAACAGTGGTAGCCATAGTGCATTTCTCCTTATAGTTTTAGATAGGAGGCAGACCCGCATATCGGCGAAGTTTATTGACTTCGTCCTTATCAACATCTGCCGAAGTTGGAGGAGAACCCGCTGTGAGTTTCGGCTGTTTATTCAGAACGGACTCCTCAATCTGTTTGGTTTTCTCTGCTAAGAATGTCTGCTGACACTCAAGGATTGTGGAAGTATCTCCATCTGCCATAGCTTCAGCCGCCTTGAGCGCCAAATCTTTGTCGTAACCAAGAGCAAGACAATTGGCGATATAGCCGCTAACGCTCTTGTCCCTGCGGAGTGTGCGAAGTTCTTCCTCCACTGCCGCTTCATGCTCCTTGCGCTCTGCCTCTGCTCTCTCTGCCTCCGTTTGCTTCTCACGAAATTGCCGTTTCCACTCGGCGGCATCTGAGTTAGCCTTGGAAAGCGCACTCTTCAGTTTGGTCACCTCATCGGTGTCCTTGGTTTCTGGAGGATTAAACTCATACGCTTCAAGCGCCGCAAGCTTTTCCTCCGCAGTCATCTCTTCGTAGTTCTCAATCGCGCTAGTGTCAATCTTCATTTGTCTTCTCCTTGCGTTTTAAGGACTTCCCTGTCCGTGCTTTCCGTTTTTAGGACTTGTCATGTCCAGTGTGCGATTTAAGACTTCCCTGTCTATTACATACATACCTTTTGGGTATGTGGGTTGATAAGGTAAAAAATTACTCGGTCTTCAGCTTTTCATTCAGAATGTTCCAAGCCGCACAGATCGCCGCAGAAAGGGCGGCGGCAACAACCGGGGCAAGCGCTTTCCACGCTTCGCTGATATCCGGGGGAAAACCACCATTCAGAATGATGCAAATCTCCGGGATAAGTACACCGCAGAAACTCTGAACGAAAGTCTTAAAAGTTCGTACAAGCCAGTCTGGTGCTTTCATGTTCTATGCTCCTTATAAAGAGTCTTGATATCATTCTTGATGACCGCAATGTCTGTCTGAATCTCAATGAACCGGGAGGCATAATTGTTGTGATCGTCAAGCCGCTTTTCAACCCCGGCGAGTCGGTCATCCAACTTTGCGTCCCTCACAGCATCGTCCACTTTGCGCTTCGTTGTCTGTTGACGGGAGATAATCCATTGCCCTAGCACAGCACATATGCCCGTGATAATTGCTACTAACACAGGATCGCTCATGTCTATCCCCCTTTACGAAAACAAAAGTTCGCAACGACAGTTAATGTTGTTCTCTGGCAACGCGAACAGTCCGGGAGCAGTTGCGTGGTCACCGTCAAAAGTGTAGAAGTCATCATTGATTCCAACGGTCACCATTTCAAGGTACTGATGCGTATCGCGGACTCGCTCATCTGCCATCGTAACCCAAGTCTTGGTTCTCGCTCCGTCATGCTTTGCAGTTTTAATCGCGGCAGTATTTGCGATTCGGTGCATTTCGGTGACGGCGATCCGGGAGATATCTTCCCCTGTGCCACCGTTTGCGAAGTAGTCCTCTACGCGCTTTTTCCAAGTCTTCCCTGCAACCTCCGCATTAACAACTTCTTCAACCTCATCGGCGGTCGGTGTCCAATCGCCAGAGAGGTTTTCGTTCGTTACGCTATTGCCCATTGCGTAGGAGTAGATGAAAAAGTCTAGCAGTAAATCTTCGGTATCTTTGAGAAGTGCCTTGTCATTCTTCGGCAGGGGTTCATCGCCAAACTGCATTCGGAACTGGAAGTCAAGCCTGTTCAGTTCGTCCATTGGGAGGATGCTGTTTGCCACAAATCATTCCTCCAAGATGTCAGCAAACTTGTTGTCGTATAGATGATACGCCCGGTCGCGTGGAACAGTAATGATCTCCCCGGTTCGTACAAGACGATTCAACATGATATCTTGATAAGTGCGGAGGCACTTCACGCGATATTCAGTCGGTTCGTTATCCTCAAATTCGCACTTTCCGGGAGACAGGACTTCTTCGTAATGACTCTCTCGCGGTGCAAGCTTGAACGGTTTGACACCCTTGTAGATTTCCTTGACAGGAATCTTCTGCATATCAAACGGGAGAATGAACCCAGTCTTGCCGTTTACGATCCCCTGCTCTTCAGCAACCGGGAATGCCGTGCAGATCACAGGAGTGCCAACCGAAAGCGCCTCAACGATGGAGTACGAATACCCCTCTGTGTCAGAAAGCTGAACAAGGTAATCAGCATCCGCAATGAAGTTCAAAATGTCCAACCGCTGTGGAAGAATCGCAACGCTCTTGTTGAACGGAGTCACCCGCTCGGATGCATCCGTGTATACATCCCAGTGAAACGGGATTCCCGCCTCATCTAACTTCTCCGCAAGGGTAATCATGCGATTCAGACCCTTTTCGGCAGTCAGTCTTGTTGCGGAGATAAGCTTGAGAACCTTGCGCGGTTTCTTTGGCGTGTACGGATTGTACATCGTTACGATGTCTTTCGCCCACGGATAATGCTCACGGATTCCGTTCGTAGTGTTCTCCGCTACGCCGAAGCGCTTCGTGATGCGTCCGTTGTTGCAGGGATTCAGATGACGGCACACATAGTCTGCATGGAAAGTCTGGATGATTTCTTTCGCCTCAAGGTTGTCAAACATATCCTGTTCCCAACCATAACCGAAGATAAAAACATCACAGATAATCTTGTCACCCGGACGATAACGCATGACCCTGCACACCTCTGCGATGTGCTTCATCATGTCCGCATCACCGTTGCGGTAAATTACGGTAATGTCAAAGTCATTACCGTACTTCAGCGCCATCTCATAGCAGTATGTCTCTACGCCGCCGCAAGAGTTGAAGTTGGGAAAGTAAATTACATTTTTAAGGTGATAAGTCCTCACGGTGTCAAATCCTCATCGGAGATCAAACCCTGTGCGCGTAAATCCATCAGACTTCCGCTACGGGGGAAATTATACCGATAAGCAGTCACGCCAGAATACTCAACCTTGGGATTACGCTTTCTAATCTCTTGATGAAAAAACCAATCCTCCCCGGCTTTGACTTTCTCCGGGTATCTAATCCCATCAACGAAAGACCGCCGAATGAACCGACAGGCTTGAGCGCACCACGCTTCGTCCATCTCTTCGTTCAGATGCCAGATATCACCGTTATTGACAAGCAAGTCCATAGCAATGATATCGCCGTCAAAATCGTACAGTCGGTCAATCAAACTGTTGTACGGATTCGTCAGCACCATGTCATCTGACATAAGGAAGTGGAAGAACTCGCCCTTGGCGCTTGCAAGCAGTTTGTTTGCGGTTGCCGCTACGCCAAGATTCTTTCCATTGCTATACACCCGCAGTTTCAGTTCCGGGTGATCCACTTTGTACTTCTTGAGGTTCGCAAGCGTGTTGTCGGTACTGCCGTCATCGCGGACAATGACCTCAATGTCATCTCTGCGCGGGATGGAATCCAGTCCCTTGATAACAAGCGTCTCTTGATTCCACACCGGGGTAAGGATTGAAAGCTTAATCATACACTTCCACCAGTCTCATTTTCTCCGTTGTTGCTGTCTGCCTCAACGATTTCAGCTTCACCGTTGCCTCCATCAGTCTGCTCAGACTCAACAACCTTGGTTGGGTCACCCCACACCATCTTCAGATACTCTTCGCTCATCTTCATATCCTTAACAGGATCATTGGAAATGCCAGACTTCTCAGCCGCCAGTTCCGGGTGCAACCCCGCCGCCATAAGCGTCTGGAATGCCTGTGCCTTGCTCTGGATGTTCGCAGTCTCGCCATGCGGAAAGATGAGTTCAAAATCATTGAAATCAATTTCAAGAAGACCCTTGCGTCTCAGAATCTCAACAATGATCTTGTCAAACTGCCTGTTGCTATCCCGGAACAAGTCTTCCGTGTTTCTCGCAGAGCAGTCCGCTTGATACCATCCGTAACTGGCAAGAATCGCCGCACCCGTGGTGTCATATGTGCTACCACCATTGGAGCGGTTCGGCATAGCGCAGATTCGCAGAACCTCTTCGCGCAGAGTGTCCATCAGAACCTTGGTCTGCGACTGGTCAAGCTGTTCGGCGATAATCTTAAAATCTGCCTTGTTCTCACCGATGCTCCGCAGGGCAATCATACCCGCTCTGCGAATATCCGTAGCGGTTGTGCCGTCCGGGAACTCGCAGTTCACAGCAATTGCGAGGGATTGGATGAACTGCTCTACGCCGTCACAAGCATTACTCGCAAGGTTGCTGATCTCATCCAACAGCGGGATCGCGAGTTCAAAGCAAGAGGTGTTGATGGAATTGTACCGATACTCAATGATCGGAATATACCCCAGATAGTTCTCTTCAATAGAGGTAAGCGTAGTTGCAGTCACAAGATAGTCGCAGTTCGGCTCGGTGCTAATCAAGCGCCCACGGGATGCTCCAGAGAGGTGGTACACTTTCTCTTCTGTGAACACATCAAACATCGCTTCGCCGTCTCGCGTGACAAAGTTCACGCCCATGACAGGCTTGTTCCCCGGCTGAAGACTGTACACAACGAATGCAGAGCGGGGGTCAAGCGCATACGCCTTGAACGGAACATTGATATCGTCATTCGGCTCAACGAACAGAGCGCCCTTGCCAACACGGTGAAACCAGTCGGCGGTCTTGTTATCCGCTTCAGCCTTACCAGAGCGGTAAAGGTACTCATTTAAGCGTTTGACCTTAGTCTGTACCCCTTTACGCCGCGCTGTGTACATACACGGTTTCTGGAGCAGATATCCGTTCTTGAAATCGCATATCTCAGCCGCCGAATTGACTTGCACAATATTAAGAATATCCTCTCGGACTTCCTTGTGCCTATTGAGGATCGGCTGAATGCCCCGCGCATACCAGTACAGAAACTCCTCTTGGAGCATATTCTTAATATGAAATACAAGCGCGGAGTTCAGTTCATCAACGATGTTCTTCTCCGTGACTTCATCAAACGAGGCGTAAATATCCAACCGCCCATACATATCGTTTCGCACCACGGAGGGATGAATAAGATTGTCGGTCAACATCTCACCTCATTTTTGCGGCAAAGGCTTGTCTTCCTTATAGACAAGTCTCCGTCCGTTTTCCAAAACAACCCAACGCCCTTTTTCAAGACGCACAATTGCTTCTTTCCCTGTCATGAGAATGTGCAGTATTGCGTTGATAACTTCCTGTGGCATTACACAACCGCCCTCATATCTTTTCGTTCGCCACTGAGTATGATGCGTGGCGAATCCAAGCACGGTACTTTGTACCCACCGACATCTCCGTAACCGCCATAATCCAGAGAGGCGGCTGAGTTGACAAACAGTTTGCTACAATAGGTAATACTACTGTTGCCCATATTCGGACGAGCATAACCAGTTTTAAGACTCGCAGGGAGATGGGTATGACCGCAACAGTAGATGTCAGCGTCCACAATGTTTGAGTAATCAACCAAACGCTGAATTTTGCCACCCTCTTTGCGTCCTCCACCAGTTCCGTGCGTCAGATAAATCGTATAACAAATCGGACGGTGATGCGCGTGATGGTTTTCATCCCTGCCGAATCGCAGAAACACAAGCGCGGTGTCATCCGAATACCTATCCTCAATACCAAACTGCCGCGCAAGCAAACGGGTCATATCAATTCCGTTCGTCTTGTAGTGCCGATTCTCATGATTACCAGTCACCACAGCAAGGCACTTGTTTGCGATAGGTGAAAGCATATCGGTACACCGTGATAACTGCTCCATAGGAGACAAATCGGTATACACATCACCCAGACTGTTCCGCAACGCGCAGTTCATCAGATCGCCGCCAAAGAGACAAAACGCATTGTCATGCGTCTTCAGATAGTCAATGTCCCTCTGAATCGCACCGATATTGCAATGCGGATCACCGTAATGGTAATCCGCTAAAATCAGCAACTCTATCTCTTTGAAGTCTGCGGATAAGTCCGCTCGGATAGCTTTCATTCAACCACCATTCAGTTAAAGCCGCTCCAAACAACAGAAAGTCATGTAGACCGTCCGTTTCAACGCTTGCGGGAGGTAGCGTTTTGCCCGGTTTAGGTTGCCGTTCCATGCCGGGACTTGCGGCAGAGCGTCCCCTGCCCTTGCTTTAGGCACTCTATCCGTGCAGAAAGGAGAAAAGACACGGATAGGTAGTCTTTATGGGCGTTTGCCCAAAGGTCGGTTGCAGTTTTCCTACATATCCCCCTAACGGAATATCTTGTATTCCATCATGCATTATAACACTATATGTGTGCCTGTCAAGGTTTTCTCCTTGACACTAGAACGGACGCTTTAGGATTTGCACCGTATTTGTGCGATCCGACATCTGCCAATCGGCAAACATAGCGAGTGCGTCCGGGACATCATCGTGCTTGTTCTTACCCATCATGGAATAACCGCAGAGTTGGTTCATCGCGTCACGATATTCCTTGTTTAAGGCGTATAAAGACTCATCTTTGAACAGAATGTGCGACTTGACCACACCAGAAAGAGACTGAATGCGGGTTTCCTTGTTGCTCTGCGTCCATTTCGTAGTGATATTTGTCATGCCGCCCAGTTCCTTGACCCGTTTTTCTACATTCTGAGCGAAAATTGTGCCGCCTCGGTTGGACTCAATACGGCACATACGGACTCTGCGTTCAACCAGTCTCTGTGCGACGCGCTCTTCAACGATCTCAACCTTGCCGTTGTCACAGATAATGGAGTCAAGATAAAAGTCTGTGCCATACTGATAGAATATAGGACATACACAATAGTCCGCACCCTGCTCTTTTGTGTCGCAGATTGCAATAATATTGTCCGGGTCTACATCTGGCAGTTCAAAATAGCGCCGCAGTTCAGCCGGGGCGTATAGCTGTCCCTCTCGCTCTATCGGCTCGTTCATGTACAATGCTCTCCAAGATGCATCGTCCATGATATCGCGCTGTTTGTGCAAATCTGCGGTACTATAACCTACTCCATACGGATAGTCAAAGTTGCTCTCGTCATTCCCATTCAGAGCGGGAAAACGGATAAACTTAGCACACGGATCGCCCTCATATTCACGCTCTAGCCTCCCAATCACATCATGGAGACTCCACCGGGTCGCTATGTGGAGTTCTTTGCATCTTGTGCCTACCTTTCTCTGTCTGAGATCGGTGTAGTAACTCTGCCAAAGCTTGTCCAATCGGTCACGCGACATGGCTTGCTCTATATCAGAAACTAAATCATCACAATAGAGGATGTTCATGGCGCGAACTTTACCCGCATTGCCACTTCCGATGCTTGAAAATTCAAGTGTTTTAAATCTAGCGTCATCCGTTTTCTCATACCCAATGCCAATCATCATGTCTTTGGCATTCGTGGAGATGATAGACAGACCGGGAAACACATCTTTCCAACGGTACTCACCGTTTGCATCCATGATGCGGAGCATTTCACCGTACATACCGCCAAGAAAGCTGTTGTTGTGCGAACCAATCAGATTCGGCAGAAACGGATTGCGTCCGCAAGTCCACGCAAGGAAGAACTCAGCAAGAGTGGTCTTGCCTACACCGGGCGGCTCAGAGATGCCAAGCAACTCAATCTTACCGTTTTCAAGGTCTTGAAGCGCCTCAACACAGGGGTATAGCTGTTTGCGTCTCGGAATGTAGAACTGCTTCTCCGGGGCGCGATCTCTTTCTATATAAATACAGAACGAATCAAAGAAGTGCGGAGCGTCAAACAGATGCGTCCGATAGTACAAATCGTACATTGCCTCGCACTCTATCCCGCGCTTGATGTATCCGTTCGCCTCTGAGCGGATTTTCTTATTCAGTTCGTGCGCGGTATTGAAGTTGTCATCATCGTACACCGTTGTGCCGTAATCCCGCTTGCCGCCACCACGCACAACAACCGCGCCCTCTTGCTCCAGTCCCCTACACAACTCAAACGCATCGGACAGCACATCCGGGTCTTTGCGCTTCAGCAGTTCAACAATCAGTTTCTGATGGTTCATCTACGCCATCCTCATCTTCAACATCGCCATAATCGTCATCAACCCAGTCATCTGATAGGATTTTGAGCAGTTCCTCGCGATGATTCTTAAACCACCGCATCCTGTTATCGTCTTGCATAGCGCCGATCATGACATCTCTGTCATTCATATCTACATTGTAATAGCAAGTGTTAATTTCGCCGTCTTCAGTTATCATCTCCATCGCAATGCAGATGGGGTTTGCCGCTACCAGATCGCGGATAACATCCTCCAACCACTCTGCATATGGGGCGGCAGTCCAATTGTCAGAAGTTTCAATCGCCATCTTCTTTCGCCCCCGTAATCAATTCTGACATCGGCAGTTCCTCAATCCATCGGCAAAACTTCCTCCACTCCGGGAGTCTGTGGTTCTTTCTCTGCCGATAGATTGTCTTCAGTTGCCGATAGTTCGTGGTCATCCGCGCAGTCAGTTCCATCCCAGACGGAAGATTGTAAAGCAACCGCAGATAAGTCTCAGCGCAAGGTGTCCGCAGATATGCATCCCGCAGTCTCTTGCACTCAGCTTTCGTGTTCGGCGTGACAAACTCGTTGAAGCACTGATTGAAGTCCATCTCAGCGGCTTTGTGTATCGTACTCTGACTGCTCACAAAATCAACGAAGTGGTATCTCTGCAACTCCACCCACATCTTGTTACTGCAAGTCAAATCAAACTGCACGATGACCCCGTTCAGCCAGTTATCATGACCCTCGCCAAGATTGCTCTGCGCGAGTTTTGCGATCCCATCAGTCAATTCGCAAGTCTCACTCTCCGGGTCTACGCTCATCGGAAACTTCGCGCCCCGGATGCTGTCACCCAAACCAAACACATGACACTCTTTAATATCCACTGATGATCCTCCTCATCGTCTGTTCCAGACCGTCATGCTTGACCGCCCATTCAAAGCCAAACTCTGTGCGCTTGACCTTGCATCGCGGTTCGCCACCGTTCCAGAACACTACGCCCTCTATCTCATGCTCTCTGAAATACTCACGCATTCCCTCATAGTCCCTTGGAAAGTCCGGGATTCTGATCCTACCGTGCGCTTCAAGATAATCAGCGTCCAACCCATACGGATTGCCCTTAAAATGCGCTCCGACCGCCTCATATGTTCCGTCTTCCCTGCACCACGGTGTATTCAGATACGCCTCAATCAACCACTTATTCTCCGGGATGTCCGTCACAGGAATCCAATACGGTATCTGCCCCGTATACTTGTCCGGGTACTTCTGACACCGAATCGCCACGGGCGGCTCGTTTTCTCCATTGCGCGAACGGATAATAATCCTCTTCCATAGCTTGCCGTGAATGATTGCAACAGGCACTCCATCCACCTTTTCGGTTGCAATGCCCTTGCCCCGCATCACCCATTCAAACCCTGTCCTTACTATATTCAATGCCCTCTTGCCGTCTCCCCGGCGCTCATCTATAAATAGTGTCGGTATCTTTTGCACTCGCTTTGCCCCCTCTTACCCACTATCCTACCATGTTTTTGGGTTTTGCATAGACCCAATTTTGCCGCCCCTTGAGTCAGATCGCGCAAACGAAAACCTTACCGTGCAACAGTCAGCTACAGTTTTTCCCTATTCTTTTCTGTGGCGTATTTTTCTGTAAAAAGATAAATATGCTATTTTTCTGTTAGATTGTAAGAAATATAGTATTATCAATACTTTGAGTACCTTACCTAGTGTCTTACCTAAATCTTACCTAACCAGTTTCGGTAAGGTTTTCTTACATTTTTGCATATATGTCTTGTGTATTGCTTGACTTTTTGTAAGGTTATGATAAAATTAAACCATCTTACAGTGGAGGTTTTTCTATGGAAGAAAACAAAGACAGATACCTTGAGGCGGCTCGGATGATTATGGAGTGCAAGCCAAGCAAACTGCCATATGTTCTTGCGATGTTAAAGCAAGGCGGTTTTGACATTGAGGATTCAGAAATTATCCGATTGAAACAGGCAACCAACAAACGAAAGTCAAAATCCGAATATGACCGCAAGCTTCAAAACCGATGTGTTTGGAGGGCAACTGACGATCCGTTGATTGTCTATCTCCGAAAAGCATATGAACACGGTCAAAATATGAGAGATTTTGCAGCCACAATTCACCTCAGCCGCGCTAGTCTTTACAAAATCATGGCGGGAGATCAGAACGCAAAACCATCAACCCGAAGAGACATTGAAAGCGGCTTGCGACTGTATGGTTGGATTGACGATACTACCGTCCTATAACAAACATCAACTTATTCCCCTCTCTTTTTGAGAGGGGTCTTTTTTGCTTTTGGAGATTTTCAGAAGACAGAGATGATAAGGGATTTTTTGAATTTTCGGATGCTTTTGGGGGTTACCCCGCCCCAGATCAGACTCCCTATTTCCCCCATAGGTAGGTAGGTAATTAATACAGCCTGTTATCACGATATCGCAAGTTATTAAACAAAATAATGTTTTTGTGCAATTATCCCCGGTATTTCATGCGATCCTGAGGTAATATATGATTACATTCCGTATAACCACAAGATATAGTGTTAGCAGTCTATCAATCGTAGTGCTAGAAAGTGTCAAGGGATTTCACTTGACAGGCACGATCCCGGGGTTAGTCTTTTCCTCTCCTATCCAACTATAATCCAAACTTGAATTATCAATGTCTTTCCCTTGTGTACACTTGTACGCTTGTCGCGGACATATTTTATGTATTATTGTATACAATTATACATGAATACATATGGAGTATTACCCAAAAATAACGCTTGCCAATTGTGCAAGTTGCTATTTATGAGTAATACTCTATATTTATCTTGCATTGCGTGAGTAATACTGTTATATTTGCTATGTGAGTATTGCTCACATTGCCTATTTGCTAGGGCTTAGAGTTTAGCAAATCCCGGGTTAGTAAGGGAAAGTACACTAACAGTCTTTTTCAAGCACTTTCCTATTAGAAAATGCTATGCCATGGCAATAGCCAAAAAACTATATCATTATGAAAAGAGGAAAAGACAATGAAAAAAGAAAGCAAAGCGGAGGTCTATAATCAGTATGGGATCGAATTCAAAGCCGGAAAGATCAATGCGCCAATGTTTGGTTTTATCAATCCTTTGTTGGTTGATGGGAATGAAAAGATCGGAAAAGGCATATACCATTTTAGTACTTTGCCTGGTAGCGGAATGTACAGGATCATGCTTTCCGAAAACGATCCTATGGATATCAAAGGCACTTGCGTTTGTGATTGCATAGGCTGCTATGCGAAAACAGGCAATTACAATTATGCTAGTGTACAGAAAGCGCTTGCAATCCGTACGGCTTTGGCAAGGCTTTATATGGAATTCACAGAAAAAGCAATCAATGCACAGATCAAAGCGGAAAACGTCAAGTTTATTCGCATTCATGCATCAGGCGACTTCTTTAATATGGAATATGTCGAAATGTGGAAAAGGATCGCTAAAGCTAATCCGCAAGTTACTATGTGGACATATACCAAAAACGCGCAAGCGGAAAGTGCTTTTGATACTGTGGATAATGTGAACATTGTAAAAAGCATGATTCCAGGCAAAGGCTTTAATTTCGGACATTGCGATTATATCTTGTCTTGCTATGAGTATCTTAAGCAAGCCGGAAAGCAAGTTTATATTTGTCGCTGTGGTATCGACAAAAATCAGCACTGCACAAATTGCAAGGGATGCAGCAAAAACGAATACGTCTTGTTTATTGAACATTCCACAGGATACAAAGCGGAAAACGATCCTTTATTCCCTGTTTTGAAAAGCCTGATTGAATCACAGGCAAAGCCGGAATAATTGAATACGGCAGCTTTAAACGCTGGCAATAGCCCATAATTAACAGTCAAGCGATAGTTGATTATAGGCTATAACAAGCGCTTAAAACGCTAAAATCAAAGAAAAGAGGCATTCAAAAATGAACATTCAAAGAAAATACCATATTGAAAAAAACAGCTTTCCGATTGACGGCGTATACCGTTACAATGCACAAGTTTATATTTCAATTGACGGTGGAAACAATTATTACTATTCCGGCATAGGGCGATTTTGCAAAACACTTAAAGAGGCAAAAGCCTATTGCAAACAATACAAAGCAAACCATGCATAAAATAGCGTAGCAGCGTTTTTTCGCTGCTGCTAACATTCGATTGTATCATGTGATCGAATGCTAGCACAAGCGAAAAAAATGCACGTTGAAAACAGAAAAGCCATAGCAAGCCAAATTTCGCGATTGCAGCCATAGCAAGCCAAACAAGGCATATACACAAGGCAAGGCAAGAAACGCCGTAAAACGCAATAAACAAGCCTTGTAAAGCGATTGCATGATAGCAAGGCAATTATGGCAAGTTAGCAAGGCATGATCCGCAGCGTATGGTATAATTGTATACAATCATACAGTAATGCAATCAGGCATATTGTATACAGTCATGCAATGTGTACATGGATGCTTGAATATGAGGATACCACCATACCAGTATGCGAGTACCCATGTACCCACGCACACGGTCGGTCGCCCTAGCGGTCATGTGCTTTCTGCGTGTTCTGGCCTTTCTGCGTCTTTTCTGCACGTTCTGCGCTTTCTGCGCTGAATGAATACACAATATCACATTAGGAGGTGTTCTGCAATGGCAAAAGCAAAAGTGACTTTTCAAATCTGCATCATTGGACATCGTGCCTACTTCAAAAACCGCATGATTGCCACAATCAGCAAGCACGGTTCTGTCCGTTGGGAGATCCCGGAGGATGACTCCAACAATCTGCCGATGTATGTGCTTTCTGCGGTTCAGATGTTCGCTGCCGATGTGGCAAGGCTGGCAGTTTGACCGGGACATATTCCAAGCGCATAACCTTGGTTGTGCGTTTGGGCAGTTGCCCTGGCAACGATAAATTAAAGAGGAGGCGTACAAATGATTATCAACAGCATTGACGATATCGTCAAGGGCAAGGGATTAGAAGAGCAGGAACAGCTTGAGCATTATGTGTATAAGTACACTGAATGCGGCGCATGGATCACATGGGATGACCACAGCGTGACCATTGGCAGCATCGTGGAGGGGTCTGACGCTGAATTCAGCGAGTCTTTCTGCTTCCCGGTTGACTCTGATGCCCTGGACGCATGGGTCAACGAACTGGAGGCGCTGTGCGATGAGGCATGGCATGAAGCAAACGATGAGGACTATGAAAACGATATTTGACTATTGACAGGGTATGACCCATCATGCTAAAATGGGTCATACTCAAAAGAAAGGAGCAATTATAATGGTAGTTTCTGCAAAGCGCAAGGAATGGGAAAAAGAGAAAACGGTGGTCATATCCATTAGACTACAGAGAAGCACAGACGCAGACATTCTGTCATTTCTGGACGGCAAGGCAAAGCAGACGATCATCAAAGCGGCACTGCGCGAGTACATGAACAAGCACCCGGAAAAGCGGGAGTACCGTTACGGTATGCGGCTGAGAGGGTTCAGTCCCGGAGCGCAACCCGGTGACAGCATTCGGCGTGAGGACGATCCCACAGGCAAGTACTGGGACATCGTGGTCTATGCAAGACAGCTTTCTGAGGCTGAGATAGCTGACTATGAACTGGATGATCTGAATTGAGAGGTGGATAATATGAACGCACTAATCCTTATCGGCATCATCATCTGCATCTGCAAGCTGATCTCTTCTGCGTCATCCCGGTCTGCGGAACAGCGCAAGACGGACACATGGAAACGCATTGCACAGGAGCAGAACCGCATCCGTGAGGAGCAGAACCGGGCGATCCTGTGGCAACAGGAACAGGAGCGCCGCAACCGGGAAGAGATGCAGAAGCGCATTGCTATGGAAAAGGCAATCGCCAAAGCCAAGAAAGAGCGTGAGCAGATGCGGAAAGAGCAAGAGCGCCAAGCCAAGGCAATTCAGAAGCACGAAGAAGAGATCGTTAAGCTGAAGCAGACGGTGGAACAGACTTCTGCGGACATCGCATTTCTTGAAGAGCGTTCTGCGGAACTGTACGCACAGCTAGACTTTGTTCTGCTTCAGCAGTCCGCAACCACACCGGGTAGCAAAGAGTTTGAGCGCTACCAGTCCAAGATCGTGACTCTGCACAATCAGATTCACAGCACAGAGAACAGACTCAGCAAGGCACAATTCAACCGCACACAGGCACAGCGTAAGCTGTCGGCGTAAAGAAAGGGGTATCAACATGGCACAGAAGACTCGCAAGGTCATGGACTTGCAGATGGACGGCAAGTGGTACATCTGCATTGAGGATCGCACCACAAAGAGCAATCCGTACAAGCTTTATCAGAAGTGGTGGGATAGCGGATGGCACAGGAAGAAGATCGTGGAGTACTGCGACTTTGACAGCATCCTGTTCCACATCATGCAGATGAAGTATCCCAAAGTTGCGTGGGATTTGACCGCATGAATCATCACAAACAATTAAGCCGGGGTGGTTAATTCCATCCCGGCTTTTTTGTTATTCTGCGTCAAACAGACTGTAGTTGTTGGTGTCTATGTTTTCTGTTTTGAGATAGTCTTCAAACCTAGGACACGATTTGAAAATCCACTTGCTGTTGCACCATCTCTGAAGATGCCGTATCTCTTGCGGGGCGTTTGGCTTGTCATAGATCATAACATACGGATCGTAACCAAGCTGATGCAGGGATGAGATTCGGAAGAGATTTTCTTCCATCGTGCTATTAAAGTTTGTTAGAACATAGACTGTGGCAATGTTTTTCTTTCGTCTGAAGCTATAGGCAAATTCTTGAAACTTTCCTAGCAGATCGTCTTTTGGATTGTCCCAAGCGAAATGAATGGTCTTCAGACGCATTCTGTTGAGGTCTGCGATGTCTGCATCGTTCAGCAGTCTGATGTCTAACCCTTGGTTAAAATCAATCATTGCCCCAGTTTCTGCGTACTGGTTGAATAAATCACGCTTTTCCCGGCAAGCTGTTATATTTGGATCAAGGACTTGTATCTCGTTCTGCCCATTCCAAAAGTCAGAAACATCAGCAACTTTGTGGGATATCATGCCCTCTTTTGCTTTGACATGACAGAACGCGCACCCTCTTGGACATCCTCTTGAGGTCATAGACACTGCAAAAGTAAACTGCGGATAGATGGAGTAGTCCGGGAACATCCTTTCCATGTAATCTGGCAGTTGTGTGTGTGTGTGTGTGTTGAACACTTCTCTGCCGTTCTCGTTCTGAATGTTGTAACCAGTGCCACCTTTGATGATAACATCTGCGTTAAGCGGTTCTGCGACATCCGGGGAGTAAGCATCAGAAAATATCTTACTCATGTACACGATATCATAATGAATTAGATCGCTCCACCACCACTCAACATCGTCTCCTTGCGACTTATGCCATGCGCTAATTCGCATCAACGCAAGGTTTGGAAAGTTATGACCATCTACATCAATTAATCCTATTTTGATGCTATCACCTACTGTTCCAACATGATAAATGTTCCATATTCGCCAACATGGTCAAACAGTACTTCTCCGCGCTTTAATGCTTCTACATCGTCCATCGTAAGCTTGTAATATCCGTTTCCAAAGACGCTATCCTGTCTACACACTTCTCCGACTTGACATCGTTGTAGCTTATTCGTAAACCACGATGCGTCACTTCTGTTTTCTTTGCACAACTCTCTGCTGTTATACTTTGCACATCTTCCATAGCAGTAAAGGTCGCACCCCGTATCTACTTCTGCCATTTTTCTCCTTTCTATCTACTGATCTGCACAAACAATCGTTTTGATTTGCAGAACGGACACCACATCGTCTTGCGATGCTGAAACTTAGTCTTCTGGTCTGCCCTCTTGTACGCTATGGTAACATATCGGCACACAGGACACAGAAAGACTCTTCTGACATGACCATGGTGCTTCATCAGTCATCCGGGAGGGATTCGTACTTCTTCGCAATCTCCGTTGCGGTCATCCGTTCGCCAAGCGGATCATCACGCTCGTTGCTCTGCCCGTTGCCCTCAATCATGTTGAAGTGTGACTTCTGCCACCAGATGGTCAGCACCCGGTCAATGCTCCCTGCCGCCGCCGCCGCCTCCATGCCCGCTCCAATGACGGACTCAAGCATTTCTGCAAATTCTTTGTAGCGCGGGTCGGACTCTTTGCGTGTGCCGTTCTTCCACCGGGAATACTGCATTCTGCTCATTCCAAGCGCAAGCAGACAAGTGTTCACAAGCATCGGCATACCGCACTGAGTACAGAGTTCAACATAGCGGATGAGTCCATTGTATAGACTCTCAATGTTGTCCTTGTTCACGGTCTGCCCCATCTTCCAACACTCAGTCACGAAGTACCCTGCCGCACGGTTCAGATCGGCTTTGTCCTCCCGCATCATGGGAGACATGGAGTTGTTCTGCCAGTTGGTCAGCATCTTCTCTTCTGCGAGAGTGCGCTTGTTCTTGCTACCCTTTGGTCTGCCCGGTTTGCGCTTCGGCGCTTCAGATAGCTGTTCATTTGATTGGCTCAATTTTTCCACCTCTTATTCCATCGGATGTCATTGATTATTGCCGATACGCAAAAATATCCCAAAGCAAACATTGCGAAAATTGCAAACACGCACAGCAACACAATCATAATTTTGTAAAGCAAAGGTAATGAAATGTTCAAGGTTTCGCCTCCTGTTTCAACCATTCAAGCCAACACTTTTCTGCTTGGCAAAAGTCTTTGTGTCCGCAATCTCCCGGAGGGCAGTTTCCCTGTTGTAGTTTCCACATCTCGTCTGCCAGTTCCTCGTCCGTCATTGCGCGGATGCGGTCGGCGTTGGTCTGTGGTTTAACAACAAAAGTGCTACTTTCATAGATGACAGGATATATGCACGCTGTCATGCTGCAAAAGCCATGCCCATTAAGATGACCGCACCGTCCGCAATTTGGGTTATCTCCGTACCAGTAGTACATCACTCGCCCTCCTCTGCCGGGATGATGGTCGGAGCATTGTTTAGAGCATCAATTACACTTTGATACAGCGGCGGCAACAGTTTCATCATGGCATCCGCATCAATCAGTCTCCCATGCGGCGGGACGGGGACGAGAGGACACCACTCTGCTCTGCCGTGGTCTGGACACATATACTCGTCTGCACTTGTGCCGCAGTAGCAACCGCCGCCGAATCCTAACGGGCAGTTGTGGCAGTCGGTCGGCATCTCCACGCCCTTTATCAGTACACTCACGCCCCCACCCCCATCTGCAAGGCAATCTCTTTCAGCGCACAACAAAGACGCTCTGCCGTATCTCGGTTCAGACGCTCGGCATCCATCGCGGAACTTACATTTACCCTTTCATCGTCCTTGCGCGGAAAAGCTCCACGAATCTCGGACAGGATTGCTTCTGCCGCCGTGACAGCTTCATTCAGCCGCTCATTCGTCATCCGAATAAGCATTTTCAGATTCTCCCGCTCCACGGGAACGCTCGGTGTCATGTCGGTTGCGGTGTCAATCGCGTTGTAGCAGTAGTTCATCATGTTTCCTCCTTACAAATCTTTAAAATGCGCTTCGTCTGCATCTTCTCAATGAGGCACTTCACACGACATCCAAAACGAATAATCTTGTCGCAATTCTCACAACAGTTATTTAACTCGCAGAACGACCAGAAATAGCCATAGGTTTTGTCGTATGTGTGCCGCCCGTCCTCAAGTTCTTGTCTTGTCGGTATCATGTTTTCCCCTCCCATTCTGTATAGATGCGTTGACCACCAAACAAGACGCACTCGCGGACTGGTACTGCTGTGCCTACTATTTCTGCATAGTTTTTTGCAGGGTGGTAGTAGTCTTGCCCGTTTAGTCGGTAGCTTTCCCCTGTGATCTGAACAATTCCGTTTGCGCGGATTGTCACCTCTACAAATCCCTCTTTGGGCATCTCCATATCTTTAATTAAGATGCTCACGAAGATTCCCCCTTACCCGGCGTACCGTACTCCCATTCGTTTGCCCCATCACATTCTGTGTGTACGCACCCGCAAGAGTAATCATCGTCAAACGAAGTCCGTTTCTTGCAGTAGCGGCAAGCATATACGCCACTCGTTTTGTTCACTTGGTCGGAGATGTACTTTTGGAAGTCTTTTTCAATGCGTTCCATGTCCGTCTTGTATTTGTATCCCATTGCAACAACAATCGCGCCCAAAGTAATCTTGTCTTTATGTGGGATATCCATATCACAGATCGTGTTATTGAAGTGCTTAACCATTCCGTCCATGTCACGCTCAATTAGGTCAAGCATTATGCATCACCATCCTCTTCTTCAAACCCGCGCCCAAAGCAATCCTTGTAATCCTCGCACCCCGCAGGGCAGTCAAACATATACTTCGGATGTCCGGGAGCGCAACACTTGTGGCAGTCCTCATCTCCGTCATAGTTCACGCAATGCTTGTAGACCATTGCTGTTAACCCCCATTCTGCCACCTACACCCATCGCAAGCGCCCTTGTGCGAGTTCTTGTAGTTCCCGCACCGCAAGCACAGTTCATTGCGGCAAGTCTTCAGTTCTTTCTCGCACTCTTCCCAACCAAGCTTGTACCCTGCGTTGAACGCAGACACATACGCATCTGCCAAGTCTTTAGAATTCATACTATTCCTCCCAAAAATCTTTAGTCTTTTCGCCTTTCTTAATCCAACAGCGCTGAGTTCCATACGATCCGCAGTGCCGGGGACTCTTGCAACGCTCCCAGTCTTTCAATTTGTTTAAGATACGCCCAAGGTCTTTGCTCTCTGCCAGAGATGGTTCTTTTGGAAAGTCCGGGTTAGGACTCAACGCCCTGTGACATACTTCGCGCACACAAGTGAGTTCTCCGGGGTTTTTCTTGTCCAGATAGGCACGGATAGCACCCACACGCCAATCGTCTTGCATCGCATTTTCCTGTGCCTCACGGTACAGTCCGACATACTCTTGATTGGCAAAGTTAGGCATCTGGTGCTTCTTGTACCGCTCCCTTGCCTCTGCCCAACACTGCAAGATGTACTCGCGAATTTCTGTCTCATGAGCATAGACTTCATATCCGTTGCTGTGGACTTCCACCGGGTAATATCTGCGGTTTCCAGTCTTGTCCACCAGAGGATTGCTGTCATTGCTAGTCCCAAGAAAGATGCAACGCCGGGGAAACTCTGAGACATTCTTATCCCAAGGCTTGCGATAGGAATCCACAGCGCGAGTGATATACGCTTTGACTGCTTCTTGGTCTTTGTTCTTGGTAAGCGCAAGCAGTTCGCTGATCTCGCATATCCACTTCCCCTGCAACTGTTCAATCGCGGGTTGCCCCTCAACAGCGGTAATCTCTCCGTAGTAGCTGTCATGAATTGCAAGGTATCTGATAAGGGTTGACTTGCCCTCGCCCTGCTCTGTGCCTATCAGAATCGGCACATCGTCAAACTTAGTTCCGGGAGCGTACAATCTGTGAATGCCACCCGCAAAGATCAACCGGGATACTTCCCTTGTGTACGGACTGTCATCCACAAGCGCCCACTTGGACAGGAAATGCTCACAGCGGTTCTCGCCGTCCCACTTGATAGCATCCACGATGTCAAT
>Ga0310690_10001689_pt1 | contig 38481 bp, 35 predicted proteins | sample AusTroGonzalo_MG_2_FD_207661 | JGI IMG/M metagenome (GOLD analysis project Ga0310690, IMG submission 207661) | Bovine rumen microbial communities from tropical cattle in Woodstock, Queensland, Australia - Gonzalo_04 (v2) (version 2) | ecosystem: Host-associated > Mammals > Digestive system >... | reverse complement strand
GTCACCGCCACGGTACTTACCTCATCGGTACCCACCGTGAAGCGCCCACGCTGAACCCGAACTGCACGCGCTTGTATTCGCGTAAGGCTACGGTCTATGACCAGAGCGGACGCCCGATCAGCGCAGACGAACGCGCAGCACGTCTGCGTTTCACCGCAGTCGCTCAGGCTGTTGCAGCGCGTAAGAAAGACCTCTCCAAGATCCAGGCCGACACCGCTGCGTTCAACGCGCAGAAGGATGAGCCGAATGGCATCAAGACCATGCGCGCTTGGTATTGGAAAGTCGAAGGCGACGCTTACGACGACCAACACTAAACAGTTGACAGTTGATAGTTGACAGTTGATAGTTGACAGTTGACAGTGGACAGGAAACGCTCAGAAATGGGCGTTTTTTGTGTTTTTCGGCATTTTATTTGCATATGTCAAAAAAAAGCAGTACCTTTGCAGCGGATATATATATAGTCGAAAAAATTAACTCAATGTATAACTAAAAACACAAAATGTTATGAAAAAGAATCTATTTCTTAGTTTAATCTTGATGCTGTTCTGTAGCATGCAAGTATCTGCGTACACCTTCTATTTCCACCCGAACACCTGGACGTATGCCAAATACGCCGTACAGAGTTGGTCGACGGATTATGATGCTGCCGTTTATAGCGATTTTATGACCCCGGTAGCCGGACACGAAGGTTGGTTCTCTACTTCGGTGCCTGACGGTAACAATAACATGTTCATTTGTGCTTATCCAAGTGAGGCCACAACTCCTGCAGCAGGTGCAGTGGACTGGACTTATCAATTGTCAGAAAGCGGCACATATACCTACTATTACAATAATGTAGGCTATATGGAAGATTTCGACGGCAGACTTGTTGACGGTCGTATCTTATCCGGAAATATCCTGTACACTGTCGATGAAGATAACCTGACGGCAGAGGTAGCTTATGACCAAAGTGCGGTTGCTCCGACCGGTGAGTTAATCATTCCGTCTTCTATTACGTGTAAAAAGACCTATACCGTTACTTCCATCTACGCACAAGCCTATATGAGTAGTGGAATAACATCCGTATCGCTTCCCAACACTTTACTCCATATTGGTGATGCTGCATTTCATGGTTCCGGTCTCACTTCTGTGACGATTCCGAGCAGTGTAACTTCTATCGATGACGGTGCCTTTGCTCTTTGTGGCGATTTGAGTTCCGTTACGCTCGAAGAAGGACTGACAGCACTTGCTACTCAGATGTTCCAATTTGACCACCAAATTAAGGAAATAGCAGTTCCGAATAGCATTACGGATCTCCCCGCAGGTGTGTTCTCTTATTGCGAAGGCTTAACTTCTGTTACACTTGGTACCGGAGTAGATACCATTGAACATTTGGCCTTCGGTGGTTCGGAAAATTTGCTGCGTCTGACTATTTATGCGCCGGCTCCTCCGAAAGTAAACATAGAACAAAATCCGGCTCTTGTTTCTACCTGTAGCCTTTTGGTTCCGTCGTCTGTTAAGGCCGCTTACGAGGCACATGACTATTGGAAGAACTTTACCATCAAGGGTATTTATATCGTTACTTTCAATGACAAGGACGGTAATGAACTCAAGACCGAAGCCGTAGAGGAAGGTCAATCCGCTACTGCTCCGGATGCTCCTGCGGTAGAGTGCTATACCTTCTCCGGTTGGGACAAAGCGTTCACGAATGTTACCTCTGACCTCACCGTTACCGCACAATATGCGGTTAACCAATACGAAGTGAAGTTCCTCGATTGGGATGGCACAGAGCTCAAGAAACAAACCGTTAACTGTGGCGATGAAGCAACCGCTCCTGCAAATCCGACTCGCGAAGGATACAACTTCACCGGTTGGGACAAAGTGTTCAAAGAGATCACCGCTCCGCTCACCGTTACGGCGCAATACACCATCAAGACCTTTACTGTTACTTTCAAGGACAGCGAAGGCAAAACGATAGGCGAGCCGCAAGAAGTAGAGTGGAACACCGCTGCCGAGGCACCCAAAGCTCCCGAAGTAGCGTGCCAGCACTTCACCGGTTGGGACGAAGCGTTCGACCATGTACAATCCGACCTCGTTGTTACCGCTCAATATGCGATCAACCAGTATGAGGTGAAATTCTTGGATTGGGACGGCGCAGAGCTCAAAAAACAGACCGTTGACTGCGGGGATGATGCAGAAGCTCCGGCTAACCCGAGTCGTGAGGGATATACCTTCACCGGTTGGGACGAAGCGTACAAAGGCATCACGTCTAATCTGACGGTTACTGCTGTTTATACGATTAACAAGTACACCGTCATCTTCAAAGACTGGGATGGAACGACCTTGAAGACCCAAGAGAACGTAGCGTGGAACACGGCTGCAACCGCACCGGAAGAGGATCCGAAGCGTGACTGCCATACCTTCACCGGCTGGGATAAGGAGTTCAGTAACGTGAAGTCCGACTTGATCGTTACCGCTCAGTACACGAAGAACACCTATACCGTGATCTTCAAAGACTGGGACGATGTTGTCTTGGAAACCCAAAATGACATAGAGTGCGGAGACGCTGCTATAGCTCCTGCAGCTCCGCATCATACCGGCTATACCTTCATCGGCTGGGACAAAGATTTCATCGAGGTTACATCCGACTTGGTAGTAATTGCACAGTTCGAACCGGGCGAGGAAGCAGATGTCAATATTCTCTTTGTGGACAAAGCAGATCAGAAGATCTCGAACCACGAGGTAGTGATCCGTATTCCGGCAGCACCGGAGATCGAAGGCTTCACCTTCATCGGCTGGCAACCGGTTGCCGCTATTATTGACGGTGAGATCAAGATTCAAGCTGTTTATCAGGCTAATGAGCCGACTTCTGCTCCCGCGGTTTATGCCAACCCGGCGAACCCCGCACAGAAACTCATCCGCAACGGAAATGTATATATTCTGCAAGGAGAGAAGACATATACTGTTACCGGTCAACTGGTAAAGTAACGAATACAAATTATGACCATTCAGGAATATATTTGCGCCAATAGAGCGCGGTTTATGGAGGAGTGGGCGAGCTTGATTCGCATCCCAAGTATCAGTTGTGAGGCTGCACATAAAGCAGACATGCTCCGTTGTGCCGAGCGGTGGAAAGAGCTGCTGCTGCAAGCGGGATGCCAAAAAGCAGAAGTGCTGCCGTCGAAAGGAAATCCGTTTGTGTATGGAGAGTATAGGGTTACGGGTGACGGATTACAGGTTACGGGGAAGCCTATACCAACGGTGCTGGTATATGCGCACTATGATGTGATGCCTGTAGAACCGTTGGACGCATGGCATTCCGATCCGTGGGAACCGTCAATCCGTGACGGCCGTCTCTATGCGCGCGGTGCAGATGACGACAAAGGGCAGGCGATGATTCAAGCCAAAGCGTTTGAGTATCTGGTGAAAGAGGGCTTGATGCAATGCAACGTCAAGTTCATCTTCGAAGGGGAGGAGGAGATCGGTTCTCCGTCCCTTGAAGCCTTCCTCGAGGATCACAAAGAGCTGCTCAAAGCGGACATCATCCTGGTGAGCGACACTTCGATGATCGGCAAGGACACACCGAGTATCACGACCGGACTGCGCGGCTTGGCGTATTGGCAGATAGAGGTCGATGGTCCGAACCGTGACCTGCACTCCGGGCATTTCGGCGGTGCTGTCAAGAACCCCATCAACGCCCTTTGCGAGATGCTGGCGCAGATAGTAGATGCCGACGGACGAATCACCATACCGGGTTTCTACGACGATGTACAGCCTATTCCTGAGGAAGAGCGGAAGATGATTGCGCAGATACCGTTCTCGCAAGAGGCCTACAACAAAGCGATCGATGTCGATGCCGTGTTCGGCGAAACAGGCTACAGCACGCTGGAGCGCAACTCCTGCCGTCCCTCGTTCGACGTGTGCGGCATCTGGGGCGGCTATACCGGAGAGGGTTCGAAAACGGTGCTGCCCTCCAAAGCCTTCGCCAAAGTGTCCTGCCGTCTCGTGGCTAACCAAGACCACGAGAAGATTTCGCAGGCGTTCATCGACTATATAGCTACGCTGGCACCCCAAGGCGTGCGTGTGAAGGTAACGCCTATGCACGGCGGACAAGGCTACGTCTGTCCTATCGACATCCCTGCCTACAAAGCGGCGGAGCACGGCTTCGAGATCGCCTTCGGCAAACGCCCGCTCGCTGCCCGGCGTGGCGGTTCGATACCTATCATCGCCGCCTTCGAAGCCATCCTCGGCTGCAAGACGATCCTGATGGGCTTCGGCCTCGAGCAAAACGCAATCCATTCGCCCAACGAATCCATGGATCTCGAAGTGTGGGAGAAAGGCATAGTCGCGGTAACGGAGTTTTACCGCGAATTTGGAGATTGAAGATTGAAGATTGAAGATTGAAGAATAGAGATTGAAGATTGAAGATTGAGGATTTATGAGAATCGTAATTATCGGCGCAGGGAGCGTGGGGACGAATCTGCATCATGCATTGTCGTTGAAAGGCGTACGTGCAGAGCTGGTACATGCACGGCCGTTGACGGCAGTAGAGGTTACGGGTGACGGGTTACAGGTTACGGGTATTCCGCAGGGAGATTGCTATATCTACACGGTGGCGGATCATGTGCTGCGTGAAGTGGTGTCGCTCGTGCATGCACCCAAAGCGCTGCACCTCCATACGTCGGGTTCGATGCCGATAGAGGTGTTCGGCGAGGACAAACCTCATGCAGGGGTGTTGTATTTCCTGCAGAGTTTCAGCAGGGAGGTCTTGATCGATGACTGGAGCGGCATCCCGTGTTTCATCGAAGGCAGGGACATAGACGATATCGCAGCGATTTATTCGCTGGCGTTGACGCTGACGAGCCGGATCTATGAGGCTAACCAGCACGACCGCGAGCGCCTGCATATAGCGGCGGTGTTTGCGAACAACTACTCGAACTTGATGTTCCGCATCGCGGCAGAAGTGCTCAAAGATACGCAGATACCCTTCGAAGCATTGCTGCCGTTGATAGACCGAACAGCGGAGAAAATACACGAGATGAGCCCGGCAGAAGCGCAGACAGGCCCAGCGAAACGGGGCGACATGACGGTGATCAACCATCACGCGGAAGTATTGGGTGCTACGCCGTATGCCGAATTGTATCGAGAGCTCGCAGCGTTAATCGCGAAAGCGCATAATCATTGAGATCATCCCAGCGGATGACGATAGTGCCGGCGATGTCCGGCATTTTTTGTACCTTATGTATTATAAATCGCGCGTGTATGCGCTGGTGCGAGAGAACATGGGTAAAGGGGAAGAGGTTACGGGTTACGGATGACGGGTCGTGCTCCTCGCACGGGAACTCATACAGATGATACCAGATGTCTTTGGCTTCGCGGCGTTGGATTAATGTGTATGCACCATCGGTGTAGATGTGATACGTGAACCAGCGGTCACGGAGTTGAGGACGGGGTTTGCGTACGGGGAGCAGTTCGGCAGTGTGGTGCGCGTAGCCCAGGCAGTTGGTTTGCAGCGGACAATGGAGGCAGGCGTCACCGAGCACAGGCGTACAATGGAGCGCTCCGAACTCCATAATAGCCGAATTAAAGAGCCGCGGGTGCTCACGGTCTAACAACTGCTCGATATGCCGGCGAAAGAGTTTCTTTCCGGCGGTAGTGTCAAATGGCTCATCGATGTCCATCAGCCGCGCAATAACCCGATACACGTTGCCGTCAACCGCAGGGTAGGGCTGGTTATAAGCGAACGAAGCAATTGCCCCCGCCGTATAATCCCCGATACCGGGCAGCGAGCGTATGTCTTCGAAACGGGTAGGGAAGGGTGCCCATCCCTTCGCCACGATCATCTGTGCGGCTTTGTGGAGATTGCGCGCGCGGGAGTAATAACCGAGTCCCTGCCATTCGCGCAGAACCTCCGCCTCATCGGCTGCAGCGAGATCTTCCACCGTAGGCCAACGGTTCACAAAACGCATGTAATACTCGAGTCCCTGCGCGACGCGCGTCTGCTGCAAAATGACTTCGCTCAACCATATGGCATAGGCATCTTCCGTCTCGCGCCACGGAAGAATACGACGGTTAATTTCATACCATTCATATAAACGACTATAAATTAATGTGTTGAGCATAAAAATACCAAATTTTGAGGTCAAAACAGTCAAATCGGGCACAAAATTACAAAAAAATAACGATTTTTGCAATTTTTTTTGCGAAAAACTTTTGTAATTCAAGAAATTATAGTAACTTTGCAAAGTTTTTTCGATTTGTAATGAAAATTTAAAGAAAAATAGGATTATGACTAAAGCTGAACTTATTAACGAAATCGCTATCAAAACAGGGTTTGACAAGAAGACGATTTCCCTTATCGTTGATGGCTTTGTAGAGAACGTAAAAAAGACGATGATTTCCGGTGAAGGTGTGTTCATGCGCGGATTCGGAACCTTTACGACCAAGACACGTAAGGCTAAAATCGCTCGTAACATAACGACGAACACCTCCGTTCAAGTACCGCAGCACGAGATCGCTGTGTTCAAACCGGCAGCTGAGTTTGCAGAGGCATTGCGCGATATCAAGAAGAAATAATAACAATCATATAGTAACATTTTAATAAACATCACAATTATGCCAAACGGAAAGAAGCATAAGAGACACAAGATGTCCACGCACAAGCGTAAAAAACGCCTGCGTAAGAATCGTCATAAGCATAAGTAATTGACGATGCTGTTTCAGCTTTGTGGCTTGAGACTTGTCCAAGTGTGGGCAAGTTGCCACAAGGCTTTTTTTATTTACATTTAATCCCTATCAAGTATGAAAAGCGAATTGATCGTGGACGTACAGCCACAGGAAATCGCTATCGCGCTGACGGAGGATGACCGATTGCAAGAGGTTGCGCGTGAGAAACGCGATCAGGACAATTTTGCCGTAGGCAATATCTATTACGGCAGGGTCAAGAAAGTTATGCCGGCGCTGAATGCGGTATTCGTGGATGTAGGTTATGAGAAAGAAGCTTTTCTGCATTATTTGGATTTAGGTTCTCAGTTTCGTACGCTGCAAACGTATGTTACCAAAGCCGTTTCGGATCGTCGGCGTCTTCCCATAATGACGAAGACCCAGCGTCAACCCGAAGTAGGCAAGGAGGGACAAATAGCCGAAGTGCTGAAAGTAGGCGACCCTATTCTGGTTCAGGTTTCAAAGGAGCCGATTAACACCAAGGGTCCACGCCTCACCGCCGAGATCTCTATGGCGGGACGCAATATCGTTCTTATCCCCTTCGCCGACGGTGTCATGGTATCGCAGAAGATTAAACGCGAGGCAGAACGCCAGCGTCTCAAACAACTGATGCTGTCCATCAAGCCGCAAGGCTTCGGCATCATCGTTCGTACAGTAGCGGAAGACAAGCGTGTGGCCGAACTGGATAATGAGTTACGCTTGCTCATGGAGCGTTGGGAGCAGACAATCAAGACGCTGCAACAACGCGAACCGGTAAGCCTGGTGAGCGAGGAGATGGGGCGGACACTCGGAATCATCCGTGATGTGCTCAGCCCTGATTTCACGACTATTCAGATCAACGACCAGAGCATCTATGACGATGTGCGCCATTATCTGGAACTCATCGCTCCGGAAAGTGCCAAGATCGTCAAGCATTATCAGGGCACACAACCTATCTTCGACCATTTCGACATCACCCGTCAGATGAAAACGGGGCTCGGTAGAACGGTCGGTTTCAAACATGGCGGGTATCTGATCATTGACAAAACCGAAGCACTGTTCTCCATAGATGTCAATTCCGGCAGCAAGAAGATTTACGAGGACCAGGAGGAGAATGCGTTTCAGTTCAACATGCTGGCCGCAGACGAGTTGGTTCACCAGCTCCGCTTGCGCGATATTGGCGGCATCATCATCGTCGATTTCATCGACATGAGCGACAAGGGACACCAGCAGCAGTTGTACGACTATGTGCGCAAACTGATGGAGCGTGACCGCGCGAAGCATAACGTGCTGCCTCTCAGCAAGTTCGGCTTGATGCAGATTACCCGCCAGCGTGTTCGTCCGGCGGTGGAGATAGAGGTGATGGAGACTTGCCCGACCTGTATGGGCAAAGGTAAGATTCAGCCGTCTATCCTGTTTACCGACCAGTTGGAGGAGACGTGCGAGCACATGAGTCTGGAGCACGGGAAGGGACTTAAGTTGCATCTTCACCCGTACGTGTATGCGTATGTCAGCCGTGGTTGGCTGCTGTCACTCAAAGCACAATGGCGCCGCAAGTACGGCATCAAGGTGGTAGAGAACCAAGCGCTGGGTATGCTGGAAATGCGTTTCTACGATGCCAACGGTAAGGTACTCAAACACAACCATGAGCTGCCGAAACCGGAGCCGAAAGTGGTGGAGGTAAAGCCGGAACCGAAGGTGGAAGCCCCGAAACCGGTAGAGCAACCAAAGCCCGTCGAGCAGCCCAAAAAGGTGGAGCAACCGAAAAAAGTGGAGCAGCCCAAAAAGGTGGAAGAGCCGAAAAAGGCAGAACCGGCAAAACCGGCAGAGGAGCCGAAGCCCGCAAAGAAAAAGCCTGCTCGCAAGAAGGCGAAGAAAGCGGAAGAACCCAAGCCTGTGGAGCCACCGAAACCGGTTGAGCAACCCAAGCCGGCAGAACAGCCGAAGCCCGCGGAGCAACCCAAGAAAAAGACTACGCGCAGAAAGAAAAAAGCAGACAAACCTGCTGAGTCCAATGCAGAAAAGTAAAAGAATAGAGACCTTTGCGGGTCTCTATTTTCGTTAATTCTCTTCTGTGTCTTCGGCGGTCGCCCCCGGAATATATCGTTTGAGCACGCGCGCCACGCCTGTTGTCCATGAGTTGATGGAGTCGTTGTCCATCTGTAGGCCGCTGATCATGTGTACGACCTGATCAATAGGCATGCCGTAACGGAGTACACCGGAGATGAGCCGAGCATAGTTCCAGAACTCGCGGTCGAACTTATAACTCAGCCCCTCGACGGTAGTCTTGAACCCGCGCGTGTTGACAAACTGAAAGTCATAGCGCTTCTGTCCGTCCTCCATCGCAACTTTGATGATCTTGCCTTTTGTGACCGATTTGGGTAACGCAATACCCATCTCATCGTCTGCCAAGCCGGTGAATATCTCGTACGGCCGACCGTCTTTGAGACCGACAAACGCAATCCATTTATCTTTCTGGTTTTGGAATCGAACGACATCGCATTCCAATTCGGCAGGCCGTTTCAACGGCGCGTTGTTCTCTTGTTGTTGTTCCATAACAGTTTAACAATTTAACAGTTTAACGGTTAACCGTTATTTTGGCGGAGCAGTTGATTTCGCCGTTTTGATTTTTCTGCTGGTATTGTACGCCGTCTTCCGTCAGGAGATACAAGGTCTGTAACTCGTCGCCGAGCGTCACTTCCTTCGAGTAGTTGATGTCCACGCGCACTTTCTTGCCGTAGTAGTCGGGTAGGTAGGCATCGGTCATCGCCTGCAAATAGCGGCAACTGTTGCAATGCAGGTTATAGTCGATGTCCGAATAGACGATCCTGTGCGGCGAAATGCCTGTCGGCTCGGGGATAGTGGTCATACGCACGCGCTGCATATTGAGCACTTCTCCGTCCACGGCATCGATAAACATAGGGTCGTCGAACAGGTTGACGATCTCGCGTTTCTGCATGTCCAATACCGCCCACACGCTTTTGCATTGTCCGATCTGTTTCCACTCGCCGGCACGCTTCACATAGATCCGGAAATCACGCGTGCTCAGCATATGTGCGTTGCTCTCGATCCATGTTTCGAACCGCACCCGCTCGCAATGAGTCGGCAGTTCATCCATCTCCAGCATCACGCGCGTCAGTATCCAAGTCAGCCCCATCGGGTGCAGTTTGGCTATTCCGAAGCCTAACTCATCGGCTACTGTTCCTGCTATTTCCAACAGGTAGTTCTCCAGGTTGAAGAGCCGCAACTTGCGGTTCCCGTCAACTTCTTGGTATTTGATATCAAAATCGTAATTGTATTTCACAACAATTCTTAATTATTAATTTTTAATTAGGTTTACTTGAGGTATTTGTCAAGGAAACCTCTGAATTCTCTTTGCCATAAGATTCCGTTTTGCGGTTTGAGCACCCAATGGTTTTCGTCCGGGAAGATGAGCAACTCAGCCGGTATGCCTTGCATCTTGGCGGCATCGAAGGCTGCCATCGCCTGGTTAGCCAAAATGCGGTAGTCTTTCTCGCCGTGGATACACAGAATCGGCGTATCCCATTTATCGACGAATTTATGCGGACTATTGGCGAAAGTGCGTTGCGCAACGGCGTTCTTCTTGTCCCAGTAAGCACCGCCTAAATCCCAGTTCGCGAACCATTTCTCTTCGGTCTCAAGGTACTGCATCTCGAGGTTGAAGATGCCGTCGTGCGCGATGAACGCTTTAAAGCGTTTGTTGTGGTGACCGGCGATCCAATAGACGCTGAAACCGCCGAACGAAGCACCTACGCAGCCGAGATGGTCTTTATCCACGTACGGCTCTTTGCAGAACTCGTCAATGGCGGTGAAGTAGTCGCGCATACACTGACCGCTGTAGTCGCCGCTGATCTCTTCGTTCCATGCCTTGCCGAAGCCCGGCAGACCACGTCTGTTCGGCGCTACAATGATATAATCGCCGGCGGACATCATCATAAAGTTCCAGCGGAATGACCAGAACTGGCTCACCGGACTCTGTGGACCGCCTTCGCAATAGAGGATGGTCGGATATTTCTTTGTTGGATCGAAATGTGGCGGGTAGATGATCCAGGTTAGCATGTCCTTTCCGTCAGTTGTCTTCTGCCAGCGCGGCACGACTGTCGAGCGCTCTATCTGACTGTAGATATTGTCATTCTCGTGCGTCAGTTGCTCCAGCGCGATATATCCATCTATTTTCTCGATGCCTTGCTGCACATCCAGCCGGCAGATTTCGTTTGCCTCGCGCATCGAGTGACGGAGCAGGAAAGCGTAATGATCGCATACATCGCCGAGCGAAACATCGAACTGTCCTTCTGTCAACTTGGCTGCCGATCCATCCAAACCTAATGCCCATAAGTGTATGGTTCCCTGAATGACCGCAGTGCCGAGCAATGTGGAGTCATTATACCATGCGAAATCATCAATATTGGTGTCCAGCGCACGGCTGATGAAGCGTTTCTCGCCGGTCTGCAGATTCATCACCATCAAGCGGTTCTCGTCGCTCTCATAACCGTCACGCTCCATGGACAGCCAAGCGATCCACTCGCCGTTCGGCGAATAAGCAGGGTTCGTGTCGTAACCTTTGTTCTGTTCGGTGATATTGCGCTCATCCGTAACCTGTAACCCGTCACCCGTAACCTTTACCAAATAAATATCACTATTCGTCGAAACGGCATATTCAAGACCCGTTTTCTTGCGGCAGGTGTATGCAATCTCCTCGTTATTCGGGTTCCATGCGAGCTGCTCAATGCCTCCGAAGGGCTTCATCGGACTCTCGAACGCGGTCCCTTCGAGGATATTGATACCTTCGCCGATCTTGGCGGACTTGATGCGTTCGCCTTCTCCATACCAGGTTAACTCCAGCGGACATACGAACGGTTGCGGAGCGGTCTCTGTCCATTCATCCCAATGTTTGTACATCAGATCCTCGTGCATATGTCCCGTCGCTAATGGCAGATCCGGGTACTTATCCACCGTAGCAGGAACAGTCTTCACCTGTTTGATGAGGATGATCTTGTCACGCATCGGGGAGAGTAGGAAACCCTCAATGTCCTCTGCGCCCTCTACCGGCACTTCTTCCTTGTCGCGACGCAGATAAAGTTTGCCTCCGCGCATGTACGCAAGCCAGCCGCTGGAGCCGAACCACGCCGGTTCATACCCCACGAACTCATCATCCACATGCATGTTCTCAAACGGATTACAAATCCGAATCCACGTAGTGGAGCGGTTCTCTTCCACGCTGTAATAACTAACTGTGTAAGCTAACCAGCCCGTCTCGATATCGCTTTGTACGCTACCGATGCGACCCATGGCCCACAAGCCTTCCGGCGTCAATCGCCCGCCTTCAATCGTGATCTGCGGCTTCGTGACAGGCGCTTTGCCTTCCTCTGCCTTTTGACAGCTCGTACCTACCAATGCCAGTACTGCCATAATAAAAATCTGCCTAAGTTTCATTATTAATTAAAAATTTGCTGCAAAGGTACAAAAAAATTTGCATATATGCAAAAAAAGTAGTAATTTTGTAGCAGAAATCGTAAAAACCATGAAAATACAATTCTTAGGTGCCACTCGAGAGGTGACAGGAAGCAAGCATTTAATTACTACGGATTCGGGGCATACCATTCTTTTGGACTGCGGTATGTACCAGGGAAAAGGCATGGAGACCGATGCTGCAAACAGGGATTTGGGCTTCGATCCCTCCAAGTTGGATTGCGTGGTACTCAGCCACGCGCACATAGACCACTCGGGGCTTATTCCGTACATCGTCAAGATGGGCTTCAAGGGCGATATCTATTGTACGCCCGCGACGCGAGATCTTTGCTCGCTGATGCTCACCGACACAGCGTTCATTCAGGAACAGGATGTGCGCATGTACAACAAGAAGATCGACCGCCAGAATCCGCACAAGGAGAAAGGCAAGAAATACAAAATCGAACCGCTCTATGACCAGAAAGATGTCAATAAAGCCATGAAACATTTCGTGACTTATAGTTACGACCGCCGTTTCCGCCTTTTTGATGATGTGTTGCTGACCTTCACTAATTCCGGCCATATGCTCGGCGGTGCTATTTGCTCGCTGGAGATCTATGAGGAAGACAACACACCGAATGGCTATCCGTCTCCGGCGACGCGCCGGTGGAAGCGTTTGACTTACACGGGTGATATCGGCCGGAAGCATTGTCATATCCTGCCTCCGCCGCAACTCTTCCCGCAATGTGACTACCTCATCTGCGAATCTACGTACGGAGACCGCTTGCACGACGAGCAGATAGTGACCGAAGAACAACTGCTTGGCGTGGTCGAAGACACATGCGTTTATCGTAAAGGACAACTCCTCATCCCTTCGTTCTCCGTCGGCAGAACACAGGAGATCGTCTATGTGCTCAACCAACTCTATAATGACGGACGCTTGCCGCAAATCCCTGTATATGTGGATTCCCCGATGTCCACGAATGCCACACAGATTTTCCGTATGTACCCCGAAGAATTGAGCGACGAAGTGCGTGATACCATGCAGTTTGACCCTGATCCCTTCGGTTTTAACACGCTTCGTTACATCACCGACATCAGCGAATCGAAGGCACTCAACCATAAGGAAGAACCGTGTATCATCATTTCTGCCAGCGGTATGTTGGAAGCCGGTCGCATCAAACACCATGTGGCGAACCATATTTCCGACCCGCGTTGCACAATCCTCATCGTCGGTTACTGCGAACCCACAACGCTCGGCGCACGCATCCAAGAACCCGGACTCAAATGGATCTCGATCTTCGGTCTTGACCGGCGTATTAAAGCGCAGATAACGAAGATAGAAGGCTTCTCCGGGCATGGCGATTACAAGGAGATGATTGACTATTTCACCCGCAGTCTCAATATAGAGCAGGTGTGCCGTACGTTTGTGGTTCATGGTGACCTTTCTGCGGCGGAAACATACAAAACCCATCTCGAAGAGGCAGGTTTCAAGCAGGTCGAAGTGCCCGAAAAAGGAGAAATTGTCGTCTTATAGCACTTTTTTTGCAAATAAATTTGCGTAATTCAAAAAAAAGCAGTACCTTTGCACGAAGTTTTGAGATAGGGGATAGTTGCCCCTTCCGGCGGAGGCCGGTTTCCCCGATTAACGGGGACACCTCCGGGTAGTAGTTCAGCCCGGTTAGAATGCCTGCTTTGGGAGCAGGAGGTCGTGAGTTCGAATCTCGCCTACCCGACAGTGGTGTGCTAAGGCACACCATTTTAGTTTAAAAGAACCATGTACAAGGCTATCTTTATTGACATAGACGACACGCTGCTCGACTACATTCCTTGTTGTCGGGAAGCTTTTGAAGCGGCGTTGCCGGAACACCCGGAGTATTTCGATCTCTTCTTTGCTATTTCCGGCCGCTTGTTCTCGGAAGCCAAACATGGTCTGCATACAATCGCCGAAGTCATGGAACTCTATCCCAAGGAGTTTATCGAGACGATAGGTTATCCGCCGGAAGCGGTAGATCCGTTCAAGCATGCTTTCCGTGCAGCGTGGGGTACTACGCACACGCTTGTTCCTGATGCCCGCGAAACGCTTGAAGCCCTGCATGCGAAAGGCTACCGGCTCTTTGCTGCCAGCAACAGTTTCGGGCATTTGCAGCGTAGCCGCCTCGAGCACGCCGGTATTCTGCATTATTTCGAAGATACATATATCTCTATGGATATAGGCTACGACAAGCCGGATATTCGTTATTATAAGGAAACGCTTCGCCGTTGCGGGCTGCAGCCTCACGAAGTGCTCATGGTCGGTGACAGTATGACTACCGATATCCTCGGCGCACAAGCCGCAGGCATGGATGCCGTCTATTTTAATCGTCGTCCCGCAGAAGCTTCTGCCGACAAAAAAGGCAATGATTGCTCATTGCCCGTTATAACGTCGTTGCCGCAATTATTGGAGTTGCTCTAACCAATGCAGCAAGGTATCCATATTCGGCAGTACCAAATCCGCCTTTTCTTCCTCTAATAACTCATTGGGTAGAGGCCCTGTATTGACAGCAATCGTGAACAACCCTGCCGCTTTCGCCGCGCGCACGCCTAACGGTGCGTTTTCTACGACCATGCACTCCTCTTTCTTGAAGCCGCTTCGCTCCCATGCTTTGAGGTACGGCTCCGGATCGGGTTTGCCTTTTTTGACATCGAAAGACGAGATAATTCCCGTGAACACATTGTCGAAAGTGTCGTTGAGGGCATTGATCAGATTGCGTTGCCCTGAACCCGTCACTACCCAGCATTGCACACCATGCGTGTGCAGGAATTGCAGCACTTCGCGTACGCCTGGGATAGTGCCCGGAAAACCGCCGGTCATTTCTGTAAACCGATCCGATTTGTCTTTGTAAATGGCTTCAATCAGTTCCGGCGAGGCATCAGTTCCGTACATGCTCTGATGATGTTCCTGAATGACACCGGTACTCGTGCGCCCTTCGTTGCGGTAACATTCAATCTCCGTGTATGGCAGTCCGTGCTTGGTCATCGCCCATGCCCATGACTTGGCGTGGTAGGGCATGGAGTTATACAAAACACCGTCTTGGTCAAAGAACACCGCCTTCGGTTTACGAATCGTACTTCGTTCTCCGAAGATTGTACTGCCAATTCGAACCATCGTACTTCCGCACTCAACGGCAATTCGGTAGTCATCGCTCATGCCCATCGATACGATAGGCGAATGCGAGAATCCACTAACCAGCGAATGCGCAGTAGTGAAACACCGTCTTATTTCCGTTTCGTCGTCTGTGTTCGTGGACATCGCCATCAGTCCTAATATGCTTACGCATGGGTAACAATCAGGACTAAAGTCTAGGATAGCCCCGATGGAATCAGGTGAAAATCCCGTTTTTGTATCTTCTTTGGCTACATGCAGTTCGAGCAGGACATTCTGCTTGATGCCTAATTTGGCGGCTTCATCGTTGATGGTTTTCAGCAGACGCTCTGAATCGACCGACTGTATGAGCAGCGGCGGGCGTTGCGTGGTAGGGTCGGCGAAGAGTTTGAGCAAGTCTCTTACTTTGTTCGTCTGCAAATGCCCGATGAAGTGCCAATGAATATCCGCCGGTAATTGCGGCATTTTACGCTGCAGTTCCTGCACACGACTCTCCCCGAAATGGCGTTCGCCGGCTTCATATGCCTCGCGGATCGCCTCTACGGGTTGATACTTGCTCACGCACACAAGCGTCACATTGTCAGGTATATGTGCGCGGACTTCCGTTATTGCTTTTGCGATTCCAGCCATTGGATATATGGAGTTATATAACGTTCTTTTTTCTCGGGTAAAACGGTTCCCAAATCCACCATAATACCGGTTTCATATACATTTGCCAACTCATCGTTGATGGCGTTGCCAAAGAATTGGAGATCACGCGTGAGGTTGAGGTACGCGGAGAACATAGGCGGTATAACGGTGCCTTGTTCGCGTACGGCATGCTGCAAAATATGGTAGTTCTTCTCCTCCTCATCGCCCTCAAAGGGTGTCTCAATCGGAAGCAGCGGCTCCAGGTGATAAGGAGCAAAGAGCCCTTCTTCACCTTTGTGATAGCGCTCGAGGAAAGCATAGATGAGTTCGCGCGCAGTAGCGTTGTAATCGGGATAAATGGTCACTTTACCGATCATCCAGCGCAGATTCGGATTGTTATAAACCAGCGCGCCTATGCCGTCCCAAATATTATCAAGCGCAAAGAGCGATTTGACCCCCATTTCGCGTGTCTGGTACATAGGCTGCACAAAGGCTCTGCCGAACTCGATGGCGTTGGGCAAATAATCACGAATGAACCGTTCGGAGTAGCAGAACAGGTGCGCCGAAGTGATATACGGCTGTCCGTTACGTATTTCCGCTTCGGAGCCGAATAGATACCGGTATCCTCCGATGATCTCCTGATGCTCCGGATCCCACACAATGAGTTGGTGGTATGGACGCTCCATGATGTCCATATCGTCTATATCCATCTCTTTGCCGGTAGCACCGCCTCCGTCGCGGTAACTGATTTCGCGAAGACGTGCGATTTCGCGCATGACATTCGGGCATTCGTGCGCCGTGACATCATAAATGAGGTTTCCGGCTTTGTTGGTGGGGCGTACCAGATGTCCCTCCAATTCGCTGATTAATAGTTCTTTGTCAACAGGTTGTATGATTTGTTGCATACACTAATGATTTAATATATTGTGCCCATTGTTTGGGCGTACGTGCGTTGTCTAACGTGGAGCAGGGCACCGGCGGCAACACATGCACGCGGAAATGCTTGCCGTGCGCGCCGTACATTTCGTCCACGAGGTATAACATCTCAATGTTCAGTTTGATATGAAGCAGTTTGCGGATATATGCCAGCGCGTAGAAGAAACGGCTGTTTTGTCCCTCAAAATAAATGGGCACAATATCCCGTTTGTATTCGCGTGCGCGCTGGATAAAATTCTTCTGCCATTCCAAATCCTGTATTTGCCATTTACCGTCAATGCGTTGAAGCCTGCTGCATGCCCCTGCAGGGAAAGTCAGCACATCCGCTTCGCTCTCCCACATATGCTGCTGTTCAGCAGCTTGCTCGCGGCTCAGTTTGCCCACCTTGCTTACCGGCGCCCATAAGCTCGCGATAGGTTCCATATACATCAGCAGGTCGTTGACGATGACTTTGAGTTCGCGTTTGTCTGCGCGCGCTTCGTGAATCATCTGGGCAATGATCATACCGTCCAAGCCACCGAGCGGGTGATTTGAGACGAAGATGACAGGCTTTCCGTCCGTCGGGATATTTTCTACGCCTTCGATAGAAGCGGTGCAGCCCAGTTCTTCGTCCAAGACCAGTTTGATGAAGTCGTATTCGCGCTCGGTTGTATGCACGCGCAGGAAGGCGTTCATCTGCTTGACATGCACGATTCGCTCCAAATACCGGATGATAAACTCCGGCACATGCGCATTGGGTGCTTTGCTTTTCAGGATGGCTCGTATGTCAAACTGCAAAGGCGTCATTGAACGGCATGAAGAATATCCATGATTTGTGTCTTGGCGATCGAAATCAGTTCGCAGTCATAAGAGTTCAATCCCTGCTTGAGCGCAAAGACCGCATCGTCGAGCATGTTTGCCTGAACGAGCACAGACACATTTTTGCGTGTCTCTTTGTCTCCGTCAATAGTGATCATCTCCACGCGTGCTTTGTACCAATACTCGCCTCCTTCATTGGGGAATACCTCAAAGAACTGGCTTTTTTTGCAGGTTTGTACTTCGCAGTCACCGAAGATAAACGGCTTGATTTCATTCATCAGACAATTCTCGGCATCTGCAAAACTTACAGCGCCATCCACCAAATAAATCTCTTTTACTTTGCCCGGGTTATCCTCTCCCGTCTGGCGGTCATAATGTACTTTAATCTCGTGAAATATCATATTATTTACAATTTGTTCATTTACTATTTGGTCATTTAGAATATGAGGTTTGCTACGTCAGTAGCCGTTAATTGACCTTGCGGCATCGGTCTGAGCGTACCGCTCCACAGGAGAAGCGGTGAAGCGGGATTATCATCAATCACATTGTCCACAGCGTGTTTCTCATCCTGCATCAGTTGCCAGCCGGGTTGCAGCATGAAGACGACATCGCCTGTATGGCGTTTGCAGAGCGAAGAGCCGAGTAGCGGGTAACGCATGGCTTCATAGCCGGGCATGGCGATCTGTACGCCTTCGAAATCCATGAGGAAATTCGCAACTTGTCGTTGCATCGTTTCCAGACTCAGCCGTTTCTGCTCAATGAGCGTGCGGTTCAGGTAGATAGACTGCCCATAGCAACCGTCCACCCAACGCTCGTGCCCGTAGAGCGCCATGAGGTATGTGCCCGTCAGCGCAGCTGCCCGCTCGGTGTTGAACTGCTGCACGGGCATATGGATATCGCTGAGCGTCTGTGCCGCAGTGCCTGCTATAGGCCGACCGACCACTAATACCTGATAATTGGTTCGACCGATGCGTTTGTCCAGTTGCTCCATAAGGAAACCGAGATCTTGATTCAGACGAAGGTACATATCTTCCTGTTCGGCGCTGGCAATCTGGTCAGATGCAGCGGTAGGACTGAGTGTGTTGAGCTGTAGCATCAGCATGTCCGGCGTAGCGTCTTTGCCTAATTGCTCGGCTTTCTGGATGTCTAACGCCAGTTCGATGACGAGCGTATTGGCTTCCGGTGCATGGCTGAGTACGTTTTTTACTTCGTAGGAAAAACCTTTCTTGCGTTCTTGCGCTGTCGGGCAAGTGTAAGTCGGGATTTCCATGCGTGGCGTCCATTGACGGGCAGCCAGTGTAGCGATGCGGTCGTTCTTGTTCTGCTCGAATGCGGCAGAGGTCAGCCCCTCCGTATAAGCCGCCGTAGCTACCCACTGCAGGTTTTCGCAGTCCAGCCAGCAACATGCGTTCGCTGCATGGCCTGCCAGGAGCACTGTTGTCTCCGGATGAATACCGATCGCGTAGATCTTCGCTTGCGGGTAGAGCAGCCTCATCTTGTCCGTCATGGTCAGCGAGAGCAAGCTATGCGGCGAGAGATGCAGTTTGGTACCGATGCCATGCACGGCATCATCTTCCAACATGGCGTGTTGCTTGCGGTCGCGACGCTGGAAATAGATGTCCATCGTGTATCCATGCCTATCCGGTGTAACGCCTGTCATCAGCGTAGCCGTTGTCTCGTTGCCGCCATAGACCAAGTGCGGATAAGCCACCGTCGTTTGGAAAGCCTCTTCGCTCAATGTACGTAGCCCTCCTTGTGCCCAGAAAGGACGCAGTGTAGACAAGTTCTCAGCGGTCAATCCGTCCACTACAGCTACTACCGTCAAGCGCGGAGCAGCGATTACTATTGAAATAAAAAGGCTGAATATCAGCGTACTATAGATACGATTCGTGCGCATAAGTGTGTCAAAGGAATAATGAGTAAACGCCATCCGAAGCCAACAAGCGGGTGGCAGGAAAAGAACGTAAGGAATGTTACGATAATCAGCAATAACCCATACGGGATGCCGACAGCCAGTTCCAAGCCCCATGACCAACGTTGGCGTTTGCGGTCATAGAGACTGATGAGGAACACGACAACAAAATAGAGTGCTAAGCCGAGCGGCCAAGAGGCATACCAGGGCGTTTGGGTTATGACGAAAGGTGCAATATGGCTTTGGCTGACCAATGGAGTGCCGTTGCTCAAATGTGCCTGCTCCATATAGAGCATCAGTTCTTCCGGCAAGAACAAGCGCTCGTCGGAGCGCATAGGTTGGTCGGCTTTAGGGCCGAAGAGCAGGTTGATGCCTGCGTTAGACCAGGATAACGCACCTGTGTAATGACGGATAAAACGTCGATAAGTGACACCGGTATAGCCGGTATAATCCGAAACAATGGTATCTTTTAACGCGTTGACAATCAGTAAATAAGGGCGAGTTGCACAGTTGTCAAACACAAAATTATAGAGATATTGGCGGTTCTCGGGGCGGTAGTTCTCCGCAAGTGCCTGCCATAAACTTTGCCGTTGTTCCGAGGTAAGGTTCAGCACTTGCTCATACACCGGCCGATTTGTCTCTTCGTACTCGCGCATGAACCACCACATAGGCGCAGCGCCCAATTCGTACCAAGTCTCGCCCTTCACGAATTTCCAGTAGAAATGGTCGGTGTTGAAATCAAAAATACCGTAGTTGAACGTCAGATCCAAGTCGTTTTCCGGCTCACAGACACGCAATGCAGTATGACCATACCGAGCATAGAGCTCTTCGCCGGGCGTGCAGGTTATCAGCGAGATACGCGCTTGTTCGCTGAGCGTTTGCGCCTGCGTCATGACGCATAGTGCCAGACACAGACAGAGACCGTATGTACGCAATTTATACCACATAGGATGCGATTAGATAGGGGAAAAACGTACACGATATACCGAGCAGCCATCCTGTGCATACTTGCGCGGGTGTGTGTGCGTTGAGGCGCACGCGCGCGTACATAAGTAATAAGGTGACGCTCATCCATAAGCACAATGTGCCCCATGTAGGCAGCGCTCCGATGCCGAGGCAATAACTCATCATACCGCCGAACAGACCGCCCAAAGCCGTGAGGTGGGCACTGATCTTCCACCACCGGTTGATAAACGCTACCAAACTAATCCCTATTGTGGCACCTACTGTCACTAAGCCGATATACAGCGGTGCATGGAGGATGGAAATCATCAGGTAAGACCAGAAGCCGAAGCCCAGGATTGTGTAAAGATAAGGGATCGTGCGTTCACGCGCATCAGCAATCTGTAAGTCTTTCACTTTTCCGCGGCGGATGAGAATGCCGATCGCGCTGATGGGCAGCACGCAAGTCAATAAGAGTGTTCCGATAATAGCAATCAAATACCATGCGACCGGCAACGGAAGCACATGTATATGAAAGGCATAGCAGAAAAGTGCCACGCCATACGTGGGCACAAAAAGCGGGTAGAGCAGTACGCTCAGCGCTTTCGCTATACTGTCTGCTAAATTCATAGTGTCTTGCGCATTCGGGCAACGGGAATATGCAGCATATCGCGGTATTTGGCAACGGTGCGTCGTGCAATAGGATAGCCATGTTTGCCTAATTGTTCCACCATTTGTTCATCGGTCAGGGGCGCGTGTTTGTCTTCGGCATCTACCAATTCCTGCAAGATCTTCTTGATCTCGCGAGTGGAAACCTCGTCTCCTTCGGCATTGGTCATCGATTCGGAGAAGAAATACTTGAGCGGGAAGATACCGAAACGCGTCTCCACAAACTTACTGTTGCTCACGCGCGAAATAGTGGAAACATCGTAGCCCGTCCGGTCAGCTATATCCTGCAAGATCATAGGCTTGAGGCTGGTTTCTTCTCCGTCCAGGAAGAAGTCGTACTGGAACTTGAGAATCGCCGTCATGGTCTTCATCAGCGTCTCATTGCGCTGCTTGATGGCATCGATGAACCACCGTGCGGAGTCCAGTTTCTGCTTGATGAACTGTGCTGCTTGTTTGGTCTCGGCGTTTTGCGGCAGGGCATTGTAGTTGGCTAACATCTCGCTGTACTCGCGGCTGACGTGTAGCTCGGGAATATCGCCGGTGTTGAGCACGACATACAACTCCTCATCGCGCTCCTCAATGGTAAAATCGGGGATAATCGTATCGCGTTGCGTTTCATATACGGAACTTGCGAACGCGTTTGCAGGCTTCTGGTTCAAATGAACAATCTCCTGCACAGCTGCTTGGAACTGCTCGTCCGTACAACCTGTTTTCTGGATGATCTTATCGAAATGGTGTTTTGAGAATGCCTCAAAATGGTCACTCAAAATCGTTTGTGCCAGTAGAACGTTTTCCGTTTGCGGCTTACGGCTCAACTGGGTCAGCAGACACTCTTGCAAGTTGGCACTGGCAATGCCGGGAGGGTCGAACTGCTTGATTTGGCGCACGATATCTTCCATTTCGGCATCGGTGACGGACAGTTGCTCCTGGAACATCAAGTCATCAACCAGTTGCTCCGTTGTGCGTCTGAGGTAGCCGTCGTCATCTATATTGCCGAGAACCCACTTGGCTATATGCCGTTGCGGCTTGGTCATATTCGTCAGATACACCTGCGACTTGAGCTCTTCTATCAGACTGCTGCCTCCGATGATAGGCACTTCGCGGCGATCCTCATCAACAGGACTATACTGCTGACGCAGCATATAACTCGGTGTCTCGTCATCGGATATATACTGCTCGTAGTTGAAGTCTTCATTCTGCAGCGGATCGCGTTGCCGGCCTTCATCAAAGCCGTCATCGGGCATATAGCCTTCATCAAACTCATCAAACGCCTCGGTGGCTTCATTAGCCACCGCCTCATCGCGTCCTTCCTCCAACGCAGGATTCTCTTGTAACTCCTCATTGATGCGTTGGTTCAGTTCAATAGACGGCAGTTCAAGCATGCGAATCACTTGAATCTGCGCGGGCGACAACTTGGTCGTTTGCGTTAGCGTTTGTTGAAGACCTATTTTTTGCATAATTTATCCGATTAAATCGAGCACATTTGATGTGATAAATGCCAGTTGTTCCTCGTCCAACTCGGTATGCATCGGCAGCGAGAGCACACATGCAGCTAATTTCTCGGCAACCGGGAAATCGCCGTCTTTGTACCGCGGGTCGAGGTACGCTTTCTGCTGATGCAGGGGTACGGGGTAATAGATCATAGCCGGAATACCGCGCTCAGCCAAGCCTTCGCGCAGTTTGTCACGGTCAGCGCCCACTACACGAAGTGTATATTGGTGGAAGACATGCGTCGAGTGCTCCTGACGACCCGGGATCAGCAACTTGTCATTGCCGCTGAAAGCCTTGTCATAGTACGCCGCTGCGCGCTGACGGGCAGCTATGTACTCATCCAGATGCGGTAACTTGGCATCCAGCACTGCGGCTTGAATACTGTCCAGACGACTGTTGACACCGATCATGTCATGATGGTAACGAATCACCATACCATGGTTCGCGATCGCACGCATGCGGGCATCCAGCTCATCGTCGTTGGTGAAGATAGCACCGCCGTCACCGTAGCAACCGAGGTTCTTCGAGGGGAAGAAACTGGTGCAACCGATATGACCGATTGTACCGGCTTGTTTGGTCTCTCCGTTGGAGAACGTATATCGGGCGCCGATAGCCTGACATGCGTCTTCTACCACGAACAGATGATGCTCTTCCGCCAGAGCCATAATCGCCTCCATATCAGCGCATTGGCCGAACAGGTGCACCGGCACGATAGCCTTGGTACGCGACGTAATGGCGCGGCGAACAGACTCGATGTCCATGTTCATCGTGTTCCAGTCCACATCGACTACAACGGGGGTCAGCCCCAGCAAGGCAACTACCTCTGCCGTTGCGATAAAAGTGAAGGTAGGCGTAATAACCTCATCGCCGGGTTTGAGACCGAGACCCATCAGTGCAATCTGCAATGCATCGGTACCGTTACCCACGTTAATCACATGCTTGGCACCGGTGTATTGCTCCAAGTGTGCCTGAAACTCAGTCACTTTCTTTCCTTTGACGAACGATGCAGTATAAATCACTTCCTGAATACCGGCATCTATATCCTGCTTGATGCGCGCGTACTGCGACTGCAGGTCAACCATTTGAATCTTTTTCATCTTTTATTGCTCTAATAACAAGAACTCCACTACTGCCGGATATGCCCATGCGGCGGTTATATGCGGGTTCGTGTATTGTAATTCGACATCCAGTTTGTCTCTTCGGTCAGGCGTGTACTTGCAAACGGCACGCAAGTCGTAGTCATTCACTTGCGAGAAATGGCTCAAACCCACGCGTACGCTCACTTCCACTTCACTCGGGAACAAACGCATAAAATAGCCTTCCGGTGCATTGATAACACGTATAGGCAGTATGAATTTCTTCTCCGTGAACCGCTCGGTGACAATGCGCAAATCGACGCTGTCCGTTTCTGCCCGCATCGCTTTCGGAACGGCTAAGGCCAAACGTACATTCATCGTGTCGCTCACTTCGCGGAGCACGGTGTATTCCGTACGCAGTGTATCAATACCGGCAAGCGCTTTGTCCTGACCGTACAGCTTGATTTTCGTGCGGCTTAACTTAGGCTCTTTCACCAACTGGTACTCGTTCGCCAAGTTCACTTCGCCGTCAAACACAAGCACAACACTTTTCTCCTGCTCCGTGAAATAGGAGCAAGTGATCTGTTCCGGCTTGGTATCAATCAGATTGCTGGTGCCTTGCAATATATCGCTTATGCTGCGTCGAAGCGCATCGGAAGGAACATGAATTGTTCCTTTCTCTCCATGGATATACTGCCTGAGGTCAATAGTGAGGCGAAGCGGCTCGCTATGATAGGTGTTGAGCCGTTTGCCGGCATCGCGCACCTCTATCATCACTGTGTCCGGTAAGCCTTCCTGACCCAACCCGATCGAACCCGGCTTACCTGTGTAATGAATGAGCACAGGCACATGCGTGTTGCGCACGGAGTTCATCGCGTGACCGTACCATAGAATGGAGGCCAACACTACGAAAAGCAGAAATGTCGGAATTTCCCGTTTCACGTTTTAGTGTCTCGAATTATTTCTTATCAGCTTGTGCGGCTTGTTGTGCATCTGCAGCATCAGCGAAGACGCTCTCTTTGCTCACTTTGATGGTGACATCTTTGGCGATCGTGATGATGAAGGCGTTCTCCTGCACCTCTTTGATCTCGCCGTAGATACCGCCTGCGGTAACGACCTTATCTCCTTTTTTCATCTCTTCGCGTTGCTTCTGAAGCTCTTTCTGACGCTTCGTCTGCGGGCGAATCATAAAGAAATAAAATACCACGAAAATAAGGATCATCATGATCCAGAATGACCATTGATTGCCTTGTTGGCCTTCAGCAGCGGTAGCTGCTTGTAATAAAATGTAATTCAGCATAATAGTATAATTTTGATGTTATTTTACGGATAAAGCTTTGAAGGATGCTCCGCTGTGCTTCATGTCGCGGAGAATCTCGGTCAGGATGCCGTTGATGAACATATAACTCTTGTCACCCGAGTACTCTTTCGCCAATTCGATATATTCGTTCAGCGAAACGGTCAGTGCAATTTCTTCGAACTCCAGGATCTCAGCCAGCGCCGTCTCCAGAATAATACGGTCCATGTTGGCAATACGATCTGCGTCCCAACCCTTGAGGTGGCTGTTAATCAGCTCTTCGTATTGTTCATGTCCCGCCAGCGTTTTCTCCAGCAGGTCATTGGCAAACCGCAATTCATCCTCGCTGTCAAACATCTCCAGAAGCGGTGTTTCCGGCGTGCTGTCTTCTTTGAATTTCTTGATTGTCTTGATGATATAGCTGATCACCACATCGGCATCCGTTGTCCAGTTGGATTTGTCCAATACCACTTCCATCTCGTCCAACGCGTCGCTCAATGCCTCATTCCCGGGCAATAAGTTCTGATAAATCAAACGCCACAAACGTTTGTCGTCTTCATAACTGCATTGCTCAGCCTCCATGTACTGACGGTAGAAATCGCTGTCCACCAACTGACGGTAGATCTCGCTTACCGCCGAGATTCCGCTGTCCCACGCCAGGTGTTGCTCCTGCATACGTGCACGCACAGCACGATTGTCAAACACCTGCTGCGCAAAGCGGTTGTTGATGAAGCGGCGGTTCGGCTTCCACATCGCATGTGTAGCGCGGGCGCGCGAAATCTGCTCTTCCATTTGTTGTTGTGCGTATGCCGTCAACTCATTGACGAAATCCAATAATACGACATACAAATCGTACGTGTCGGCAAAACTTTTATTCATTTCCTTACGAGCGGAATAGGGCGTTTTGTCCGGGTTTGAGTAGTATGCAAACAGCGTTTGAATGACGCGTGTTCGAACCATTGTTCTATTAATCATAACGTGTATTCTAAAAAAACGCTGCAAAGATACAAAAAAATTTGCATATTTGCAAAAAAAATCGTACCTTTGCAGCGAAAATCTTTAAATTTATCAAAAAGATGGAAAATCAGAAGGAAGAGAGACGCGAACAGGAGATCGTTTACAGCCGTTCGGTCAAAGCAGGGAAACGTATTTATTACTTGGATGTACGCAAGGCGCGTAACAACGATTTGTACCTTTGTATCACAGAGAGCAAACGCCGTCAGGCGGAGGGAGAAGAAGCTCCTTCGTTCGAGAAACACAAAGTATTCCTCTACAAGGAGGACTTTGCGCATTTCACCGAAGGTTTGCAGGATGTAATTGCTTATGTGCAGAGCCAATTAGGCGAAATTGAGCAACGTACTGAATGGACTCCGGAGGCTCCGGAAGCACAAGAAGCGGTAGAAGCAGAGGAAGAGCCTAAGAAAAAAGGTATCTTCGGTATCTTCAAATAATTGTATCTATTATTCCCGCAGCTATATCCGCTTTGCTTTGCAGCGGCAGTTCGACCGAATTGCCGTTTGCAGAGAGGATAGTTACGCGGTTAGTGTCCACTCCGAAGCCTGCGCCTGCGTCGCGTAGCGAGTTCAATACGATTGCGTCCAGATGTTTGCGCTCCAGTTTATGGAGTGCATTTTCTTTTTCGTGCTGCGTTTCCAGCGCAAAGCCGATGAGCCGCTGATGCGCCTGTTTGCTCTCGCCCAACGCACGGGCTATATCCGGAGTCGTGGTCAGATGAAGGGTCATTTCTGTTTGACCGGCTTGTTTTTTAATTTTCTCGCTTGCCTCCTCGGCGGGCGTGAAATCGGCTACTGCGGCGCAAAGGATAGCCAAATCCGCTTGCGGCCAATGAGCCATGCATGCTTCGTACATGGCTTGTGCCGACAGGGCATCGACTCGGTGAATCATACCGAAGGGGTTGATCAGCGGTGCAGAAACAGCGCCGCAGACCAATGTAACTTCCGCTCCGCGACGGGCGCATTCATGCGCCAATGCGATGCCCATCTTGCCGGTGGAATAGTTGCTGATAAAGCGTACCGGATCTATTTTCTCCTGTGTACCGCCGGCAGTGATGAGTACATGCTGACCGACCATCGTCTTGGGCGTCAGCGCATACTCCAGTGCCTCCTGCAGCACCTCAATCTCCGGCATCCGTCCTTTGCCGCTGGTACCGCAGGCTAAAGGACCGCAATCCGGCTCGATGACCTGTACGTTCTCCCATGTACGTATGGTCTCGATGGCATGTTGCGTAGCGGGGTTTTCCCACATCTTGTCATTCATCGCGGGCGCGACTATAATAGGTTTGCGCGCCACGCACGAGCAGATAGTGGTCGTCAATGCATCGTCGGCGATGCCGGCAGCCATCTTCGCCACTACATTTGCTGTGGCGGGAGCCACGATCATCGCATCACACCAGTCGGGTAGGGAGATATGTTCGGTCGAATGTTCGTTGATCGCCGCGAACACATCCGAATACACCCTGCTGCCCGAAACGGTCTGCAGGGTGAGTTCAGTCACAAATTCCAGCGCGTTCTGCGTCGTCGCTACCCGTACTTCCGCACCCGCTTTGACAAGTGATCGGATGAGTTCCGGGATCTTGTACGCTGCGATACCGCCGCTGATACCTACTAATATGTGCTTATTTGAGAGCCTCATCGCGGTTACCGGAGCGATAAATGAGGTCGCCGTCGATGAACTCCTGAGTGGCCATCAGCGTCGGCTTCGGCAGACGCTCGTACTGACGGCTGATCTCGATCTGCTCTTTGTTCTCAAACGTCTCGTCCAGCGTGTCCTGCGGAATAGAGAAATCCTGCAGCTTGGCGTCCAGCTCTTTCTTGATGCCGGTGCTGATCTGGTTCGCACGTTTGGCGATAATTGCTACGGTCTCATACACGTTACCTACCGGCTCGGTCAATTGGTTGATGTCACGGGTAACGGTGTTCTTGGGGGCTTTTGAATTTTTGTAATCCATATGTCAGTTTTTTAATATTTTACGTATGTTAACAAGCATTTTTTCCGCCTCTTTGCGGTGCTTGGAGTTCGGGAACTCGGTCGTGAAATTGTAGTATTCGTCTTGTGCATCACGGGCGCGTTCCTCTTTCTTATCCTCAAATGAGTTAAGCATCTGTTCGTATTTGGATTGCAGGATAAGCCAGTTGAAGGCCTCCTGATAGGCATTGCTCGGGTAGTTCTTGAGTGCGTTCTTGCAAACGATCTCGCAGCTGAGGTAGTTATTGCCAAGATATGTACCGAGGTTGTAATACAGCTGCGCACTCTTCAACTCTTTGAGTGCCAGCTTGTCGTACATCTCGCTCATCTCTTTGTATGCCTGCTCGGCGTACGGACTCTCGGGGAACAACTCCACGAATAGCGTGAATGCCTCAATCGCTTTGCGCGTGATCTCCTGATCCAGACGGGCGTCCGGCGATTCCAAGTATTGGCTGTGACCTACCTGAAAATACGCCTCTGTAGCATACTTGCCTTTCGGGTAGTTGCGCACATATGCCGAGTAATACTCGGTGGCAGAAGAGTAGGCTTTCTGTCCCATGTAACAGCGCGCCAAGTACGCCAAAACGTCCTCCGAACGCTCGGTGCCTCTGTAATACGCCGTCACATCGTCCAGCAGGGTCTGTGCTTTCACATACTGCTTGTTGTTGAAATACATCAACGCTGCCTGGTATTTCTCTTCCGGGTCACGCGATTTCAGCAAACGCTGGTATTCCCCACAACTTGTGAGCAACACCAAAACAAGCAATATGAAAAGTCCCTTTTTCTGCATTCTAATCAAAAAAGCTTGCAAAGTTACAACAAAAATTGCATATATGCAAATAAAATCGTTATTTTTGTATTATTTCTGCCCAATTTGGAGAAGTTACGACGATTAAACTGTCATTTTGTGCCACAATGAAGTAACAAGCTGCATCTCCGGCACGCTCGATCATTGCCAACGCCTCTTCTGCTCCTAACACCATACAGGCGGTAGCCAACGCATCGGCACGCATACACGTACTGCTTACTACCGTTGCGCTCAACAGCGAGTGCTGCACGGGATAACCAGTGCGCGGGTCTATTGTGTGACTGCGGCGCTCGCCGTCAGCGTAGTAATAATTACGGTAGTTACCACTGGTGGCCATACAAATATCGCTTACTGCCAATACCTCCTGCAAACTCTCCTGCGCGCCCTCGTTATTCAGATTCGGCTTCGTAATACCGATATGCCACGGATCTCCTTTCGCATTTACTCCGTGCGCCACCACTTCGCCGCCTATATCGACGAGGTAGTTGGCACAGCCGTTGCGGCGCAGCATCTGAGCAATCATATCGCACGCTTGACCTTTCGCTACCGCACCGCCGTCTATCTGCACACGCGGATCGGCTTTCACAATTTTATGGTCAACAAGGCTCACTTTCTCAAAACCTACAAACGCGCGAATCGAGTCTATTGTCTGACTACTGATAGCTGAATACTGATCACTCTTTCGGCCAAAACCGAAAGCCTTCACCAGCGGAGCTACAGTGATGTCAAAAGCACCGTCGGACAAGGCATAGACCCGTTCTGCCTCGGACCACATCGTCTCGAACGTCTCGTTAGTCGTCGTGTCGCGGTTCTCGTTGATGGCAGACAAGATCGAGTGGGGATTGAACATACTCAGGCTGTTGTCAAACGCCGTGAATGCCGCACGGATGCTGTCTTGCAGCTCTGCCGGCGCTTCGTAGCGGATGTTGTAATACGTACCGAACACCTTGCCTTCGTTATGCCAATAACGCAACTTGGAGTCATTCTCCCATCCCCAAATCAGCAATGCCGCTACGCCTATACCTATCAGCGCACCGATACTATGTTTCCGCTCAACTCTCACCTATAACCCGTAACCTGTAACCCGTAATCTTTAATTAATCCAAATGCCTACGCCCACAGCCAGGTTGAGACGCTGGTTGTTGTAACTGTTCTTAACAGAAGGCCATACATTGTCCTTGTTGATGCCGGAGGTGTTCAGCATCGCGATGCCATAGACATCCAGCGCAATGATATCTTTGATGCCCAACTCCCAGTTCAGTTTCAGCGATACGTTGTTCACCGAGAACTTATCCTCGTAGAAGTTGTAGAAACTTGCCCACGGCGTCATACCTACCGTCGGAGTAATCGAGAAGCCGAGCGGCAACTCGAAGTCATAACTAACCTCCAGATAACTCGAATAAGCACGCTTGAGACCCGTCAGTTTCTCCTCGTCTTCCGGATCTTCGTACAGCTCTTTCCAGTCATCGCCGCCCACGAATGTGGACCACATGACGGTCAGCGGGAATTTCTCCATCAACTCACCCAACTCAAACTTAGCGAACACTTCCGTTTGGTTTGTGGCGTATTCTTCGGCTTCGTAGGCCTCCAAAGTGGGCTTACGGTAGTCAAAAAAGCGTGTGCCGTCGAAATAGTAATAGTGCGTAGCACCTACCGTCAGACCAGCAATCGAGTAGGAGAGTGTCAAGTCCAACTCCGGATTGAACTCCTTGAACGACCAGTCTTTCGGAGACAAGTTCGCCCATGCCTCCAGATTCAAACCTCCGTAACCTACAGAAGCGTCCGGCTGGAACGCAAAGCCGCCGTACCGCATACCGCGCCAGAGATATGCACTGGTCACTTCCGCACCGGCAGACCATTCAAAGCCCGGGTTCTCATACTCCCAGGCACTCACATTTACTGCAGCCATCACAGCCGCAAACAAAACTAATACCTTTTTCATTTATTTTTTACTTTTTACCTTTTACTTTTTACCTGTAACCCGTAACCTGTAACCTGTAACCCGTAACCCCTTACTTCAAATAAACACAGCAAGCGAGGTTGCCGTTAATACTCTGCCATCCGGGGTCAAGAGGCTTCCATTGGGCGGTACTCTTGTCGGCTGCCAGACCGGAGGGGTTGATGGTCAGTTGTCCCATCAGCCTCAATCCGCAATGAGTACTGATCTCCCATTCTTTCATCAGACGTATATCGATGTTCTGGAATGCAAAACCTCTCTGATAATGTGTATAAACGCTGCGCCACGGAGTGATACCCAACGCACCGTACAGACTGATATCATACGGGAAACGATGTGTGTAACTGATCTCTGCATAACTGGAGTACGCCCGCACCAATTTGCCGGTTTCCTCATCGATATACCCATCTGCGGCAGAGAGACGAGTGCCCCAAATAAAACTAAGCGGCAACTTGCTGCTCACCGTATAACGAACGTTCAGTTCCAGACGGTTGCCTTTGCCCGCATAGTTGTTGAAGTCGAAGAAGAACTTATTGAAGTTATGGATATACAGCAGATAGACGTTCAGTCCCCAACGGGCGAAACCGAGACTCAGATCCACTTCCGGCTGGAATTGTTTAAAACTCCAGTCTGTGACACCGATGTTCCACCACATGTCGAGGTACAAACCGCCGTAGCCTACGTTCGCCGACGCCTGAATATTTGCTCCACCGCTGTATAATCCGCGCCATATATAGGTCGTCTGGATCGTTGCTTTCGCGCCGTACGTAAAGCCCACTTTCTTGTGGTAGTCATCCAGCCACTTGCTTTCCTTCTTCTGCTCTACCTCTAACTCGTCACCCGTAAGCTGTAACTTGTCACCCTTGTCCTCTTCACGCGCGCTCGCGTTAAATACAAAAGGTAATGCTCCGACGAAAATCGCCAGAGCTATTACCCGTTTGAATAAATTTTTAATTTTCAATTTTCAATTTTCAATTTACAACGCGTTCTGAACTTCCCATGCTTTGCGCAGAGCAACTTCCAGAATACGTGTGTTACTGAATACTACAATACCGCCATCGGGACCCGGCTCAATGTGATAATCCGCATTGCCCTCACCATTGAAATAAGCTCTTACCTCGTCACCTGAAATTTCCAGCTCGGCTGCAATTGCATCCATGCTACCATGAGGAAGACTGTCTTTTACTGCACGAAGACGGTTAAATGTTGTACGCACCATAATTGTAACTGATTTTATTGTGTTTATAAATGTTAATTGTCCGGTTTATTACCCGATTTGTCATCGGATTTTTCAAAATCCGCTGCAAAGGTACAACTTTTTTTTGATATAAACAAGCCTATACGCGTTTTTCTTTTATTTTTTGCTGATTTATTTGCAAATGTCAATTTTTTTTTGTAACTTTGCAGCCAAATTGTAGAATTATACTATGAACACTAATTTTGGATTTGTGCGAGTGGCGGCGGCTGTGCCCACAATACGGGTCGCTGACTGCCGTTACAACGCCGAGCAGATCAAGGTCCAGATAGATGAGGCCTTGCAGGAAGGAGTAGAGGTACTGTGTTTCCCGGAACTGAGTCTGACAGGCTACAGTTGCGCGGATTTGTTCTTTACGCAGGCTTTGCAGCAGAGCTCGATGCGTGAGTTGGAAGCGTTGTGCGACTACACGCGCGGTAAGGCAATCATCGTGCTGGTAGGCGCACCGCTGCAAGTGGACAACGACCTGTTCAACTGCGCGTTTGTGATGACAGACGGTGAAGTCATGGGCGTTGTGCCTAAAGTGAACCTGCCGAACACGGGCGAGTTCTACGAGAAACGCTGGTTCACATCCGGTCGCGCAGCGCGCGAATATACGCCAGGAGGCATCGCACCGCGTATTCCGAAAATAGAAATATGGAGTGGGGAAGTGCCGTTTGGTACGGATTTGCTCTTCTGCACGCGTAACTATACCTTTGGCATAGAGATTTGTGAAGACCTCTGGAGCCCGCTGCCTCCTTCGACACAATTAGCTATTCAAGGCGCAGAGATTATCTTCAACCTCTCGAGTTCCAACTGCATCATCGGCAAGCATATCTTCCGTCGTCAGATGATCAAGCAGCAGAGCGTACGCGTGCATTGCGGATACGTCTATACGAGTTCGGGCGTAGGCGAATCGACCACCGATGTCGTGTTCTCCGGTAGCACGTACATCGCGGAAAACGGCGATATATTAACCGCAGGCGAACGATTCCAACGGGAAAATTCGATGATCATTCAGGAGATTGACATTGAGCGTTTGCGTACAGATCGGCAGCGGAATACGAACTTCACGAAGGACAAATCCGGTCATTACCGTCATATCAATGTGGCGCCGATCGAGCGGGAAGAGGAGTTTACGGAGCCCATACACCGTACGTTCTCGCCGATGCCGTTCCTGCCCAAGAAAGGCAAAGAAGACCAATACTGCATGGATGTCTTTGCCATCCAGTCTTCTGCGCTGGCGCGTCGATGGGAGCACACGCATTCCGAGACGGTCATCATCGGTATATCCGGCGGTTTGGACAGCACGCTGGCGCTGTTAGTGTGCGTGCAGACTGCCGATCTGTTGGGCTACGACCGCAGTCGTATAGTGGGTGTGACGATGCCGGGATTCGGAACAAGCGACCGTACCTACCAGAACGCGTTGCAACTCATGGAGCAGTTGGGTATCACCCACCGCGAGATCTCTATTTGCGAGGTCACCACCCAGCACCTGAATGACATAGCACACGATATCAGCCGCCATGATGCTACTTATGAAAACGCGCAAGCACGCGTGCGTACGCTTATCCTCATGGATCTGGCGAACGAACTGAACGGACTCGTGGTCGGCACGGGCGATCTGAGCGAATTGGCACTCGGATGGTGTACCTACAACGGTGACCAGATGTCGATGTACAGCGTCAATGCGGGCATACCCAAGACGCTGGTCAAGTATCTGGTGCAATACGCGGCAGAGAACCTCTACGGAGAACCGCTGCGCACGATTTTGCTCGATGTGGTAGATACGCCGGTTTCACCGGAACTTTTGCCGACTGACGAGCACGGAGACATCGCCCAAAAAACGGAAGACAAAGTAGGTCCGTATGACCTGCATGATTTCTTCATCTTCTATTTCCTGCGCTTCGGTTTTACTCGCGAGAAAATCAAGTACATGGCTATCCGGGCATTCGAAGACCGCTATGACGAAGCCACCATTGATAAATGGCTGAGCGTGTTCATGCGCCGTTTCTGCAACCAGCAGTTCAAGCGCTCGGCGATGCCCGACGGACCGAAAGTAGTTAGTGTTTCACTGTCCCCACGGGGCGACTGGAGAATGCCGAGCGATGCAAACTGCATATAAACATATACCCAACACCTTCCGCATGGATGTAAAGGCAAGGATCTTTGCCGAGTACAGTTCCGTGGAGGAACTGCGCGATTTGTTGGTGCGTTACAAAGATGAGAAAATGCTCCACATCGGTGCGGGCAGTAATTTGCTCTTTACCCGCGATTTTGACGGGGTTATTCTGCATTCGGCGATGCGTCGCGCGCGTTGCTTGAACGAGGATTCAGACTGCGTATGGATAGAGGCGGACAATGGATTAGTGCTCGATGAACTGATTGCGCAACTATGCGACATGGGCATCAGCGGACTCGAGAACCTCAGTTACATCCCGGGAGAAGTGGGAGCATCTGCTGTGCAGAACGTAGGAGCATATGGTGTCGAAGCCAAAGATGTGATTGATACTGTGCGTGCTGTCAAAATTGCCGATGGAATCGAGCGAATCTTCACCAATGCCGAGTGTCGTTACGGCTACCGAGACAGTATTTTCAAGAACGAGCTGCGTGGGCAATATATCATCACGCATGTAGTGTATAAACTCTACAAACACTTTGCCCCCAAGTTGGACTACGGCAACTTGCGCGCAGAAGCGGGCGAACAGCCGTCGCCTACATCTGTCCGAGAAGCCGTCATTCGTATCCGGAAACAGAAACTGCCTGAGGTCTCTGAAATTGGTTCGGCAGGCTCGTTCTTCAAGAACCCCGTCGTTCCCCGCGAAAAGTACGATGAAATCGCGGCAAGTCACGATGCAGTACCGCATTTTGAGCAAGACGGAGGCATCAAGATCCCCGCTGCATGGCTCATTGAGCAATGCGGATGGAAAGGCAAGACGCTTGGCGGTGCGCAGTGCTACCCCAAGCAACCGCTGGTACTCATTAACACCGGCAACGCTACGCCCGAGGACATCGTGAATCTTGCCGCAGCGATCTGCACCAGCGTCAAAGAGCAATTCGGTATTGAAATATCACCGGAGGTCAACTACATATAATTATCAATTGTCAATTATCAACTGTCAACTGAATATGGCTGCATTTATCGTAGAAGGAGGACATAAACTGCATGGTTCTATTACGCCGCAGGGCGCAAAGAACGAGGCACTGCAAGTGCTCTGTGCCGTGCTGCTGACCCGCGAGACGGTCGTCATCAACAACCTGCCGAACATCCTGGATGTGAATAACCTTATCGACCTGCTGGCATCGATGGGAGTACGCGTGGAGAAACTATCCAAAGGAACGTACGCGTTCACCGCGCGCGAGTTAGACACCGCTTATCTGCGCAGTGCTGATTTCCTCAAGAAATGCAATAAGTTGCGTGGCTCAGTCATGCTCATAGGCCCGTTGTTGGCGCGTTTGGGTGAAGTGACGTACGCCAAACCCGGTGGTGACAAGATAGGCCGTCGGCGTCTCGACACGCATTTCCAGGGAATGGTCAACCTCGGCGCTACGTTCGAATACGACCAGAACTTACTTGCCTACCGTTTTGAGGGCAAGCACCTCAAAGGCTGTTACATGCTGCTTGACGAAGCATCTGTCACCGGTACGGCGAACATCATCATGGCGTCCGTCCTTGCCGAAGGTACCACGACGATCTATAACGCCGCTTGTGAACCGTACTTGCAGCAATTATGCAAACTCCTCAATCGGATGGGCGCCCGCATCAGCGGAGTAGGGTCGAACCTGCTGACCATCGAAGGAGTCAAGGAACTGCATGGCGCACAGCACACGCTGCTACCGGATATGATTGAGGTAGGCTCGTTCATCGGCATGGCTGCTATTACCGGCTCTGAACTGCGTATCTGCAAAGTGGGCTACCGAGATCTCGGAATCATCCCTGATGCCTTCCGGCGTCTGGGAATCCGTATTGAGGTCGATGGCGATGATATCATCGTGCCTGCGCAGGAACATTACCAGATTGAGTCGTTCCTGGATGGCTCTATCCTTACTGTCGCCGACGCACCTTGGCCGGGTTTGACGCCGGACTTACTCTCCGTCATTTTGGTTGTAGCCACCCAGGCGCGCGGATCGGTACTCATCCATCAGAAGATGTTCGAATCCCGTCTGTTCTTTGTGGATAAACTGATCGATATGGGCGCTCAGATCATCCTCTGCGACCCGCACCGTGCGGTCGTCATCGGGCATGATCACACACGCCAACTCAAACACCACACCATGACCTCGCCGGATATACGTGCCGGCATCGCCATGCTCATCGCAGCCATGTCCGCCGACGGTACTTCCCGCATCGACCACATCGACCAGATCGACCGTGGCTACGAGGACATCGAGCATCGTTTGAATGCGATTGGGGCAAAGATTAGGAGAGAGGAATAAGTATGACATCTATAGACAAACAAACATTATTCTTATTGTACGACTCGCCTGACGCGAATGCGCAAGTGCAGGTAGTCGTACGCGATGAGACCATCTGGATGACACAAAAGGCAATGGCAACATTGTTTGATGTTAATGTGCCCGCTATTAGCAAGCATTTACAGAATATCTATGATTCTGGAGAATTATCAATGGTGGCAACTGTTTCCAAAATGGAAATAGTTCAACCAGAAGGCGGGAGAAACATTAAACGTAATGTGGATTTCTACAATCTTGATGCCATTATTTCTGTTGGCTATCGTGTTAATTCTACCCGCGCGACGCGATTCCGTCAATGGGCGACCAAGATTCTAAACGAATATATCCGTAAAGGCTTTGTGTTGGACGACGAGCGTCTCAAACAAGGTAAGGCTGTCTTTGGAAAGGATTACTTCCGTGAACTCTTGGAACGCGTACGTTCTATCCGCGCAAGCGAACGCCGCATTTGGCAGCAGATTACCGACATCTACGCGGAGTGCAGTATTGACTATGACCCGAAAGCACTTACTACACGCGAGTTCTATGCCATGGTGCAAAATCGCTTCCATTATGCCATTACTGGTCAGACAGCGGCTGAGATCATCTACACACACGCAGACCACACCCAAGAGCACATGGGACTCAAGACATGGAAGAACTCGCCAGACGGACGTATCTTGAAATCGGATGTCACAATCGCCAAGAATTATCTGGATGAGAAGCAGATTCGCCAATTGGAGCGTACCGTTACCGGTTATTTTGATTATATCGAAGACCTCATTGAGCGTGAGAATACCTTTAATATGGAGCAGTTTGCGGCAAGTGTGAATGAATTCCTCTCTTTCCGTCGCTACAATATTCTGCCGGATAAAGGTCGTATTTCCAAAGCACAAGCCGACACCAAAGCCGAAGCCGAGTATGACATCTTCAACCGCACTCAACCCATTACTTCAGATTTTGACGAAGCAGTAAAACGAATGATAGAGCAAGAAAACAAAGATAAGGAACTATAAAAACGACACCCGATAATGAGAAAACTATATTCAATATTGAGAGGATTTTTTGCAATAATAGGCATTTTGTCTTCTGTGGCAATAATACTATTCTGGGCAAAAAAGGATGACTTTACTATTTCTGTTGATAGTTTGTATAGTCTGTACGAGCAACGCGTAGACACTCTTCGTGCGGCTGGAAGTTTCGAACCGGACACAGCAAACTTCTCATTTACTATCATTCAAGACACTTTGCAAGCAAAGAAAATCAAAGAATATTTCTGTTTGGACACTCTTTATTCAGGATCCGACGACACTTGGACAAAAGCGCTCGCAATTGGCAATTTTGTTGCAACCAATATCCCTCACGCTAATCAGACTAAATGGCCCGAACAAAAGGATGCTATCGGTCTTTGGGAATACACTAGGGATGTAGAGCCTGCTTTCAATTGTCGCTTGCATAGTATTCTGATGTTTGAGTTGTTGTTAGCAGCCGATATTCCTGCACGTTTTGTAACTTGTTTGCCGCAAGATAAAGATGATAACGATTGTCATGTCGTCAATGAAGTTTGGCTCCCCGAAAAGCAAAAATGGGTCATGTTAGATACCGATATGGGAGGACATTATGTGACGGACAAACAAGGTAATCTGCTGTCTTTGAGAGAGATAAGAGAACACTATGTAGGTGGAAAGAAAATGCTTATGTATCCCGAGTTTAAGAACGGCAGCAACAAGATGAATTATTACTACGCTTATTTGGCGAAGGATACCTATTGGTTCCAATGTTGGGGAACAATGTCCTATTTTCAAGAAGAATGGAATAAAGAAGATGTTGTCCGCAATAGTTATATTGTCCTTGTCCCGAAAGGCTTTGAACCGTTTAACATCGGAGGAGGCAACACTATTACGACAAACGCAGATCTCTTCTGGTCAGAGCCTAAAATATTGCTGAAATAATGTACATTAAATGAAAGCGAAGTGGGTGAATATTGTGGATAGCTTGC
>Ga0310690_10001688_pt1 | contig 38499 bp, 53 predicted proteins | sample AusTroGonzalo_MG_2_FD_207661 | JGI IMG/M metagenome (GOLD analysis project Ga0310690, IMG submission 207661) | Bovine rumen microbial communities from tropical cattle in Woodstock, Queensland, Australia - Gonzalo_04 (v2) (version 2) | ecosystem: Host-associated > Mammals > Digestive system >... | reverse complement strand
GTTCTATTATCTAATACATATATTTTAGAATAATTAGATTGAGGTAATATTACATACGTCCAATATAAATGATTATGTGTTATTATATTTTCTTTATTTAACTCTGTTAAGAATTTAGGATTTATTTTATCAGATATTGATAACGCAGAATTTGTATCAGTATTTATATCTTTTGGTATATTTAATACGAATATACCTCTATCATTAAATTGTAAAGGATGTTCATTTACTGGAGTTACTAGAGTTTGAAATTTAGGTAAATTACCTTGGTCAGTTTTCATTTCTGTATTATAGTATAAAACTTTTCCAGACGAATCTGTTGAAGCATATACAATAAACTGTTTATCTTTTTTATATACACACATCGTAGAATCTGTTAATAGAGTCATTCCAGTAATGTCATCGTCATTTCCAAGAACAGATACATTATTTACTGGTATATATGTAGGGTCATTGTATTCAGTATTATATAATTTGTTTTTATAGCAGAACCAATAATTATTATAGAAATTTTTAGAGTAAGATAATGGAATGTTAGCATTTTCTATTATAGGTTTTTCTGAATAATATAGTATAACTTTAAATCCTTGATTGTAACCTGTTTGATAACCACCTATATTTAATTCTGCTGCAATTTGATTCCCTGGTAAATCTATATAATACGTATATCGATAATCTCCTGAGTCAGACCATGTAACACTATCCCACAATGATTGGTCTAATATGAGTTTACTATCCCAATTAACCTCGGCATCATAACTATCTGTATTTGGATTGTAAATTGAATTAGTTACAATTTTTATTCTATATATCTTTTTACCGTCTGAATTATACAAATTTAGAGGTATTACAAATGTGCCTGTGTTATCGCCATCAGCTGTATAAGTGGTTTCAACACTATTCAAATCTTTTAGATTATCAATCTGTTGTGAGTAATTCTTATTGTATAAATATTCCAATTTAGGTTTAGTATCATAATTGAAGTACAAAATATTTAATTCTACAACATCTTCGTAATTTTTATAGTATAAAATTTGACCATCCGCTAAATCTAATAAAGTTATATCATCGTTTTCATAAAGTAAAATATTAGTATTATGTTCAAAATCTATTTGGTATAATTTATTATTTTTTATACCATACATTAGACCGTCTACACATATTGTATTACTATATAGAACATCTATAATATCATAAGATTTTTCGAAATCTTCACCTATTGTAAATTTAAAATAGTTTTGATTTCCGTTTCTAACTATAAGAGATTTATAATCAGAACTAACAAAAGCCAAACTAGCATATGTTGTAGGTTTATTGAATGTTTCGATTGTTATTTGATTGTTATATATGTAATATCTACACATAAGATTTGTTAAAGGTACATACATACAATTAGATGATTCATCATAAGCTGATATTCCCTTATACAATGTTGTATAATTATATTCAGTATAAGCTATTCCATTCCAAATATAGTATGATACTCCATCTGATGTATAAGAAACCCATACATTAGTTCCATCAGAAGATATAGACAAATGACGCTTATTTGTAGAAGTTAAACTATTAGTAGTTGTTATAGACCTAGACGAACTCAAATCATCTAAATCATAAACTGTTAAACTATTATTTCCAGTTTTAACTAATAAGAATCTACCGTTATCACTTAATACAGCATCAGAATCATAAGTTATATAACTTGTAATATCAGTTGGTTCTGTTAAATATCTTTCATATTTCAACAATTTAATATTGTTATTAGAATCTTTTTGTCTTGTAATAAAAGTACCACTTTTAGACTTAACCCAGGAAACTGGATATGTGGAATCTTTATATGAGACATATTCGAATTCTGTAGATTCATAATAATTGTTTTTATATAGTTCAGAAGATGCTAACTCATATAATGAATCTGTTCCGTTCCATGAAACAACTTTTCTATATTTATCGGATAATAAATTATCACTCTCATATGGTGATTCTATACCATCTATTATAGTAGATGTTATAGGAATATATGTATTAGCATCACCAATTACGTTATGTAATGTATCATTATATATTACAAAATAACCTTCATCGCTTAATACATATACTTTATCATCTTTTTTAAACGCTGATATTTTATTATTTCCAACAAGATTTCCATCTGTTATAGCTGTGCTATTGATATATAACTTAATATTATCGCTAGTATCTTTATAATGATATAATACTTTATCATCACTCAAAGCTATATAACTTATAACAAATTTTACGTCATTGAATGGTTGAGACACTTTAATATCTAATCTAGGTCTAGTGGATAATGTATTTTCTAATGTTAAGTATACGTTTTTCATATCAGCAGCACTAGATTGCTCTGTAACCAATGGGTTATCACTGATATGCAATCCTTTAAAACTAGATATAGACATCGTCTCGGTTTCTATACCACTGGGAATATTAAAATTTATAGCCCCTGTTTTACGCATTTACTTAATTCTCCTAATCTTTTTAAATATCTTTCTATAGTAAAATCACCGCCTAGTGATTTCTCTCTATTCTCCAATGCGATAAGAGTAGTTACTAATCCGTATTCTATGTCATCGCTAGTAGTACCAGCTGGTATTACAAAACTATAATCATTTCCTTTTCTATCTATTTGCAATACTTTAACTTTTTTCATTAATACCATCCTCCTGGTGATGTAAAATGTTCTATCTGATAAAATTCATTATCTTCTAGTCTTTGTGCCATCGATTCGAATTCATTTCTCAATAGCATAGCTCGTTGTAAATCATCTTGTTCCAATAAACTAGATGCTATATACGTAGGTAAACATTCTAATATAGATTTATCTATTCCATTAAAAACTATTTCTGTAGGGTCTCCTGACTCAGTTAAATTGAATATCTCATTATATTCTTCTCTAGTGTAAGACCTTGTTAAATCGAAGTTAGTCCATATATCTTCATCTATATAAGCGATATTAAGTGGTATCTCACCATACCTACCGTTATAAAATATATTATATTCTCCAACTTCTGGTAGTATAATTTTATTCCACGCTTTATATACTATATTAGGTTTAGATATAATCTCAGCTTTTTTATATCTATTTATTTTGGTAAGTATTGGTGACCTATCTGCAAATGTAATGAAATCATCAGGCATTTTTATGATATCAGTTATATGTGCTACATTGTACTTTTTAACTAAGTCATCATTTTCATATATGTAATTATCTTCACCTTCTCTATAAATAGTATCTGTTCTAACAGTTGTAACTATTGTATCTTCACCTACTTCGTATGTTATAACACCATCTTCGACCTCAAAATTAGATCCTAAGACTAATTTAGGGAACGTTTTAATAGTTATCTCACACCACTTAGGTTTGATGTCATTAGCTATCATATTTAGACATTCATTAGCCACATATGGCATTTTGTTTGTGTATTCATCAGCATCATCGTCTGTATCGTCTATGAACAATTTATACAAAGATGCCTGAACAACTTCACTCCAATATTTCATATATTCTCCTTAGGAATCAAAGGTTTAGCCTTCTTTTCCTCATATACAGAGAGCTATTAAGCCCTCTGTTAATTATTAAACGTTGATTGGTGTAGCGTGTTCTGCAGCAGCAACTGTAGCAAGAACTTCATCTTGAGCAAGTTTCTTTGTAGAAACATAAGCCATTGCTCTGAAGTCGCAGAATGCAGCAGCATATCTAGCACGACCTTTCCAGATGTTAGCCTCATTTCCTTCATCAATATAAGATTTAACTTCAAGTGGTTTTCTATCAAACCATACAGCACCAAGATTTTCTCTATTTGTTTTAGGGTCAATCATAATGAATGCCTGATCTGATTCACTGAAACCTGTAAATCTGTTAAGATAAACGTCTGTTAAAACATTCCATTTACCATATTGCAAGTTGACACCGTTGTCACCTAAAGCACTTGTGTATTGTGTTTTGAGAGCTGTTAACAATGTGTCTCTGAAAGCATAGTAGTTAGGAAGCAAGATTGTTGTTGGAGCAACGCCTACTGGCTCACCATTGTAATTTGTATAGTTCATCATAGCTGTTTCAACAGTTCCAATAACTTTAAGTAATTTCTCGTGAGCACCTGAAGCTGTTAAATCAATGCTTGCTCTGAATTTGTTTGATTGGTCAGCAACTGAGTTACCGAATTCATCTTTAACACCTGCTGGAGCTTTATGAGCGTTGTAGAAGTAAATTTGCTTAGCACCGTCAATGCTTCCATCAGTTGTATCCATACCTGTACAATCAAACTTTTTACCACCGTATGTGCAGCTACCACTAAGAGCACCAGCTAACATAGCGTGACCATAAAGTTCTCTTGTTCTGTTGTAACCACGAATGAATCCCATTGCTTTTTGATTGATACTCATATCCTGGTTATCTTCGATTGTTTGTTTAGAAACAACAAAACTGTTAGTCCAGATTTGTGTTCTAAAGATTTTGCCGAATCCTTCTTCGAAGTCAGAAAGTCCAGCTGGCTCTAAGTCCTCAGTTGGTTTGAAACCAGCCATACTTGTTGAGCTTCTGTATTCTTCTTGATATTTATCTAATGTTCTCATAACGAAAATCTTAGGAAGGAAAGATTCTCTTTCGAAAGCTTCTTTTTCGTTTTCGAGCAACATTTTAATTGGTTCTTGGTAAATATTGAAAGCTGAAAGCTTTACTGATTCACCGATATTAAAAATTATAGCAGCCATTCTTTATTTCCTCCTTATTCCAAATTTCCGTTATTTTCAATAATATAATAAACCATACCATAATCGCCTGGTTTTACATCCTCAGCTGGTAAAAATACTGTTGAGTTATCGATTGATGAGCTTGAATCAGCTTCAACTAATTCATAAGCTGCAATGCTTCCGCTTGAACTTGAACCGTAAAATTCTACTGGTGTTCTAGCTTCGATAGTTGCTCCTGGAGCAACGTGCTCTGAATCAAATGGTAAATATTCGGTTCTAATGTCTTCAAAAGCGTACTTAATAAATTTCTTTTTAGCCATTTTTAAATCCTCTTATTAATATATTCTTTAATTGCTTCATCACTCATATCAGGATTAATACGTTTAAATATTCTCATTTCCTCTGCGGAAAGTTCACGTGTAACTCCTGTTGTAGATGAATTTGTATTATTAGATAAATGTTCTTTTCCAGAACCAATAGAAGATTTAGTACTAGCAATAGCTTTTTGCTGTAGTTCTTCAAAATGTTGTGAAACATAGGCTTGTTCTAGAGACATACCTTTGTTCCATAACTCTACAGTTTTTTCATCTAACTCACTTACATCTTTAAGAGAAGTTCCTAATTTTGAATTCATTCTTTGTAATTCTTGCTCAGCCCATATATCGGCTTCTAGTTTTTGCTTCTCTTGTTTATATCGAATTCCCTCGATATAATCTGGGTCAGATTGTATTAAATCTTTTAATACTGGTCTAACAGTTTCTGGATCTAGACCACTATCCAATAATTTTGAATCCGTTTGGTGTTTATTAAAATCCTCCCAAGATTCATAACCGTAAGATTTAGCAATGTTTTCGCGTTCTGAGGTTCTAGCTTTTTCAACTTCTTCTTTGAGTCTCTTAGCGAAAGCCTTTGTTTGATCTACGGGTGTTTCCGTTGGCGAAGCGGATTGTTCAACTTCTTCTGCAGTAGAAGTCTCTTCAATATTATCAGCCACTTTTTCAATGTCTTCCATTGAATATCTCCTTGATAATTTTTTGGCGAGGTTCGGTCATCACTCCGTTTTGCAGCCATATATTAAAAGTGATATATAATCACGATTAATCTAAAGTTAATATATGTTCTATCCAGTCTTTAAAGGTTATATTTTCTGTAAATCTTCCTTGTCTTAAATATTTGATTTTAATAGCTTCTAGAATATTTATTCTATCTATATTTTCAGCTTTATCGAATAATTTTTTAAATTCTTTATAGTATGATTTGAATCGTTTTTCGGCTATGTATTTAAAGTCACGATTTTCTTCTTTATACCAATCATCATCGTTTAAATCATAATAGGCTTTATATATCATAGACGTTACTGAAAGTATCGCATCCTTTCTCTTTTTACGTCTGATGAACTCTCTAACCAAAGCACTATTACTATTTAGTAGATTTACATAAGTATTAAATCTATAATTTTTATCTCTTCTACAAACCGAATCTTCTCTATTTTTCCAAAGATAGATTCTTTCTTCGACATATTTTACTTTCTTTGTAAGTTTTAACGCTAAATAATTGAAATAACTATCTTCGTGAATAGTTAGACTCTCGTTCCATCTAATATTCTTTTTAACTAGATATTTTCTTCTATACGCTTTACCGTGAACAAATGTATGGTCTTTAACTCTATTGTTAAATACTATACGATTTCCCCAGTGACATTCCTCTATGAAAGGTGTGTACAAAGCATCTAGATTATTTCTATCCATCTCTGATAAAACTATTCCTAACCCAAATATTGACGAGAACATATCATCTGCATCACAGAACATAACATACTCTGCTTTAGAATGATCTAAACAGGCATTTCTTGTAGCAGATACGCCTTTATGTGAATTTAAGTGATATTCTATAGTGAATGGATAACTTTTTAATAATTTTTTTGATAAGTGTATATCAGTACCATCATTTACTATTATAACACCTATTCTTTTAAAATCTATATTTTGTTGAAAAGCTATGCTATCCAACAAGTTTTTAATTATTCTATCCGTTTCTTTATATTGAGGAACGAGTATATCTAACTTTCTATTCATATCTAATCCTTATTTTACAACGAAAAAGTAATATTTTAATAATTTATGTTCTTTTACATCAGAATCACTTAACCAAGCTTTCGCTAAAGCTACGTAATCTTCAGAACTAAATTTTGGACTATACATATCACTATACATCATATTTAATACAACATACCAGTCGTATTTATTGTAACTTCCTGCATATTGACTAGTTTGTTCGATAGTCCAATGCTCACCTTTACTACCGTCTGCGTTTTTCATACAACTAACCCATTTATGAGCTAAATCCTCATCTAAATGACCGTCATACGCAGATTCATATAGTTCATATTCTAAAGATTTATATTTTTCGCAATCTTCAGTTTTAATGAAATCTAGAGTTTCAATGAACACATCTTCTAATACTTCCATTTCCGATGTTTTACCATCATTAACTATTTTCTTTATTAATTTTCTGTGCATTTCTAACCACCTCTAAAATATCTTCATTCTGTTTTATTATAATTTCATTTTGTTTTATAGCTTTTTCAATCAATTCATTTTGGTGTAATTTCATCTCATTCATTAAATCTGTTACTTGTGCTTGATTTAAATCTAAATTTTTCAATCCAACCATTAATGATAAGATGTTTAATATATCACCATATTCTATACCATTCATATTATAATTTAATGACAGAAATTGTCATATTTTCGAAGGTAGCTTCTACTCCCGAGTTTATTACAGATAGGGTGTCTATACCTGTATTGTTGAAAGTTCTGACAATAGCTGAAAAAGATAAACTACCAGTAACTGTGTCTGTCGTAGAAACAGTTGTAGTAGCTGTACCACCAACTACTGGGTCACCATTGTGATGTAAATCTAATTTTACATCTCCTGCTTCAGGAACTGTAAATGTAGCTGATACATTTACCAAATAATAATTACTACCGACATCAGCAATTACGATAGAATTACCTCCTAAATCAAATTCTCTGGAGCGTCTTCTAACTATTGTGCTAAAAGGCAATGCTCCACCTGATACAACATCTGTAGATGCTGTGTTGACTGCATAAATACAAGACCTACAAGCCATTTTTAAATATACCTCCCAAAAATAAATATGGGACGGAATACCATTTAGCTCCGTCCCACAAATGATAAATTAGCTAACAGAGCTTAAATATTTCCAAAACTACAACTGTTGCAGAATGGACTTGTTCCTGCGTTGTAAGCTATTGAGTTTGGATATCTTACAACACCATTAACAGCTTGAGCGAGTTCAAGAGCGTTGATTTTTGATTGTAAAGCTTCGATTTTGTTCTCAGTTAACAAATCAAGAACCTTTTGAACTGCTGCTGTTGTGTTTGCATTAATAGCGGCTGTGTTCATTGCGGCGTTATAATTTACTCCGTCAATAGCACGCAATGTGTTGCAGCAACATTGTTGTGTTATAGCTTGATTTTGAGCAGCTACCATCTGCACATCGTGAATGTCGCTTACAATTCCTGCACCCACTCTTTCGATTGCAGCTGTAGTGTCATAAGTATTTTGTCTTATAGCACCCAACACATCTCTTGTTTCTGCTTGCAACTCTGAGAAGTTAAAGCCATTGCTTACATCTTCTGCTGTTGCTGGTCTGTAGCCTAAACTATTACCGCCGAATAGTCCATTGCCACCCCACATTAAAGCGAGAATAGCAAAAAGCCAAATCCCACTTCCACCAAAGCCGAATCCGTCACCGTAGCCAGGATTCATGCTCATTACTGGTGTAATACCTGTTCCTTCCATTTTAAATCCTCCATCGCATTTATATTTGAATAAACATTTATCGAATCAAAGGCTAGCACTAATCATCTCAAAATGGTTATCCCAAATTATTTACGCAATTCACGAAGAATTGCTTCGGGGTCTATACCCCTCTGATGACACATATTTCGAAAAACTTGTTCTGGATTTTGTCCATTACAAATTTGTAATACTTGATTTAACATTGGATTAGATTGAGTATTCATCATACTTTTCAATCTTTTAATATTGTTCATTATTTCTGGAGGTAATCCATTAAATGTTCCATTACCCAACGGATTCATTTTTCACCTCCAATAATTTATCTATTTTAGTTTTTAGTTCTTCAAATTCTTCTCTAGAAACTGAAGTAACAGATGATGTTTCAGTTTCTTCTTTATGAGGAATTATATCGAACATTTTAAATTCGAATTGTCCACTACCGTTTACTATTTTTTGATAAATAATAGGTTTATTATTATCTAAAAATATGTAATCACTGTTTGGTGGAAGTATTCTAGATTGGGCGTCTTCCTTTCCACTAACATATATCTTGTTAGTTTGAGTTATCATAGGTTGATTAATTGCATTATAATTTGGTGTTGTGTATCCACTATTAACTGGTGGTACGAAACCATATTGTGAATTATTATACATTATTTTTTCTTCCTCCTAGATTTACGCTGAATAGAATATGCTATAGCTAAAGCTTGCTTCTTTGGTTTACCAGCCCTAATCTCTGCTCTTACATTGTGCTGGAACGCTTTTTTACTACTCGACTTCTTCAACGGCATTTTCTTCTTCTCCTTCCACATCGACATCTAGTTCACTTTCAACATACTCGCCATTTGCATATCTTTCTTTACTAACTGCAATAGGGTTTTCTTCATCAGTGTTCCAAAAGATTTCGTTGTTTTCAGCAATTTTCTTACCGCTGTCGCTATAAATCTCAAAATACTTTTCTTTGTCAATTACAACTATCATTTTACAACTCCTTTATGTGTTTTATCCAATCTTCAAAAGTTATACTCTCTAAATCTAAACCTTCGTTGAAAAATCTATTTCTTACACCAGCAATAATTTGCAATCTAAGTTCTTTACTGATGTCGTTGTATAAATATTCAAACTTTTCAAAGTATTCTTTAAAACATTTCTCAAGTCCAAGTTTAAACTCACTATTTTCTTGTTCTAACCACTGTTTGCAGTTAATTTGATAATAGCAGTCAAATATCATACTTGTTGCAAAGAATTTAGCATCATCAACTCGTCCACGTTCTATAAACTGTTCAACTAAAGCAGTATTGCTTGCTAACATATTAGGCATCGTCTTTAAAATGTATTTTGGGTCGTGTCTGCAAACACTCTCATCTCTCCACCTCCAAAGATAGAAAGGCATAGGACAATATTTTGCTCTCATTGGATTTGCTAGTCTATTACACAAACAATTAAAGTAACTATCTTCGTGTATTGTCAAACTATCGTTCCAGCGAATATTGTTGTTAATTAAGAACTTTCTATTGTGTACTTTTCCGTGTACGAATGTCGTGTCTATTTGTGGCATTTGTCCGCGATTGATATAAATAACTTCTTTCGTTTCTGGATGTCTACCTTCTTCCCTAAACACACTTGTTAATGTATCAAAGCCTTTTTGTTTAGTGTTCTCATCATATCTATTCATTTCATTAAATATTAGATAAAGTCCACATACATCGCAAAACATATCATCAATGTCGCAAAACATTACGTATTCTGCTGTTGAATGGTCTAAACAAGCATTTCTTGTTGCTGACACTCCCTTGTGTTCGTTTAAATAATATTCGACTTCGAACGGATAACTTTTTAAAAATTCTTCGCTTAAATGAATGTCCGTTCCATCATTGACTATAATTACTCCAATTTCTTTAAAGTCAATGTTTTGTTGTATTGCTATACTGTCTAGCAATGGTTTAATTACTTCTTCGTTCTCTTTATACTGTGGAACGAGAATATCGAGTTTTCTACTCATTTTAAATACCTACCTTTTTTGTATTTTGCCTTAATGGTATGTGGAGAGAAACGACAAGGCTATTCGCTTTCGGGTGCGACCCTATCCCTCCACATTTATTATATCATATTTTTATACGCTTGGCAAGTTAGATATACCAGTTATTCTATCAGCAATAGATACCCAATTTGTCGCAATTTTATAATCCTCTACTAAACTATCTGGTACATATACTGAACCGTAATAACCTAGATATGATGAATATTGCATAGGTGTGTAATGAAATATCTCAATACCAATAGCAGAGCAAACAAATGATAAGTCTGTACCAATAATTAAAGTGTGTAGAGAAGTCATAAGTTCAAAACATCTACTATATATACTACTACATATTGGTACACTTAATACAGATACTTTTTTTCCACCCATATAAAAGGCTGTACTCTCAATTATTTTACATAACGGAACATTGATAGACTCTAAGTTGTTCGTATAGCAAAATGCTGATGCACCTATTACACTACATTTAGGTAAATTAACAGATGTTAATGAGGTACAAGAATGAAACGCATAAAGACCCACAACACTTGCCTCTGGAGCATCAATAGATAATAAAGAAGAACAAAAGTGAAAAGTTGAAGCATTTATACCCCTGCATTTAGGTATTGAAATTGTTGATAAATTATAACATTTATAAAACGTATAAGCGTATATATAAGAACATTCAGGTAAACTTATTGTTGATAAGTTTGTACAATCATAAAACGCAGATGCTCTTATTTGTTCACATTTTGGTAAACTAATTGAAAAACTAGCAGACAATCCAGAAAAAGCAGTAGTACTTAATATTTTTAATTCTGGTAAATCTATAAATGTTAAATTATTACAATTATCAAATACTTTAGCTCCCAAGTCTAAACATTTAGGTAAATAAATTTCGCTTAAACTAGTACAATTAGTAAACGCACTACCACCTATAAATGTACATTCTGGAATACTTATACTACTTAGATTTGTACAACCAGAAAAGGCAGAATATGCTATATTAACACATTCAGGTAAACTAATAGTAGTTAAACTTGTACATCCATTAAACGCACTATTTCCAATAGATAAACATTTTGGAATACTTATATCACTTAAATTTGTACATCCTGAAAAAACAGTACTTACTAATCTTTTACAATTTGGTAAATTTACTTGAGTTAAACTTGTACAATTTGCAAAAGCACCTGTTCCAACATATTCACATTTAGATAAATTAACTGATGATAAATTAGAACAATCATAAAAACCAGATTTAATTACATATTCGACATTTGATTTTTCACTTGGAATTTCCGTTAATGTACTTCCGCTATATTCATATCCATATACGTATTTACTATCAAATTCAGCAGGAAGATTAGTTATTCTATCTGTATAAGTTGACCAATTTGTCGATGCCTTATAAATAGAAACAGCATTGGAAGGAACATATATTGAACCAAAATGACCTATAACTGTTGATATTGACATTGGAGTTCTATAAAACACATTAGTTGATAAAGTTGCTGGAACCATAGTTAAAAGATATAAACTTGCTAATGACTCAGCAGAATAAAATGTTCCACTTAAATTATCTGGACATCCTATAATACAATCTTTTAATCTTTTGCAACTATAAAAAACATTGTTTGCTACACCTTCAACTCCTTTAAAATCTGCCGTTAATAAGTAGCCATTATTGTTATTAAATGTTCCAGAGTTTAAATAATTACATAATGGAAATATAGCACTAACTAAACCACAACTACTAAAGGCATAAGAACCTATATACATAGCACTTGAAGCATTAACTTCAAGTCTATTAGAACAATTCACAAAAGCACTAGGGTAAATAGCATAACACTTTGGAAAGCTTATAGATAATCCATAAGGAGCACTATAACCATAAAAAGCATATGAACCTATTTTGCTAATAGTACTATCTTCAATAGAACTAATAGTTCTTTCTATCATTTGCTTACCATAATCAACTCCACCGCCACTCGCCTTGCTGTCAACATAACTTTTTAATTTCGTGGTTATTTGTGCTAAACCACTTTCATTTATATAACTCACGGCTCTTCTCCTTCTATTTTAAATTTTTCTTCTAGTTCTCGACTTTTTTCTTCGTAAAAATAATATTTCATAATGCACCTACTTTAATCTGCGTCCCAATCCGAAATTGCAGTATTTTCTGTTAAAATAAAAAATTTATATCCGTCATTTAAAAACGAAATATCAGTATTTGCATCGTGTTGTGTTCCATTTGTTTCAACAATTTTTCCACTATTTATTTTTATCATTGGAATACCTCCACCGCCATATATCCACATAAACCCAAAAACTTTTGATAAAGTTTGATTTAGTATAACTTCGTGCCAACCATAAACACCGTTTAAAGTTCCCAAAACAAGTAAAGTTCCGCCATTACTAAGAGTAACACTTAGTGTTTTTCCTTCTCCAAACTCTCGCCAAGTAGGTGAATTTCCGCTTGTATCCATTTGTAAAAATGCGTTTGCACTTCCTTTTGCTAATCTGTCAGGAATACCAGTGGGCAATGCGACAATAATATCACCCAATGTTGTCATAGGATTTGACATACCACCGCCACCACCGCTAGGTGTTTGCCAACTTGCACCACCGTCTCCATCAGCAGTAAGAACTTGACCGCTTGTTGCTTGGTTATTATCTAAAAGATCTAAATCATCTTGTATTTGTTGACCTGTTTGTGTTAATGTAAAATTTGCCATATTTATTCATTCTCCTTCACTGAATTGCAAGTAATTTCCACTCGCATCAGTTAATATTTCATTGTTTGCTGTTAGTAATAAGTTTTGTGGTATCAGTTTACTATCTATATATGCTTTCATCTTAGTAGTAAACTCGGCTAAACCTGTTTCATCTAAAAAACTCATAGATTACCCCCTTATACTAAAATTGAATCCATGATTGTATCAATATCGTTATCACTTAAAGCATCTGTTTCATCCATTATATTTGCAACTGCAATCGTATTTGTTCCATCTGTAATATTTCCAGCAAGATATAAGTCTTTCCAATAAACTCCACTTCTACCTAAATCATAAGTATTATTGGTATCTGGTGTAACTCTATTTGAGAACAATGTATCTAAACTACCAACTTTTACTTTATCAGTATCGTTGTACTTTATTGTAACTCTGCTTGAACTATCTTTTGAAATAGTTGCATTGTCGCCAAAATCAATTTTGCCTTTTAAATAAAAATCTTTCCACGCTGCATTTGACACACCTAAATCAAATGAATTATCAATTGTTACACCCGCTGTTGTACCAAAATATGTTCCGCCTGTCATAAGTCGCATATTCTCTGTGCTACCCATTTTGATTTTAGCATTGTAACCATTATCATTTTTAATTGACAAATTATTTGTTCCTGCAGCACCACTGTTTGTAAAAGTCATTTCATTATCAATAGTCTTTTTACCAGTAATAGTTTGTGCTGTATCTGTAGTAACAGCATTAGGAGTACCATATAAAATTTCTTCCCAATCATATGACCCATTATCTTCAACACATTTATAAAAATGTCCGTTAGTGTATGTTCCTGTTGTGCCTGTGAATTGAACTATTTGACCTTCATTGCTTGCACTTGCTGTTGGCATTGTTGAGTATTGTATGACGTCTTGCTTGTCAATTAACTCATCATAAACGCATTTAGCACTTGGATATTGTGTGTCAGTGCTATCATTTGATAGTGAAGTAACTTTGTTTGTTGTACTCTCTACCATAGTTGAGCCTGTTGACCAGACATCGCTATTATTTAAAACTGCAAATCTAAGACTGTCTGATTGTGAAGTAACAAATATATATTGATTATTTGTTAATCTTCCATAGACATAACATCTATTATTGTAATAACATATTGGTAATTTATTATCTGCTAATGCTGATGTAACGTCACTAAATGTTGTAGTTCCATAAGTACATATAAATATTTGCAATGAATCATCAACATATTTTTTAGAAGCTGCATTTCCATTTGCTGTTGGCGTAAGAGGAACTGTTATTTGAGAACTTCCATCTCTTCTAACGAATGAGCCAGCAGGATATGTATCGTAAGGTAATGTAGTTTGATTACCGCTAGAGTCAGTACCATATAATTTGTATGTTCCTGTAGTCTTATCAACTTTACTAGATAGATCAGGTTTGCTCGTTTCCATTATATAAAAAATAATGTTACTACTATCTTTACTTCCAACCCATCTATCTGGAACATCTGTTTCAATTACATATATGATATCTCCAACTTTTAAGTCACTTAAATCTATTGTATTATTTAAAGTGTCTGTAATAGTTGCTGACACAGATAATGTAATTGTATTATTTGAACTATTAAAGTCAATATTATTAGGCTCACTATATGATATAGTATAAGCTGTTGTTTTGCCTTCAGCAACTTCAGTTACTGATGTAAATTGTGAATTTAGGTAATCAACACTATAAGTATCTATAGTAGACGTTGTGGCACTATTTTTAGCAACTGGAATTTGTACATCATTTAATTTTGCTGTAGTAGGTGTTAATTCTATTTTAGACTCACCAACACCAGATTTTCCAGAGCTTATCTTTATTTTACCTTCTTCTAAGCTTACTCCTTCCATTCCGAAGTCTTCTAAAGTTGTTCCGTGTGCCAACTGAATAGCTAAGCTGCTTCCGCTATTTACTACGCTAGATTGAATATCACCGCTAGTAACAGTTTTATCAACTTTTCCACTCAAAGTTGTTCGTATATCAGAATGAGAATCATTAGCCTGATTGTGTTGAGATATTTTGTTATCTACATCGTTATCTATATTATCTAATCTTGTATCTAATTCATTAATAGCTCCTACAACTGTTTTAGAAGTAGTATTTAATGAAATATCTGTTTTATCTTGTTTGTTTGTGTGTGCTCCGCTATTAACAGCGTTATGAGCGTCTATTAAATCAGATGCTATAGAAGTTATATCAGTTAATTTAACAGTTCCTTCTGTTTCTTCTGTAGCTTTTGGAACATACACAACAATTTTATTAGAATTTACTAAATTATTGCTATTAGTTGTTCCGTCATCCAATTCAATAGGAGTTAATGTTATCTTACTCACTAGTAACTACCTCCTATAACAAATTCCGTAGGTTCTAACCAAACTTCTTTATAATCTGAATTATCAGAAGTTGTATTAGCAACTAATGAAATATCATAATAATAAGTAGCTGGTCTTAATTTTTGTGTATCTTCGGATTGAATATCGAATCTTAAAATACATTTATATGGTGCAGGATTTCCTACTTCTCCTTCAGATGCCGTTGTCCAATGCGATATGTCAAACTCTTCAGGAGTATCTATTTTCGTTGTACACTCATAATAAGTGTCATTATAAATTACAATATATCCGAGAGGATAAGTTGATGTTTCACTATATTCCTCGGCTGGTTTATAATAATAGTATATATATTTATTATTCTGATATAATCTATATAATACACCAACAGTATCAACTTGAGAAGTGGAAGTAATATCTTCTACATTTTTACTCGTGAATCTAGGTGTTTCATCGCCAAGTAATGCTTCATATGTTAATACTGCATTTTTATCGTTTTTATTAGATTTTATACTTATAACAATTTTAGGATTTATAAATTTACTTAGCAACATATATGGAGTAGCATATTTATCGTTCATTGTTATTTCACGAATATATACAGCAGACTCGCCTCTACTTAGAAGTACTCTGTTGTGGTCTATCTTGAACATTTTTTACCTCCTCTTGTAATCTTTGTAATATTTGTGGATTTTGCATTATAGCTTGTTGAAGTTCTGGAGGTAACTGTTGTTGTCTCTCTGTTAAACTTTTCAACGCTTGATTTGCTAGTGGATATCCAAGTTCTTTCATTGTGTTCCAGAATAATAGTAATGTTTGAGGGTCGGCTATATTTCCAAATGTTCCTGCTGTAAAATTATTAATAGTTTCTTTCCACATAGCTTCTCTACTGGTGCTTAAAATACTTGCTGAGTCTACATCAAACAAGAATCTGTCGTTGTAATACACATCACCAAGTTCTCCATCTAAATAATTATATCTGCTGAAATGTCCATCAGTAACTTCACCAGTTGGAGATATCGCACTATAGTCTCTTTCTTCATCACAATAAGCTAATAAAAAGTCGAACATAAGTTCATATAACTCTGCATATGCTGCATCTTTCATTCTTCTCTTGCTCTCAAGACGTCCACTAGCTTGAGAAGCGGCTATTTCTTTAGCTTTACCACTCTCAGCTGTAGGATCTCTCTTACCTTGATATGAATCGGTTATACCAAGGCAAGTTCTACCACTTTGATACATTCTTTCTTGTAATATATCTTCTTGCTGAATATTAGCCTGAATACTTTTAACATCTATAGATTTAAGAGCAACAGGGTCTTTAAGTCTTACAATTTTTAAAGTGTCGTCAGTATCACTAATATTGACGTTAGTAGGTAAAGTAACAATACTTCCGCCTTTTAACACATTTTCTTCCATTTTAGTTAGAAGTTTATTCAAACTTTCTTGATTAGCTTCCAACATATCAACGTCACTTAGACCATATAACTCGTGACTTTTACTAATATTTTTTCTTAATACGAATGGTAATTTTTTAATTTTATAGTATGGTATAGTGGTTCCAGCTTTAGCAATTACTTCAGACTCACCATCAGTAACTTTTAATATATCTTCCTCGAGAATTTCATTTTCCTCAGGTATATATCTAACTTTATCGTTACCACATTTACTACATACATCTTTACTGTTCATTGGCTCGTGACATTTACTACATACTCTAAATTTTCTTAGCTCGTAGTAATCCTCGTTGAATACCTCAACGTCATCAACCCAACCATATCTGCTTAAATACCCATCTTCATTTAAATAATATGCAGTAATTAATATGTTCATACCGCGATAACTACCGCTTTCAGGTATTTTAACACCGTACATTTTTTTAATTTTATTACAGCTTACCCATTCTTTAACAAACACATACTCCGCATCTTTTAAACTTGTTATACCAGGTTGAGGATAGAAATTTTCGAGTGGAATACACTTTACATATAGCTCACCCTCTGTGATAGGAGTTCTTTCTGCGTTGTCCCATCCAACCATATATACAACGTTACCTTGAATAAGAGACTCACGCTCAGCTTCATCATTTATAGTCTCAAAGTCTAATCTATCAGTCTCGTTTTTAAGATAACCTTCTGCCATCTGAGCCAAATTTAAATCTTTTTTGTTACGTGGTGTAACTTTAGGATAAGGTATGCTGTTATTTACTTGAGTTTCAATAAGCTCGAATATCATATTTTTGTATGTATAAGCTTTCTTTTTGGCAAATGAACCTGTTTGACGATTCTTAACTTTATCTGTACCGTAGTATAATTCGTATCTACGTTTAATTTTCTCATCAATCTCAGCACGTTTACTGACTGCGTCATTATACAGGTCTTGCCACTTTTGTAATGTATTCATTGTCTCTCCTCTAATTATTAACTCTCAGGGCGTGTTGCATTTATAATTAGCAAGAGAGTTTTTCATTAATTAAATAGCGTGTGGGGGTGCTTCAGAGATCAATTTTTCTCCTACCACACGTCCAACCACACAATTTTTTATATTAGCGGATAACGCCCCTTACCCGTTAATATCACTAGGTGCCCATTCCATAGGGTATCCCCATTGAGCCAATAGCTGTTGCTTTAATTCATCATCAGCATTATTATAATCTTCCCACTGGTCAAGTTCCCAAGGTCTGTATGTAACTAACTCTTCGTTAATTACATCAGCGTCTACAAATATCATTCTATTTAGAGCTTGTGATGTAGCGTCTACCTCGTCATCATGTGCACCGTTAGGAAATGAACTGAATTCTTTTATATACTCAGTTACCCAGTCAGCGAACTCTGGCAAGAATACAGCACCACGCTCTATAGCAGGTGATATAGCATTTACTCTTGATACTTTACCGCCTTCAGGTTTGACAGGTAACACCCCTTCAAACTCGCCACTTAGCACGTTTATAAGTGCTGAGCCGTTAGCTTTGTCTTCAATTATAATGTATAATATCTCAGGGTCTGCGTTACGCATCTCACGTATAGCAGCAAGAGTACCAACAAAGTCTAAGTGACGTTTAACTCTATCTAAAAGATAAAATTTACCATCAACTTTGCCCCATTTCTGTATAGCTACAAAGTCATTGTTATCACCATCTTTAAATGTAGCGTCAACAGACAAAATCTTATAAGGTATTTTGTCTGGTGCAACTCTATAAAATTTCCACCATTCCTTTTTTATTAAGTTTCCCTCGAGAGCTGTAGGTCTGCCTTGATATAAGGCGTTCCAGAAGCGACTCCCGTTCTCGTTCATATATACTTCTTTAAAGTCTTTTAGCCACGCCTTACCACGACCAAGTTCAGGACATATGCTGTCACCCAGCTCACGACCTAGTGGGTCATTCTCAGGGTCATCACACTCACATGGTATATTTATATATGTCACGTGTTTCTCGTTTTGTACGAGACGTCCAATTAAGTCATCTTCTACCCAGCGTGTCTGTATGACAACAATTTTACCGTGTGGAGCGATACGAGTTCTGATAGAAGCTAAGTATTCTGAGTATAAGTTGTTCATCATAGTCTCTGAACTAGCGTCAGCCGAATTTCTGATAGGGTCGTCTACAACAATTAAGTTAGCAGGATTTCCTGTAATACCTGAATAGATACCTCTTGACACGCATCTACCCTTAGCTGTAGTCTCAAACTCCACATTAGAGCAAGGACTGTCAGCTAGTACACAATCTGGATATAATTTATCTGCAAATTCTAATATTTTCTCTCTATTTCTTCTTCCGAAGCGGGTACAGAAGTCCTCATTATATCCTGCTAAAATAACTTTAGTGCGTGGATCACGCATCAAAGCCCATGCGGGGAGGGCTTCTGTAACAGTCGTTGACTTACCCAGCTGCGGAGGTACTGAGAGGCATAATATGTCGAAAGCGTTGTTGGTTTCAGTGGTCATAAATTCTTCAATTTTATCACATAAAAATTTGTGGAAGCGAGAATATTTATAACCTGGTGTGGTGTATTTTACAAACTCAAAGTATGAAGAGCGAGCTTTTCTAATTTCAAGCTCTTCCTCAATAGCTTCAATGAACGGATTAGTCTGTGGTAGAGAGGTCTGTGTCATCGCTGGTCAATCCCTCCTGTTCCTTGTAAAATTTTAATAATAATTGTAAGTCCTCTGTAGTCATATCTTGAAGGGGTGAGGTGGTACTTACGACAGAAATGTCGTTCGTAGGCTTCTCTCCCATAGTGTCACGAATAAATTCAGCCGCTTTAGTACTTCCAGAGTAGATTGCCTCTGCGTATTGTCTTAAAACAGTCATCTCGCCTAATGATAGGTTCTCCTTAGACGCAATATCCATCAAAGCGTACTGCTTTTTAGAAGTAGGGTCTACAATATCACCAAGAGTAATATGACGGTCAGAAAGCTCCTTGGCAACATTCTTCCATTTTTTGTGTTGGTTGCCGTAGAGAGCCTTATTTGTGGCTTTAGTATTTAGTTGTTTAATTTTAGTTGATTTTTTCATTATAAATCCCTCTATAAATATAAACAAATGAGAGGCGATTTAGTCCAAAAATTGGTCTAAAAAATTTTTGTAAAAGTTATGTGTGTAAAATAGGGCGACTACGGGCGAGTAGAACGATGGGGGTAAGGGGGGTTTTTATAACTTCACTCGTATAATTTCCCCTACTTCGTGCGAAAGGTTTTCGGCTCGGGCTTTTCGCCCCTTCCCTTCGGGAAGAATCGCAAAATGTATAAAGGTGTCGGTTTCGGCAAGTGAATTAAGTTTCACCCCTTGCATAAAAGCAAGTTGGAACACACGATATAAGTTTACGAACTTATATCAGCGGAACTTGACAGGCACTATTACAACTTAATGCTCTTGATAGCAAGAGAGATATGCTCGTAAAACCGAGAAAAATGGCTCGTAGGCACTCAAACTCGTAGAGTTTGTGTACAGGTAGGTAGTAGTTGAAACAGCCTTGCTTACGGAATAGCAACCGTGATAGTAAAAAAACAGCGGTAGAACGAGAGTATGCGTGAAATGTTGTGCTGAAATGCACAATGTCCGACTTGTATCATAGATACAAGCACCGCAGGGTATCAAAGGTGTTAGAAAATGCTAACGATTACGCAAAGGGTAGTTCTAAATAGGCAAATTTGACAATTCATAGACTTGTAGTGGCATTTTCGCTATTGCAAGTCTATTTTTATGCACTTGATTTGAAAAGTACATACTCACAAAGTGAGATGGCGGTGCAACTCCGCAAGAGTGCAAAGGAAAAGCACATTATGGATAAAAAAGAGACAATCGTTGCTATGGCAACAAAGACAAAGGGAAAAGTGGTTAGCCCTAATGCACCACAAAAAATTGTCGCAAAAGTTGATTTTGCTAGACTTTACGACAACAAATTATCTACAAATATAGTAGATATGGAAAAAGACTTTGCAAAAGACTTAAAAACACAAGTCAAAGATTTAATGGATAGTATTGCAAAGAAAAACAAGAATACTAAACATATTCAAGTTATTTACACAGCGGAAGAAAAAGCAACAATTAAAAATGCTATTGCAAAGGCATTAAATGTAGAAGTAGATAAAATATCTAACTCTATGATTGAAAAAGCGGTTGTAAGCGGTATGACTAACAAGTTTGTTAAGGCTGAGAAAGGCGTTAAAAAAGAGGGTTGGTCTTACTCAGTTAGTGCATTTTTAAAATCTATCAATGCTAGCGTATTTAAAACAGTTGAGAGGTAATAATTATGTTAGTATACGATTTAAAAGCAAAAATTGCGTTTCTCCAAAAATTAGTAAATAGTTATGCAACTTTGAAAATTACCAAAACTCAATGGCTTTGGTCTTTTAAACGCAAATATTATCCAGTAAAAGTGGGTAGTAATATTAACGAGTTAAAAGAGATGTTATATAGGCATATACGCCCTTATAATTGGGTTGAAATGGACAAATTCATTAAAGGTGATATAAAATCACTAACTCTTGACAATGGCTCTTATAAATGGCAAATTTCGGTTTAATTAAAAATTTTTATTTCTCATTTTTACAGTTTTTTACAGTTTTTTACAACATTTTTACAAAACAAAGTTGATTTTAGTCAGTAATATCGAACATTTTTACAGTTTTTACAGTTTTTTATATACTTTTTATAAAAATTAAAAAAATATATAGAGAGTATATAAGAATATAATGTAGAAACTTTTTTCATTTTATTTTGTAAAAATTGTAAAAATCGCAGTAATTTCGGGCTAAAACGCATTTTATTTTGTAAAAATTCTGTAAAAGGTTTTGTAAAAATTGTAAAAATTCGGAGGTATTTTATGAAAATTAGTTTATATGACTACAATTCTAAATCTATAACTTATGATATAGAAACGAGAAACATTTTGTTTATAAGATATAAGGTTATTAGTGGAGATGAATTGTTATATGTATATAGAATAAATAAAACCATTGATGTCTATGATAGTAATTCTACTAGACTTATGGATTTTAACGACTACGATATAATGATAGATAGTTTGCAACAACTAATTGATTGTGATTGTGGCGACTCTTACGGGAGAGCAAGGAAGTTAAGCGAACTAAATGATTGGAGTATAAATCGTGTACAAAAGGAGTAAAATATGTCACATAAAGTAAATATAAGTGATGATGACTTATTAACAATCTTAGAGATAAGAGACAATATTTATTACGGTACTTATAAGGAAGATATGAGTGAGTATAAAATTAAATCTCTTTGTAGATTTTCTTATTATATTGTAACTGATAAAAATTACAGAAAAAAGAAAAATATAGAGAGATTTGCGACTTATATGAACTTGACTTATGATAGCGTGATAAAATTTTTAAAAATGTATAATATAGAGGTGAAATAATATGTTAAATGTAGAGTACGACGAGGAAGGATATGTCAAATCTATAAATGGCTTAGAGATACGAAAGGATTACTCAAAAGCACTTAAACGAGTTAAGGATAATATAGTACACATTACTAATAATTGGTATTATGATAATCCTGATATAGATTTATCTAATCCAGGTATGTATTATGGTAGAATTACACAATATTTCTCTGGTGGAAGACTTTTTTATAATCCTGTAACCAAAGAATTTGTGGCAACTAAAAATACAGATTTTCCTACTGTTACATTGCTATACAAATTTGAGAATATTGACTATGTAAATGATATTATGATACCAAAAGATTGGGTAAAAGATATAGATTGCGTACCAGATGCAACTGTCTTAAATAATAGAAGATATATAATTCGTGAGTTAGCAGTAGATATAGGTGAGGGAAACTATGTAAAGAAAAGTGACAAAAACAATTATTCTTTATGTAAAATATGTCATAAAGTTTTCTATACTCATTATGGTAATGAACGAGAACAACTATGTAATGTATGTTCCGCTGACTCTCATGGCTATATAACAGGTTATCACGAACATCGTAGGTTAGGATTACATCCGTTCTTTGACGATAACTGTGACGAGACAAATTCTGACAACTTCGCAGGTTATGGCATAGAGTTAGAAACTGAGTTGAGACCAGGTTATGAGGAGAGTAAATCAACTATTTCTAGTATTAAAAGTATATTAGGAAATCACATTTACTACGAGAGAGATGGTTCATTGTGTAATGGGTTTGAACATATCACTAGACCACACACATACGAGGGTATGTTAAAATTAAATTGGAAAGATTATTTGCAAAAATTGATAGATAATAATTATCGTTCACATATTGGCGGTAGATGTGGCTTGCATATTCACGCAAGTAGAACATTATTCGGTAAAGATGACGCTAGTAGAGAAAACGCAATAGCAAAATTATTATGTTTCTATGCAATGTATATTGAAGATATTAAGAAATTTAGTAGGCGTAATAGTTATGGTTATTGTCGTATAAACTATACTAGCGATGATAAAGATACTAATATTGAAAAGGCTAAGTTTAGTAATAAATCTAATTATAATAGATTTGACGCAATTAACTTAACTAATGATAATACTATTGAGTTTAGAATTGCTCGTGGAACATTAAAATATGAAACATTTATGGCAACATTTAAGTTTACAGCACATTTAGTTAAAAAGTGTACTGAACTTGATTGGGATGCGATAAGTGATTATCATAATTGGCTTGATGGTCTTGATGATGACACACTAGCATATTTAAAGAAAAGACATTGCTTCAATTTATCTAATTCTGATACTAATCCAAGAGCAGTAGGGGAGGTATAATATGTGTGTTATTGTAGTTAAAAAAGATACAGCACCAGCACCAAGTAAAGAGATATTGTTGACACAATTTCACAACAATCCTGACGGTGCTGGTTTTATGTATGTATATGATGATGCTGTGCATATTCAAAAAGGTTTTATGACTTTTGATGATTTTTATAAAGCGTATCAAAAAGTTTTAAAGAAAATCGGTAGTGATAAAAATATGATATTTCATTTTAGAATATCTACTCAAGCAGGTGTTTGCCCTGAGTTTACACATCCTTTTCCATATACAGATAAAACTGAGCCAATGAAATGGTTGAGTCTTAAATGTAAAATGGGTATAGCACATAATGGTATTATATCATTAACATCTTCATATACAGCAAAAGATTATACTGATACTACAAAATTTATAAATGAATTCTTACCACTAATAATAAAGAAAAATCTATATAATTTCTCTGAGGATGAAAGAACTGTTAAATTGATTGAGAAGTTGATAGGTTATAGTAGATTAGCATTTTTAGACCATAAAAATAAAATAAGTATGATTGGTAATTTTATCTATGATGAAAGTAGTAAATTGTATTTCAGTAACGATACTTATAAGAAAGATAAGACTATTAAACCTCCTGCTACGACAAATATAACTAAAACATTTAAAACAACTCCTAAAATATCAACTAATATGTGCAAAATAAAATATGAAGACTTAAAAGATAAAAAGAACGGAGACTTTTTTCCATATCCTGATATATTTTGTCCAAAGTTAGACGGTCATTGTGGATATTGCTCACATTGTATATTTAGAGAATTTTGTAATAATGGAGGTACTTTCTAATGCTTAAAGATGGAATAACTTTTAAAAATATAAGTTTTACGTCAGATAGATGTTATAAAAGATATAATAAGTTAACTCTTGATGGTAAAACTTATAGAGTTATAGACTGTTCTAATTTGCTATATTCTGATAGAAATAATAGATGTTATTTTAGTAATATGAATAGAGGTATAATGTTCATATATAAAAATATTATCTATTCTATACAGGGAAATAAATTACACAAATATAAATATGTTTTCAAAATGGGTAGCAGTTTATACGTTATTAAAGATGTAAGAGAAGCGTTATATTTAGTCTACACTAGGTCGAATAGAGGTCATAATAAATACGGAATACGTTTTATTAATGCTTATTATGATTCAGGTTACGAAAAATTAGCAAATGTAACTGAAGAATTTGGACTTACTTACGTTGGAAAAAAATATACTTCTGATAGTAGTTTCGAAGATATTGATGAGTTAGTTAACGTTATTTATATGAATCATTTAATAAGTTTTAAGGAATTTCGTAGAAAGGAGGGTATATGGTAACAAAAAATGTATTATTTGACGGAGAATTTGTATCAAAAGTATATATCAATAGACTTTTAAAAAGAGACAAAGCCTGGTATTGCTCTATCTGTAATGAGTATCACCATAGTTGTATTGATAAATTCTTATACAATGATTGCAATTATTGTTGTCAAATTCACATTTCTAGGATGTGTAGATGTGAAAAATGTGGTGGTTACTACACTCGTGGATGTCTAAAACGAAATAATAACGGTAATTATTTATGTAGTGGTTGTTTATTGCTTGATAAATATGATGAAAAATGCAGAGTAAATGGTTATTATTTCAAAAATGAGGTTAGATATTATGTTGATAAGAATATGTATGTAGACAATCCTGATAAATTCTTAGGCGTAGGAATAGAATTAGAAGTAGATAGAGCAGGAGAAAATAACTTAAATGCTGAAAAAACAGTAAAATTATTAAATGATGAAGTGTATATAAAGCACGATGGCTCATTAAGTAATGGATTTGAAATAGTTACTTATCCACATACTTACAATGCTTTAATGAGTATGAATTGGGAAGATACTATGCGAGAACTAATTTTAATGGGTTATAGGTCGCACGATGCTGTAACTTGTGGTCTACATATGCACATAAGTAGAGGATTTTTTACAGATAAGGGTATACAAAATTTGATGTATTTTTACGACAGATTTAGACCTCAGTTATTAAAATTTGCTAGAAGAGATAGTAATCAAGCGGATAGATGGGCTAATAGATGGTCTAATAGTAGAACTAAAAATGATATACTGAACGATGAAGAACGTTTGTTTAATCACTATAATATGAGTCGTAATCATAGTGCTCGATATAGGGCTGTTAACATAATAAATCCTAACACAATTGAAATTAGGCTAATGCGAGGAACATTAAATTATAATACTTTTAAAGCGACTTGTGAATTTATATTTAAAACCGCTTTAAATGCTAATAATATTAAAAATGTAAATAGTCTTAAAGAGTGGTTAAGTGGATTAAGTGATGACTGTTTAAAATATATGTGTAGTAAGAATTGTTTTAACTTCAAAGAAAGAGAAAAAATAGAACGTGACGCAGATGATGAATATATGGGGGATGATTTAATATGTGTATAATAGTAGTAAAACCTAGTGGTGTTAAATTGCCAAGTAAAGAAAGGTTGCAGATTTGTTTTAATAATAACAAAGACGGTGCGGGATTTATGTACCTAAAAAACAAAATGGTTAGAATAGCCAAAGGTTATTTTACATTTGACCAATTTTATAATGATTTAAAAGAAGTAGCAAAGAAGGATGTTCCTGTAGTAATGCACTTTAGAATAGTTAGTAAAGGACTTAAAAATGCTGAGAACACACATCCTTTCCCTGTAACTGATAATGACTTATTTATAAAAAATCAAAATGTATCTTGTAAAGTAGGTATAGCACATAATGGAACAATTTCATCACCTATATTAACAGTATCCTCTGGCGATAGTGATACATTAACTTTTGCGAGAGATTTTTTACCTTTAATTGTTTATGATAATCCTAAATATTATGAAGATAAGGATAACATAAAACTTATAGAAAAAATAATAGGTGGATTTAATAAGTTAGCGATATTAAGCAACGATGGTCATATAGAGATGATAAATCATTTCATTGAAGATGACGGATGTTTTTATAGCAATTATACTTATGAAATTCATACTTATAATGAATATCCTAAAAATTATACAGGTTTATTTGTAAGAGATAAAAATTATTACGATGATTATGACAAATATTATTAAGGTTATTACTATTTTATATAGTTTTAATAAATAAAAATAAGGAGTATAAAGTATGTCGTATTCTAAAATCAGAAGTCCTACAAGACTATAAAATGTAAGAGAGTGTAAGTAATCATTGAAAAAGTATGTGGAGTATTTTTCAATCTCTAGAATTCACTTTAAATTATTATTCCAACTAAAATAAAACATAAAGGAGAGATATAATATGTTTATGACAGGTGTATTAGGTTTGTATAGAGCAAATCGAGTAAAAGAATTGGAGAGTAAAAAAGACAAGGATATTATTGCTATTAAATGTGAGGATGCTACTTATAAAGCATTGAGAGAGGCTAAGAAAGCATTAAGAGGTGACGCTGACGCTACAGTATCATTGAGAGGTTATGTTTTCAGTAAAGAAATTAACGAAAGAATTAATGCTGTTCGTGAGACATTCACAAGTGAAATTGCAAAATTGGACGACTTCTTACGTGAAGTTAGTGCTATGTTAAATTTGGCTGACACAACAGAAAAGAGAGATGCCGTTCTTAAATTATATGGAATATATAACTCTAAAAATAGAGTTGCGTAATAAAATAAAGAAATAAATAATAAAATTAAGGAGAATTAAATTATGTTATATGATGTTATTGAAATTTATAAAGAGAGAAAATTAAAAGAGTTGATTTCTAAGAAGGATGAAGATATTATTGCTATAAAAGTTAAAGATAAAAATTACAAGGCTTTGAGAGAGTTGAAAAATTCTACAGATGGTAAATGTGCAGGACTTATATCATTAAGTAAATATAAATTTACAAGTGCTATCGAAGATAAAATAGCAGAGGTTAGGTCTTCTTACAATAAAGCAGTTAAGAGTTTAAATGACTTACTCACTGAAGTTGTTGCTAGATGTGAATATTTAACTAATGTAGACGAAGTAATGGGCGTATTAACTTCTTACGGTATAGTTAGTAACGGTAAAATAAATGCTTAATTTTTAAAAATAAAAAGTATAACAGTTATTGTATATCTGTCTGCTATAAGCATGATTGGAAAATGTGCACTTCATTCTTTTATACAATAATTAGGTTATTTTGAGTTATATGAGTAGAAAATATAAAATTAAAAAACTTTTTGTAAGTCGTCAATGGTTCGCTTAAAAGTTTAAATTTTTTAATTTTATAATATATAGTATTATATATCTACATATAACTATTTTTAGAAAGGAGAATTTATGAACAGAGACGAGATTATACTGAGTTTTTCTCCAGTCATAGAAAAGTTAGTTCTCAAATATAATGACCATCAACCAGATGAAGACTTAGAAATGATTTGCTGGGTAAAAGTTACACAAGCCGTTGACCGTTGTATATCTGAGAACATAACTAACTATGATGATATTAAAAATAGAGTAGTTAGATGGTGTATAAACGCTATATTAAATGAATTACGAGTAAGGAGAAATATCTCATACACAGACACAGAATCATTTTTAGAAATAGAAGATATTCAAGATGATGATTTTTCTTACTTAGTATCTGAATTAAGAGCCTCATTAAAACCAAAAGAAGTGAAGGTATTAGACTTAAGACTTCAAGGATTTGATGAAGAATATATTAAAAATGAATTACAAATTGGAAATAGCACCTATCATAATATAATGAAAAATATCAAAAAAATAATTTTGAACTAATTTTGATATTTTTTGTTTATTATTTATGGAGGCTAAATTGAAAAGAAAAATTTCGCATAGTGAAATAACTACATATTTAGATTGCCAAAAGAAATGGAAATTACAATATGTAGACAATATTAAACTTAGTTCACCACATTTAGAATTTGGTGAAATGGCTCATAAAGTATTAGAAACAAATACAATACCAGATGAGAGCCTTTACAGTAATTTGAAAGAATATTTTAAAATAGATAATTGGGCAACCTATTTTAATAGAGTTCTATCTGAATTGAAAGATTTCACAAAAGATTATGAAGTATTTGCGAGAGAATTAAAATTAGAAAATGAATATTTAGTTGGAGTAATAGACTTAATTTTGAAAAGAGATAACACATATATCATATGTGATTATAAATTTTCAAATAATATTAAAAATGAAGTAGATTTATTCTTAGATGAACAGTTAAATATTTATGCTGTTTTATTCTCTCAACGATACAATGTCCCATTAGAGAACATTAAAATTTGTTATATTAATATACCAAAAGTTAATGTTGGCTCGCCTAAAATTCTATCTAGTGGTAAATTAAGCAAGGATAAAAATCAGAATACGACATATGATGAGTATTTATTTTATATAGACAAATTAGGTTTAAATAAAGAAGATTATTCAGACATATTGGATATTCTTAAAGATAAAAAAATGATTAAAATATATTACAATACAATAAATGTAGAACGGGTAAAAAATATTTTTGGTAATATAGATAATGTTATCAAAGATATGGATAAGGGGTATATTTTAGAACACGAAAATTATATGTGTAAAAATTGCCCCTATGTATCCGTTTGTAAGAGGATTAAATTATGATTTTAGTACAAGGATTATATAAAGATGAAGTTTTAGATAAGGTAATAGAGTTGTCTAGAACTTTTAATATGGAGTTTATTAACGCAGAAAACTGTAAAACATTTAATGATTTCTTTATATTATTAAATAATCATCCAGACGCTATTATATATAATACGTGGATAGATTTAATTATAAAAGAAAAGCAGGATTGTGTTTTACAATTAGATGAAACAGCTGTGTTAACGGAACTTGTTAGGCATAGTGGAGGGTTTGCCTATTATTTAACTAGTACAGAGAAGAAATTATTAAAGAAATTTTCGGAGGAAGATGTCAAAAATTATGATTATATGATGGTACAAATGAAAATGTCATTACCTATAATAGCATATAATTGTGACCCTGATGTCGAACCAATAAATGTCGAAATCTCTTAAAGATATTTTTACTAAATTAAATAAACCCTCTAATAAACTGAAGATGATTAAGAAATTGTTGAAAGAAAGGAGAAATGAGAAAAATGACAAAAATAGAGAATTTAGCCTTTAAAATTTCTGATTTCTTCGAGAAATACGATATGCTTTGTGGTGCAACTTGGAGAGAAATGTACGATGCAACCTTAAATGCTTTAAAAGAGAGAGATGTTTCTATTATATTAGAATATTTTGTAGATATTAAATGGGCTAATAAAAAGGCACAAGAAATATATACTGAATTATTGGAGTATACGAAATGAGAAGAAACATTTTTTATATAGATGAAAATAATCAGCATTATCTAAAATGTATAGATAAAAATATAGTTTTAGATTTGTGTGACGGATTTATAAAAACATACAACGATACGAGTTTCCTTAAACCTGTTCCGAGAAACCCTCTATCGCTCGCTAGCCTGAGTGCTCATATTCAGCAATATGAGTTGCTAGAAACTCAGAAAATCCTAGACAAATGCTGTGTCCTTATGGATGTTTTGCCGTGTTCGTCCAAAGATATTGAAAAACGGTAAAAATAGGGGCTGAAATATGCCCCTAATATGGAAGGTATGACACGGAAGACTTTTAAGTGGGTTCGACTCCCAGCCTTCCACCATATAAGGGGGTAAACTATGTTTACAGAACATGAACCAATTCCACTAAAAGAAGTATGCTGTGATAGATGTGGAACGATAATAAAAGGTATATTATTGCAAGATTTAGATTGGTGTAACGCAGAATTGCATTTTAATCAACCACACATATCATGTCCTATTTGCGGTAATGATATTTATGATGTATTGAAGAAACCTAAGGAGGACTTATGACAAAAGAAGAATTTAAGAAGAGATGGGAAAGCAATGATAGTGGTGGAGGAATAACAGTTGATGATTGTGCTGATTGCTATATTGAATGGGGTTTAGGAACACAACCTAGATGCAAACCAGTTAAAGAAGTTATTGCATTAGTGGTTAAGGCTGCTGGTGTAAAGGAGTAATTATGACAGACGAAACATTTAAAGTTTTAGATGAGAATTGGGAAGAGTTTGAGGCTTTTGTACGTAATCATCCAGATAAGCAAGGTCAACTTGGTGCACCAATATACGGTCATAAGCAATCGTCTAAGGAAGTAAATATAGAAGAAGTAAAGGATGATATAAAATGAACAAACTAATAGTAAAAGAAATTAAAACGAAAAAATTTTGCGAATACGAAGAATGTGATAAAGTCGCAGAAGATATAATGATATTAAAAGTGGATGGTAAAAAAGGAAAAATGCTACTTTGTGAAGAACATTTGTGTGATTTTTTTGAAAAAAAGGAGAATAAATAATATGAGACTTTGGCATTATAAGTTAATTCCATATCTACCAAACAGTCAGTTGATTGCTCAGTGGCGTGAATTAAATAGTATTTTTAAAAATCAAAATAGACATATTTTAATAAATTATGTTTATACTTATCCAAAAGATTATTTATGGAATTATAGTTTGGATGTATTGCGTGAATTAGATAATAGGCATATTAGTATTAGAAGTAACACAAATTATACAAATTATTTTGGTCAAACTTTAACGCACGGTCAGTTAATGATTATGAAAAATTTACATTTTAGAGAACACGATGACGATTATTTAACTATATGTTATTATAATCTCAAAGAAAAATATATTCGTGCTCAAAGAGATTTTTCAAGTGAAGAGTGGAACAGGTTAAAAAATTTTTATGAGGAAGGAGGAATATAAAATGCCACTAAACAATGACGAATTTTGTTTAACTGTTGATGATTTTTTTGTTACAACTGCTCCGCCAAGATTCTATGATATTTCAGTAGAATCACCAGATGATTATAAAGAAGAAAATAAAAAATTATTTAAAGCTTTAACAGATGCCTCTAAAGAATTGGCTAAATTAGGTTTTTTAAATAATTCTAAGGACGTAGATATTTATAATTATTTTATAAAAAATGCGGAGGAATCTAAAGATGAGAAATCCTGATAGAATAGACGATATATTAAATAGAATAAAAGTTATTTGGAAAGAATATCCTGATTTAAGATTAGGACAACTTATTTGTAATATGGTGTCTGAGAGAATTTTATATTTTGTAGAAGATGAGGATTTAATAGACGCTATAGAGAGAGGTTATTATGAAAGTGATAAAAAAGCCTAATATTCCTTTACAAGTATGCTACTTTTGCGGTGCATTGTTATTGGTAAAACCTAAAGATTTTTGGCACTTTCCTTATGATGAAATACCATATTATACTTGTAAATGTTGTGGAGAAAAGAATAAAGTTTGTTTTAAAAAATAAATTGCGTTTTAAAAGTATCGTTGCTAGAGTTTAATTTTCACCTCCTCTCTAGCCGAAACTCTGCGATAGTGAGAATAAAAAAGCTGCCGTGCTTTTGATACTTTTCTGCACGGTTATAACGGGGAGTAGCTCAAGTAGAGCAACTACGGAAAGTTTATAAGGTTACAGGTTCAAGTCCTGTCTCCCCGACCACCCGAAAGGGAAAGGAGACGTAATGGGTGTATTAGACTCAATAAAGGGAATTTCCGAAGAAAAGCCTAATAAGACTGTGGTTTTTATGGGTGTGCCTGGCTCAGGTAAGACAACGGTCGCTGGAACATTCCCTAAACCAATGCTATATGTGAGTATTGGTAATGACGGTGGCGGTGTAGTTTTGCAATCGTATACTGACGATGAAGTGAAAACTATAAATTTAGCCAACGACAAAGACGGAACAATATGGGTTAAAGCTGGTAAATTACTAGACGAATTAAAAAGTAATACAGCGTTTAAAACAGTAGTGTTCGATGCTTGGACATCAATCCAAGAAGAAATGGAGTTATTTTTCACAAATGCCAAAGGTCGAAAATTAAATTTCGATGAATGGGATGCTATTGGTAAAACTCTTTTAAATCTTAGAGATAAGGTTATAGACAATTCGAGATTTACCGAAACATATTATGTGCTAATATGTCACGTGAAAGATAAAGATATGACTGATACATTGACTAATGAAGTGAATAAAAATATTATTCCTAAAATGACAGGCAATAATGGAAGAATATTATTAGAAAGACCTAATATAGTAGCTTATTGTTGTAAAAGAAGCGTTAGAAACCCTGATGGAACATTAGATGTTAAATTTTTAACTTATTTGGGAGCACATCCAAATATAGATACAAAATTTAGAACAGCTAAACATATTTTTGACGGAGTAGGAACTTATGTAGAAAATTGTACTTTCGATAAAATAATGGCTTTGGCTGATGGTCAAATGTCTTGTGAAACTTTAGATGTAGTAGAGTCTCAAAGAAATCCATTTGGTGAAGAAGGAGTAGAAAATGACTAATAGAATTGGTATAAATGATTATGCAAAACTTATAAAACTTAAAGAACAACTGCAAAAGAAAATGTCTAAATTAGGAAGATAAAGAGACCTAAAAGTAAATATGATAGACGATGCTTATCAAAATAAGATAAACAGTATTGTGAGAGATTTAGATTTTATTGAAGGCGAAATAGCAAATGCTAAGAAATTCGTAAGTAAAAATGGTTAAGGAGATATTATGATTAATTTAGATGAAGTTAAAGAAAGTGAGTTTTTATCAGAAGAAGGTGAATTTGAGTTCATTGTAAAAGATGTAGAATTCGGAGAGAGTATGAACGGTAATCCAGTGCATACTTTCAAATGTGAAACAGTTGATGGAGAAAAACTTAATGTTCCTCTTTATTTGACTGATAAATCGTTATTTAGATACAAGAAATTCTTGAAAGCTCTAGGTCATAGTGGCGAAGGTAGTGTTGATGAAGAACAAGTATCTAAATGGTGCGTTGGTAAGAGATTCATAGGCGTTGTAAAACGTAAAAAACCTCAAGTAAATATAGTAACAGGGGAAACTACAGAAAGTAAATTCTTTGAGGTTGTAGATTTTATAAAATGTTAGAGAAAAAAATAGAAACAGAAATAAAAAATTATTTATTTAGTAAAGGTGCTTATTTCTTCAAAGTTCACGGTTCTGCTATGATGCCTAAAGGTATACCAGATATAATATGTTGTTATAAAGGTAAATTTATAGGAATAGAAGTAAAAGCACCGAACAAACTAAATAATCAAAGTGAATATCAAAAAATTCATATGAAAAATATATTAGACGCTGGAGGAATACATATTCTAGCGAATAGTTTAGATTTAGTTAAAGAGGTTATTGAAAATATATGAATAAAAATCAAATAATAAAAATTTTAAAAGTAGCAATAATATCTACTCTCATAATTTTTATATTTGAGTGTATATTTTCTATTCCTTTTATAAACGAATGGTTTTCTAAAATGGTCATATTTTCTGGAAATTATGCTTATTTAGTTATATGGTTGATAATGTTCTTGCAAGTTACTATATTAAATATACCAGCATATGTAATATTATCAGCGTCTATTGCTATAGGTATGAATACATTAAGTTTCGAATATATCTTTGTTGTATTAAGTGCCTATATGTGTGGATGCTTATTAGCGTATTTTCTAGGATATAAGTTCGGTAAGAAAGCAGTACATTGGTGTGCTGGTAGTGATGAAGATTATGATAAATGGTGTAAATTTATAGATAAAAAAGGTCGTTTTTGGTATTTTTTAACTGTATTATTCCCATTTTTTCCAGACGACTTATTATGTTTAGCTTGTGGTTCTGTTAAAATGGATTTCCTATTTTATTCTATTGCTAACTTAATAGGACGTGGTATAGGATTAGTTGCTATGCTATTAACTCTCAAATTATTAGGCTCATTTGGAACGAACTTTCCATATATGATAATAGTTTGGGCTGTATTGTTAATTTCTGAAATTATAATATTAAAAGTTATACAAAGAAAACCAGATAATTGGACATTAAAAAAATAAATATAGAGGTATAGATGAAAAATATATTACTTATTGGTAAAAATTTAAAAAGTATGGGTGAAGAAATATGGCGTTTAAATAAAGACACATATTTCGTTAGTGTTACTAATATTAAAGACAAAGATTTTTTGAGTTTTGTATATAATTCTAAAACTCCAATTTTATGTATATTGGATGAATCATATTTGGATAATATAAAAGTTAACGATATGATGGAATTATGTGAAACTTATAACTTTGTTCCTATGTTTGTTTCTATATCTAAAGATAGTTTATCACATAAAGCCTTTTTAACATTGAACAATAGATACCGTGATTCTATGGAATACGATGTTAATGAGGATAATGTTGATTATGATGAATTTTTGAAAATATGCGTTAATTATTTACACGGAAAGGATGAATAATGATTAAATTATATCAACATCAAAAAGAAGGACGAGATTTCTTATTAAAACATAAAAAAGCTTGTTTATTTTTTGAGGTTGGAACGGGTAAAACATTTACAGCTTTATCTGCTATTACAAGTTTACCACCAGCTAAAGTTCTTATAGTTGCACCTAAACGAGTTTTGGAGATGGTTTGGAAAACTGACACAAATTATGATTTAAGTGCTTATGATGTAACATATATAAATTATGAAAAAATTTCTAGAGACAAAGATTTTTCGAAAAATAGATATGATTACATAATACTGGACGAGGTTCATAAACTAAAAGGTAGAACTTCTAAATGTAGTAGGAGATTAAGATTAGTTTGTAGTAGGGCATCGTATGTTTTCGGTTTAACTGGAACTCCTATAGCAAATAGTTATTTAGATGTGTACTGTATATATCACAATATGAGTATACCTGAATTTTACGAAAATTATAATGAATTTATGTATACATATTATGTAACTAAGAATTTGAAAAGTTCTATGGGATTTGATTTTGCTTTACCTTTATATCCAAAAAAAGAAAGATTAAATGAGTTATTAAATAGAATAGATAGACATTCTATTACAAAGTTATCTAAAGATTGTATAGATTTACCTGATAAAATTATTGAAACTGTGTATGTTGATGGTATGGTTTCCAAAGAATATAAAGAAGTTATGCAAGGTATATTAAGATTACCTTACTACACTAAAACTATATTGCCTTTGGAAAGTATAAATAAAGCTAGACAGGCATCTAATGGTTTTTTATATGGGGAATTTGATGATGTAATTAGATTTCGTAATAATAAGAAATTCGATGAATTAACTAACTATTTAGAAGATTTGTTAGAGGAAACTGATAAAGTAATAATAGTTTATTATTACAAAGAAGATTTAGAACAATTAAAAACTCTAGAGTATGATTGGACTACAGACCCTTCAGAGTTTGAAAATAAGCAAATATTATTTCTTCAGTTCGGTCAAGCTGAAGGATTGAATTTGCAATATTGTCATAGTATGATATTTTATACTTATGATTATAGTTTTTTAAAATTTGACCAAATGTGTGGGCGTATTTATAGAAATGGTCAAACACATTTAACTAAGTTTATAATATTTATAAACAAAGGGACTATCGAAGAAAAAGTTTGGTGGTCTATAAAAAATAAGAAAAGCATAGATGAATTTTTTAAGGAGGTATTGACGAGTGGACGATAAATTGGAATTGTTTAATTCACAATTTCCAAATTCTAGTTATAGGGAAATACATCCTCAGATAACAAATGGAACACAAAAAGAATATCAAGACAGTAAGTCTCCAATAAATAACAATATTGTCAAATATGAAGATATAAAAGATTCAAAAAATAGAATTGGTTGGATTGTTCCTAAAGACTATATTGTAGTAGATATAGATAATAAAAGAGATGCTGGTATAATATATAATATTTTGACATCATATAAAGTTAAATTTTCATTTATGACTGGTAAACACGGTGGACATTTTATATTCAAAAATCCATCAAGAGTAGGACAAGGAGCTAAATTTGTTACATCTCTAAGTATTAGAATAGATACTCGTTCTATGGAAAAAGGATATATAATCTTACCATATAATGATACTGATAGGACTTGGGGAACAATAACAAACGATATAGACGATTTACCTTTTTATTTGACTCCTCTTCGTAATGAGCATTTAAGAAATACTATAGATTTTGTAATATTAGATGAAGGCAGTAGAAATACAGAATTATTGAAACATTTCTTGAATCTTAAAGATTATGCTGAAGAACTTTCCATAGAGGAAAAAGTTCAGTCTATAAGACTTATCAATCATTATGTATTGAAAGAGCCGTTAGATGATAAAGAATTATCACAAACAGTTCTTAGAGATTCAATGGTTAATAAAGAATCTAAGGTTAAGAAAGAGAAGAAAACAAAAGGTGACGAATTAGAAGAAATAGCTTCAAAAATATTAAATGATAGACATATAATGTGTTGCACAGATAATTTATATAAGTATAATGGTAAATATTATGAGTATATGGAAGATAAAGAAATGGAACGCATTATACACGAAGAATATAATAAAACTTACGAGGAGAAAGATAGAAAAGAGATTATAAAGTTCATAAAGTTAAAGTCTTACGTTAGCACCTCAGATGTTAATAAGAATTGGAATGAAATAGTTGTTAGAAATGGTATATTGAATATAAGTACTATGACTTTATATGAACATACCCCGCTAAAATATAACACTATTTATATAGATTATGAATTTAAAAATCCTTGTATTTATTCTAGTATAGTTGATAACTTTTTGAACACGATATCCGATAGAGATGAGGATAAAAAGAAATTGCTTATAGAAATGATAGGTTATTGCTTAGTTCAAAGAAATGTATTTTCCAAGTTCTTCATATGTTATGGAGAAGGTTGCACTGGTAAATCAACATATTTAAAACTAATAAGAAATCTAGTAGGAGAAGGTAATACTACATATTTAGGATTAAATGATATGGAAAAAGAGTTTATGCCAGCTGAATTGTTCGGAAAATTAGTTAATATTGGAGATGATATCAATTTCAAAGGATTAACTGATACATCGACATTAAAGAAATTAGTATCTGGTGAGAAAATAACAGCTAGACATATTTATGGTTCGCCATTTTTCTTTAATAATTTTGCTAAGTTAATATTCACTACCAATAGACTTCCTACAGTATCAGATAGAACTAGTGGATTTTATAGAAGATTAATTATAATAGATATAGATAAAAAGATAGAGAGACCTGACCCATTTTTCTTAGATAAACTAACAGAAAGAGATTATGAATATTTATTGTATATAAGTGTGACAGCTATTCGTAATGCTATTAAAAATGGAACATTAAGCACTTATGAGGGTTCTGAAAAGAATTTATCTAAGTTTAAAATAGACCAGTCATCTACATTATCTTTCTTAAATTATTATTCATTAGATAAAGCTTCTTTAGCTATGAAACCGTGTAAAGAAGTTTATGAAGAATATAAAGTATTTTGTGATGAGGCTGGATACAAAGCTATGAATAGAAGAAATTTTCAAACAGAGGTTTGTGATGAACTTCATATGTACATAGTTAATACTACTATAC
>Ga0310690_10001687_pt1 | contig 38509 bp, 32 predicted proteins | sample AusTroGonzalo_MG_2_FD_207661 | JGI IMG/M metagenome (GOLD analysis project Ga0310690, IMG submission 207661) | Bovine rumen microbial communities from tropical cattle in Woodstock, Queensland, Australia - Gonzalo_04 (v2) (version 2) | ecosystem: Host-associated > Mammals > Digestive system >... | reverse complement strand
CGAAGTCGTATCCGAAGTATTGGCAGAGCCTCCGCGATGCAGGATTCGAAATCACCTCGCTATGACGTTTGTATTGGTGTGTGTGGGGATGATTGTGGGTCTGGGCCTATTTGCCTGGATAGCCAACCATTTCGACAAAGGAAGCGACACCATCGAGACGGGTCATGACTGCAGTACCTGCACCGCTGCACAGGAGGGCGAGTGCAAAATTCACTGTCTTTTAGAAGAAAAACAACAAAAAGAAGCGGCATCACACAATAAAACAACCTCTAAAGAGGTTATTTAAGAAGATGCGCAAATTTGCCTATATTTTGACCGTTGGTACCATTGTCATGTTGACGATGGCTGCCTGTTCTACGCAGAAAAACACGTCGGGCTCGCGCTGGTGGCACAGTTTCAACGCCCGCTACAACATCTACTACAACGGTAAACAGGCCTTCCTCGACGGTAATCTGGAGAAGGAGAAGGGCAACCGCGACAATTTCACCGAACAGATTCCCCTCTACATGGTGGGCAACAAGGCGAGCCGCGACCTGGGCAAGAGCCAGTACAACCGCGCCATCGAGAAGGCCGAGAAGGACATCCGCCGCCACAGCATCAAGGCTAAGCCCGAATGGAAGGGCGGCAAGCGCAAGACCGATAAGGATCGTGAATGGTTAGGACGCAAGGAGTATAACCCCTTCCTGTGGAAAGCGTGGCTGTTGCTGGGTAAGTCGCAGTTTCAGAAGGGCGACTTCGACGAGGCCGCTGCCACCTTCAGTTATATGATTCGCCTCTACCAGACACAGCCCATGCAGAGCGGACTGGCCAAAGCCTGGCTCGCCAAGTGCTATACCGAACTGGACTGGCTCTACGATGCCGAGGACGTGATCCGTAACATGAGCCGCGACTCGATGCACTTCCGCACGGTGAAAGACTGGGACTACACCTTTGCCGACTACTATATCCGCACGAAGGACTACCAGAAGGCGGTGCCCTATCTGCGTAAGGTGATAAGGCATGAGCGCAGGCACCAGCAAAAGGCCCGCGAGTGGTATCTCATGGGACAGATACAGCGCGAGTTGGGCAACCGTGCCGAAGCCGAACGAGCCTTCCGCAAGGCCATCGGTTGTCACCCCTCGTACGAACTGGCCTTCAATGCCCGCATCGCCCAGACCGAGGTGATGGCCAAGGGTAATGCCAAGGCGATGATCAGCAGGCTGAAGCGCATGGCGGCCAACGACAACAACAAGGACTTCCTCGACCAGGTGTATTACGCCATGGGAAATATCCACCTGATGCAGAAGGACACGCTGAAGGCCATCGGGGCCTATGAGAAGGGTAACCAGAAGGCTACCCGCAGCGGTATCGAGAAGGGTGTGCTGTTGCTCACCTTGGGCAACCTGTACTGGCAACTGGAGCGCTACAACGATGCCCAGCGCTGCTACGGCGAGGCCATCGGACTGCTGGACAAGGACCGAAAGGACTACGCCGAACTGTCGGAGCGTTCGAAGGTGCTCGACGCCCTCGTGCCTCATACCGACGCCATCCACCTGCAGGACTCACTGTTGGCACTGGCCGACATGCCCGAGGCGCAGCGGTTGGAGGCCATCGACCGCGTGATCAAGGAACTGAAGCGCAAGGAGAAGGAGGCCCGCGAGGCGGAGCAGATGGCAGAGGCTGAGCGTCAGCAGCAGCGCAACCAGGCTGTGGGACAACGCAACACCCAGCCGAACCGTCAGCCCACCACCTCGACACAGAACAGCGGACAGTGGTACTTCTATAACCCCAACGCGGTGAGTCAGGGAAAGACCGCCTTCCAGCGCCAGTGGGGCACACGACAGAATGCCGACAACTGGCAGCGCCTGAACCAGACGGTGGTGAACATGCACCAGGATGCCGAGACCGCCGAGCCTACTGAGGTAACGGACTCGCTGATGGCACAGGGCACCGCCCCCAACGACAGCATACAGGCCGAGAAAGCGCCCAACGACAGTCTGGCCAACGACCCCCACAACCGTGAGTTCTATCTGGTGCAGATTCCCTTCAGCGAAGAACAGAAGGCCGCGAGCCACGCCATCATACAGGACGCCCTGTTGCAGTCGGGCATCATCTTCAAGGACCGCCTCGACAACCTCCGCCTCAGCGAGAAGCAACTGGTGCGCCTGACGAAGGACTATCCCCAATACGAACACCTCGACGATGCGTGGTATCACCTGTTCCTGCTCTATTCGCGGTTGGGTCGCCATGAGACGGCGGAGGCCTGCTTGAGTCATCTGAAGGCCGAGCATCCCGAGAGCGAGTGGACCACCCTGCTCTCCGACCCCTACTACGCCGACAATGCCCGTTTCGGGGCCCATATCGAGGACTCGCTCTATGCAGCCACCTATCAGGCGTTCAAGGACGACCGATTCAGTGAGGTGACGGGCAATGCCCGGATCTCTGCCGACCGCTTCCCCATGGGTGAGCATCGGGCGAAATTCATCTTCATCGACGGTCTGAGCCGACTGAACAACGGCGATGCCAGCGGCTGTCTGGAGCAGTTGAAGCAGGTGGTGGAGAAACACCCGAAGAGCGAGGTGGCCGAGATGGCAGGTATGATTGTGAAGGGTGTGCAGGAGGGGCGCAGGCTGCACGGCGGCAAGTTCGACATCGGCGACGTGTGGTCGCGGCGTGACATCACCCTCACCGCCGACTCCACCAAGGCCGACACCCTGAGCGCCGACCCCAACCAGCGCTTTGTCTTCATCCTGGCCTACGAGCCCGACAGCGTGGATCAGAACCAGTTGCTGTTTGAGATGGCACGCTATAACTTCACGAACTTCCTGGTGCGCAACTTCGAGATTGCCACCGACGAGGATCACGGGCTGCAGCGCATGCTGATCAGCGGATTCCTGAACTACGACGAGGCCCTGCAGTACGCCCGCCAGTTGTATGCCAACGAGGTGATGGCCGAAAGACTGGCCCCCTGTCGCAGTCTTATCATCAGCGAGGTGAACCTGCCGTTGCTGGGCATCCAGTTCAGTTACGACGACTACGAGCAGTTCTATGAGGACATCTTCGTGCCCATGAAGACGAGCACCGACAAGTTGCTCATCCGACCGGAGGAGATAGAGACGGTGGATCCCGAGGATCTCCCCTCACCGAAGACGGGAACAGCCGACGATGAGGACGACGACGAGCCGCAGCAGTCGACGAAGAAGAAACAGAAACAAACCAAGGACTTCGACTTTGACGAGGACTTTTGGTAATCATCTGTAAACTGTAAACTCTAAACTGTAAACAAACGATATGATCAACGGTTATTTATTATGGGTGGATGATGAGATAGAGCAGTTGCAGGCGCAGCGGCTGTTCTTGGAGAGCAAAGGCTATGACGTGGTGACGGTGAGCAACGGCACCGACGCCATCGACCTCTGTCGTGAACGGCATTTCGACCTGGTATTGCTCGACGAGCAGATGCCCGGCCTCAGCGGACTGGAGACCCTGCAGCGCATCAAGGCAGACCACCCTGCCCTGCCCGTGGTGATGGTGACCAAGAGCGAGGAGGAGGACATCATGAACCAGGCCATCGGACAGAAGATTGCCGACTACCTGATCAAGCCCGTGAACCCCAACCAGATCCTGTTGACGCTGAAGAAGAACATCCACCGCGAGGAGATCGAGACGGAGGTGACGCAGACGCAGTATCAGCAGCAGTTCCAGCAGATAGCCATGCAGATCATGGACTGCCACACGTGGAAGGAGTGGGTGGAGGTGTATAAGAAACTGGTACACTGGGAACTGGAACTGAGCAGCACCGACAGTAGCATGACGGAGATGCTCCGTATGCAGAAGGAAGAGGCCAACCTGGGCTTCGCGAAGTTCATCAAGAAAAACTACCTGGACTGGGTGGCCGCCCTCGACCCCACCAAGCCCACAGGCGATCGACCGGTATTGTCGCCCGAGGTGTTCAAGACCAAAGTATTCCCCCTGCTCGGCGAGGGCAAGAAGGTGTATCTGGTGGTGCTCGACAACTTCCGCTACGACCAGTGGCGCATGCTGGCACAGGAACTCAACAAGCAGTTTGACATTGAGGAAGACCTCTATTTCAGTATCCTGCCCACCGCCACGCAGTATGCCCGCAACGCCATCTTCTCAGGCCTCATGCCCAACAAGATTGCCCAGATGTTTCCCGACCTCTGGGTGGACGAGGATGAGGAAGAGGGCAAGAACCTGAACGAGGCGCCGCTCATTCAGACCCAACTGGACCGTTACCGCAAGAAGCACTCGTTCTCCTACCACAAGGTGAACAACTCTGCCGATGCCGACAAACTGATGCAGCAGATGGCGAACCTCGAGAAGAACGACCTGAACGTGGTGGTGTTCAACTTCATCGACATGCTGAGTCACGCCCGTACGGAGTCGAAGATGGTGCGCGAACTGGCCAACAACGAGAGCGCCTACCGCTCGATCACCCTTTCATGGTTCCGGCATTCGGTGATTGCCGACTTCTTCCGTCAACTGGCACAGGAGGACTGTAAGGTGATTGTGACCACCGACCACGGGAGCATCCGTTGTACACAGCCCGTGAAGATTGTGGGCGACAGGAACACCAATACCAACCTGCGCTATAAGTTGGGTAAGAACCTGAGTTACGACGACAAGAACCTCTTTACCATCCACGAGCCGCAGAAGGCGCAGTTGCCTGCGCCCAACCTCTCGACGAGTTATGTGTTTGCGACGGGCGATGCCTTCCTGGCCTACCCCAACAACTACAATTACTACGTGTCGTACTATCGCGACACCTTCCAGCACGGCGGTATCTCGATGGAGGAGATGATCATACCACTCATGACAATGACAGGAAAAAAGAGATAGTGAAAAGTGAATAGTTATGGAAATAAAGATAACAGATTTGGAGCATATCAACGAGGCCGCACAGACCTTTGTTGAAAACATTGGCGAGCACACGGTGTTTGCCTTCTACGGTAAGATGGGTGCCGGTAAGACCACCTTTATCAAGGCCGTCTGCGAGGTGCTGGGCGTGACCGACGTCATCACCTCACCCACCTTCGCCATCGTGAATGAATATACCGCGCAAGGGGAGCCCGTCTACCACTTCGACTTCTACCGTATCAAGAAGTTGGAAGAGGTCTACGACATGGGATTCGAGGACTATTTCTACTCAGGTGCCCTCTGCCTGATAGAATGGCCGGAACTGATTGAGGAGATCCTGCCCGAGGATGCCGTAAAGGTGAGCATCCAAGAAAAAGAGGACGGCTCAAGAGCCATCCTCTTCTAAAGGTTCTGTTCCTGAAAGTCGAGATCGGCCTGTGCCATGAGGAGCACATCGTCAGGATCGAGGTCGTCGACACCTTCCTCCTTGGCTTTCTTGCAGACATAGTCGCTCACCGCCTCAAGGTCGATGTCAATCTCTTCCTCCTCACTATCCAGGATGCCACTTGTGTAGTAGTAGTCTACTATCAAGTCCATCACATACAGGATGGTCTCGTCGCTGTAATGCGTCTTCGCATCAACTGGGATCCGTTCGCGGATAAACGCCAGTTCCCGCTTGTTCTCCTCCTCGTCGAGGCGGAGTTCTTTTTCGAAACTTGCCATCGCTTACAGGAGTGCCTCGAACTTCTCAATGATTTTGTTCTCGCTCTGAGCGCCGACCATCTTGTCGACCAACTGACCGCCCTTGAAGAAGAGGATGGTGGGGATGTTACGGATGCCGAACTCGTCGGTCAGGTCGTCGTTCTCCTCAACATCGCACTTACCTACGACAATCCGGCCGTCGTACTTCTCAGCCAGTTTTGAGATGATGGGGCCAACCATACGGCAAGGGCCGCACCAAGTAGCCCAGAAATCAACTACGAATGGCTTGTCGCCATGTCTCAGGGTTTCGAAATTCTCACTTGTAATCGTTACTTCCATAATAATTTGCTTTTAATAAGTGAATAATATGGGTTAATTTATCTTATAATCCATCACATTAGGATGACTCTCGATGTAATCAATCAGGGTGTAGCGCACGTCGACACCCCGATTGGGGGAACGCAGCAGCACGTGGTTCTTGCCTAACGTATCGCGCAACTGGAAGAAGAGTTTGGTCTTGCCGGGATTCTCGGCAATCAGTTCGTTGAGTTCGGCCACAATCTGCTCGTCGAGCACCTCGGGATCGGTGATGAGCGTGATGGTGATGCGGTCGAGGGCATTCTCCTTGACCGTCTGCAGGTATTCCACACGGTTCACCTTCAGTTCCTTAGGACCATCGGCATTATACTGGAAGCGGGGACGGATCTTGCCCACTACAAACACAGAGGCGCCGATGGTGAACATGCCACCGAACTGTCCCCAGTTCTCGCCGAAAAGCGGCAACTCACCCGAACCCTCAAAGTCCTCGAGTGTCACGATGCCGTAGGGCTTGCCGTTCTTGGTGAAGCCCGTCCTGACAGCCGTCACGATGCCGCCCAGCGCCACCTCCTCACGGTCGTTCACACTGCCTATTTCCGCCAGTTCACCACAACGGGTGTTGCAGAGGTTGTCGATGACGATCTTGAACTCGTTGAGCGGATGGGCGGAGAGATAGATGCCCACCAGGTCGCGCTCCTTATTAAGACGCTCGATGTCGCTCCAGCGCACATCGTTCTTCGGCACCGGCGGCACAGCAATCTCGACAGCGCCAAAGTCGCCGAACAGCGAGTTCTGCATCTGTCCCTTCTCTGCCTGATAGGTCTGTCCGTAGCGCACGAGGGTGTCGAGGAACATCTCACCTTTGGTATTCGTGGCGAAGTAGTCCTCACGACGGATGCCGAAACTGTCGAAACCGCCACTCAGGGCGAGACTCTCGTAGGCCTTGCGGTTGACTGACGAGAAACTCACGCGCTGGGCGAAGTCGTAGATGCTCTTATAGGGACCGTTCTTCTCACGCTCCTCGATGATGGCCAAAGCCGCCGAGTCGCCCATGCCCTTGATGGCACCCAGACCGAAACGGATATCGCCATGATGGTTCACACCGAACTTCTCGTACGACTCGTTGACATCAGGACCCAGCGTATTGATCTTCATCGCCTTGCACTCATCCATGAGTTTCGTGATTTCCGTAATCTGGTCACGCCGACGACTCATGATGGCCGCCATGAACTCAGCCGGATAGTTGGCCTTGAGATAAGCCGTCTGATAGGCTACCCACGAGTAGCAGGCGGCATGCGACTTGTTGAAAGCGTAGGAGGCGAAGGCCTCCCAGTCGGCCCAGATCTTCTCCAGGATCTTCGGGTCGTGGCCGTTCTTCTTGCCACCCTCGATGAACTTGGGTTTCATGGCATCAACGATATCCTTCTTCTTCTTACCCATCGCCTTACGGAGGGCGTCGCTCTCACCACGAGTGAAGTCGGCCAACAGACGCGACAGCAACATCACCTGCTCCTGATAGACCGTGATGCCATAGGTATCCTTCAGGTATTTCTCCATGATGGGGATATCGTAGGTGATTGGTTCGTCGCCGTGCTTACGACGGATGAACTGCGGGATATAGCCCATAGGACCGGGACGGTAGAGGGCGTTCATGGCGATGAGGTCCTCGAAGACGGTGGGCTTGAGTTCGCGCAGGTATTTCTGCATGCCCTGCGACTCAAACTGGAACGTGCCCACGGTGCGGCCCTGCTGATAGAGTTCGTAGGTCTTGGCATCGTCGATGGGGATATGATCGAGGTCGATGTCGACGCCCCGTGTGCGCTTGATATTGGCGCAGGCCTCCTTCAACTCGGAGAGGGTCTTCAGACCCAGGAAGTCCATCTTGATGAGACCCGTCGACTCGATGACATGACCGTCGTACTGCGTACAGTTGGTCTTGGTGCCTTTGAAGTCGGGATCGTCGGCCGTCGATACGGGCACATGGTCGCTGATGGGGTCGCGGCAGATGATGAAGCCACAGGCATGAATACCCGTGCCTCGCACCGTTCCCTCGAGCATCTTGGCATATTTGATGGTATTGGCCAACTGCGGATTAGAGGAAGCCTCAGCCTCCTGCAACTCGCGCACCGCCCGGATGGCATTGGTAAGATTCATCTTCGGGGTCTTACCGTCGACATCAGGCAGACGGTCGGGGATGGCCTTACACAGGGCGTTGGACTCGGCCAACGGCAGTTTCTCGACACGCGCCACATCCTTGATGGAGTTCTTGGTGGCCATCGTGGCGTAGGTGATGATATGGGCACAGTTCTCGTGACCATACTTATCCTCCACCCATTTCAGCACCTTACCGCGTCCGTCGTCGTCGAAATCGGTATCGATATCAGGCAAGGAGATACGGTCGGGGTTGAGGAAACGCTCAAACAGCAGATCGTATTTCAGGGGGTCGATCTTCGTAATGCCCAAGCAATAGGCCACCACACTACCTGCCGCAGAGCCACGTCCAGGACCTACCATCACCCCCAGTTCGTCGCGGGCGGAGTTGATGAAGTCCTGCACGATGAGGAAGTAGCCTGGGAAACCCATCGTCTTCATGATATGTAGTTCGAAGCGGATGCGGTCTTCCACCTCTTTGGTAAGCGGGTCGCCATAGATGCGATGCGCACCCTCATAGGCAAGTTTCGCCAGATAGTCGGCCTCGAACTTGATGCGGTAGATCTTGTCGTAGCCGCCCAGTTTCTTAATCTTCTTCTCACCCTCTTCCTGGGGAAGCGGATTCTCGCCATTCTCATCAGAGGTGAACTCGTCGTAGAGTTGCTGTTCGGTGAATTTCTGACGCCACTCATCCTCAGTGCCGAACGACTCCGGAATGGGGAAGAACGGCATGATGGGGTCGTGGTCGAGGCTGTAGGCCTCCACCTTATCCAATATCTCAAGGGTGTTCGACAGTGCCTCAGGCACATCGCTGAAAATGTCGTTCATCTCCTGACGGGTCTTGAACCACTCCTGCTTGGAATAGAGCATACGGGTGGGGTCGTCGAGGTCCTTACCCGTAGAGAGGCAGAGCAGATGGTCGTGGGCTTCGGCATTCTCCTTATCCACGAAGTGGGCATCGTTGGTACACACCAACTTGATGCCGTATTCCTTGGCCAGTTCGATGAGCACCTTGTTGGCCTGCTGTTGCAAGGGGAAGGTCTCGCGATTGGCCTTCTGAAGGGGATCGGTCACCTCGTGACGCTGGAGTTCGAGATAGTAGTCGTCGCCCCAGAGACGCTTGTGCCACTCGATGGCCTCGCGGGCGCCGGCAATGTCGCCTTTCAGGATCTTGGCAGGCACCTCACCGGCGATACAGGCCGAGCAGACAATCAGGTCTTCGTGGTATTTCTCGAGTTCCATGCGATCAGTACGCGGACGGCTATAGAAACCGTCGACCCACGAGTTGCTGACCAGTTTGATCAGATTCTTATAGCCATTCGCATTCTTGGCCAGTACGATGAGGTGATAGCCACCCTGATCTTCCTTGGTCTCGCGCAGGCTCTTGTCGCCACGACGGGCCACATACATCTCACAGCCGAAGATGGGCTTGAATGGTTCCAGCCCCTCTTTCTTGCGGCCTTTGTTCACGCCCTGACAAATGTCGTAAAATTCCTTAATGCCGAACATGTCGCCATGATCGGTGATGGCCATGCCTCGCATGCCGTCCTTAACAGCCTTGTCTACAAGCCGTTGTATACTCGACTGTCCATCGAGAATAGAGTAATAGGTATGTACGTGCAGATGTATGAAATCTTCCATATAACAGTAAAAAATGCCCTATTGGCAGATGGCAAAGATACGGCTAAATATTGAGAATACCAAAAGAAATGGCAGAAAAATTTGCTTCTTACGTAAAAAAGATGTACCTTTGCACACAAATTAATAACGACACCTAATTATATAATGGGAGAAAGAATCAAGAAACTGAAGAAGATCAGGATCCACCGTGAGGGCACTCATGAACTGACATGGAGTGCTTTAGCCATCATTGGCATCGCCACCCTGCTCTGGTATTCATTCAGCAACACCATACCCTTCTGGATTTTCATCGTCATCTTCGGGGCTGCCTGGCTGATGGCCCTGAACTTCTACCGTTGTCCGATCCGCTATTACAATGGCGACACCGAGAAACTGGTGGTAGCCCCTGCCGACGGTAAGATCGTGGTGGTGGAAGAGGCCGAGGAGAACGAGTATTTCCACGATAAGCGACTGATGATATCCATCTTCATGAGTCCGTTGAATGTGCATGCCAACTGGTTCCCCATCGACGGTAAGGTGAAGTTCGTACACCATCAGAACGGCAACTACCACAAGGCGTGGCTTCCCAAGGCCAGCGAGGAGAACGAGCATGCCGACATCATGATCACCACCCCCGACGGTGAGGATGTGCTGGTGCGCCAGATAGCAGGTGCCTTGGCCCGTCGTATCGTGACCTATGCCAAGGAGGGTGAGGAGTGCTATATCGACGAGCACCTGGGCTTCATCAAACTCGGTTCCCGTGTGGATGTCTTCCTGCCGTTGACGGCAAAACCCTGCGTCACCTTGGGCCAACCCACGACGGGCGATCAGACCGTGATAGCAAAAATGAAATGAAAAAACATATTCCAAATACCATAACTTGCTGCAACCTCATCTCAGGCTGCGTTGCTACTTATTACGCTTTCATGGGCATTGCCTATCTGGCACTGCTCTTCATTGTGATTGGTGCCGTGTTCGACTTCTTCGACGGCATGGTGGCCCGTCTGCTGCACGTGTCCTCACCCATCGGAAAGGAACTCGACTCACTGGCTGATGACATCACCTTCGGCTTTGCACCGTCGGCCATCGTGTTCAGTTATCTCAGCACCTTCCATATCCATCTGCCAATCCTACCCTTCCTCGCTTTCACTATGGCGGCATTCTCTGCCCTCAGACTGGCGAAGTTCAACCTTGACGAGCGTCAGGCGCTGGGATTCATCGGACTCCCCACCCCTGCCAACGCGCTCTTCTGGGGCTCGCTGATTGCGGGTCTGGGCGACACCATCTCGACCATCCCCTATGCAGAATGGATCATCCTGTGTGGCACGTTCATCAGTTGCTATCTGCTCATTGCCGAAATACCCATGTTCGCCCTGAAGTTCAAGACCTGGGGCTGGAAGGGCAATGAGATCAAATACGTCTTTATCCTCTCGTGCATACCACTGCTGCTTTTCCTGGGTGTAAGCGGACTTGCAGCCATCATCGCATGGTATGTCATACTGTCTGTTATTGCCACCAAGAAAATCGGAACAAACTAATAACCTCATGATTAAATTCATCATCGGTGCCCTCATCTTCGGTTTGATAGCCTTGGCCATCATCGTACTGGTGGTCATCAACTTCACCTACAAGAGTTTCCGTCAACTGCGTAAGGCCGCAGAAGACCAGTTTGAACTGCACCAGAGACGGAAGGAACAGAAGGAGAAGAATCCCTTCGGTGACGACTATTTCAAGAGCACCGACGGGCCTCAGCAGCAAAACCGTCAGAGGCGTCAGCAAAGCGGCGGTCAGCAGACGGCAAAAGAAAACACTGCCCGCAGAACAACGACTACGAGCAGTGGTGTAACGATTATCGACGAGCGCGAGGCCGACAAAAAAATCTTCAGCCACGACGACGGCGAATACGTCGAGTTCGAAGAGGTTTAAGGATGCACCAGCGTGCCAATCGGCTCGCCCTCCATCACCTTTTTCAGATTGCCGACCACGTCCATATTGAAGACGTAGATAGGCAGGTTGTTGTCCTGACACATGCAGACAGCCGACAGATCCATCACCTTCAGACCGCGCTCCAGCACCTCCTGATAGGTGATTTCCTCAAACTTCGTAGCCGAAGGATCCTTCTCTGGGTCGGCGGTATAGACACCATCCACACGTGTACCCTTCAGCATCACATCAGCCTCGATTTCCACACCACGCAGGCTAGAACCCGTGTCTGTGGTGAAATAAGGTGAACCCGTACCTGCCGAGAAGATGCACACATAACCGGCCTCCAAAGCCTCGACAGCCTTCCACTTGCTGTAGAACTCACCGATGGGCTCCATACGGATGGCAGTCAGCACCTTGTTCTTCACACCCTCCGCATCGAGTGCACTGCTCAGCGCCAGCGAGTTGATCACGGTGGCACACATACCCATCTGGTCGCCCTTCACACGGTCGAAACCCTTCTTGGCACCACTCAGGCCACGGAAGATGTTACCACCACCTATCACAATACCGATCTGGACACCCATCTCCGATATTTCCTTGATCTGACGTGCATAGTCGCTCAGACGTTCAGGATCGATGCCGTGTCCCTGCTTACCCATCAGGCTCTCGCCCGACAACTTCAATAGAATTCGCTTAAATTTTGCCATAATTTTCAATTATCAATTATCAATTTTCAATAATAAACCGCACTTCCTTAAAGGCGTAGGTATGCGCATAGCCCGACGCGTCATTCAGCACGAGTCGGCCATCGGGCAAGACATCCGTCAGCGTTGCCTCAAAGCGTCCCAACCGATCCTCATAGAGCGCAGGGATGTGCTTCCGATAGAGCCTTTTCCTGTAATCCTGACTAACGGTCGGACGGACTGCCACACGCTCGAAGGCTGCGAGGAAACGGTTCAGCAGCATGTCGAGGTCGGTCTCCTGCCCTGTCAACTGAAACAATGAGACCGGATTGGGGGCATCGCTCAGGAACACGCGCTGATTGACATTCAGCCCAATGCCGATGATGCTGTCTTTGATCTCCGAGCCCTGCAGGCGGTTCTCGATCAGGATGCCGCAGAGTTTCCGATTACCCACATAGATGTCGTTAGGCCATTTAATTTCCACCTTATTATTAATATAAGTCTCCAGCGTTTCGCAGAGGGCAACGGATACCACCTCCGTGATTCTGAATTGCGCTTTCGCAAGCATCCCTTCCGGATGAATCAGCATCGAGAAGGTCAGGTTCTTGCCACGTTCACTCTCCCAGGAGTTCGTGCCACAGCCCCGTCCTGCCGTCTGGTAATCCGCCACAACGACATGTTCCCCTGATTGCGAGGGCGTATGATCCCTCAGCCAGCGGTTGGTAGAGTCGGTCTCTTCGATATGAACAATCTTAAAATCCATAATCCGCTTGCAAAAATACTAAATAATTATCAATTATCAATTATCAATTATCAATTTTTTCGTATCTTTGCACCATGACAACAGAAGTAATCGATAAAAATCGCATGCAAGAGCAAGAACAACAGAAAAAAGACGAATTCTACATGCAACGGGCGCTCGACGAGGCGCGCATGGCCTATAAGGAAGGAGAGATACCCATCGGTGCCGTTGTGGTGTGTAAGGACCGCATCATCGCCCGCAGTCACAACCTGACAGAGACGCTCTGCGACGTGACGGCTCATGCGGAGATGCAGGCCATCACCTCAGCCGCCAACCTGTTGGGTGGGAAGTATCTCTCAGAGTGCACTCTCTACGTCACCGTCGAGCCTTGTGTGATGTGTGCCGGCGCCATCGGCTGGGCACAGATTCCGCGCATCGTCTATGGCTGTCTGGATGAGAAGAGGGGCTATCATGAATTTGCGCCAAAGGCCATGCACCCCAAAGCCACCATTGTGGGAGGCGTCTTGGAGGAAGAATGCCGGCAACTGATGCAGGATTTCTTCAGACAACGAAGATAATCGGTAATTATTGATGCTTCAGCGAATCGACAAAGGCATCCTGATGGAATTTCAGGGTGTCGAGGTAGATATGATAATCATCGCCAACACCGAGAGCCAGAAAGAAGAATCCGTCGCGTGAGATGGTGTCGGTGTTAGGCTTCACATGCAACCAGTTCAGTCTGCCCTTCGCCTCTTTTTTCTCAGCACGGGTGGTCTGCGTGGAATCCTCCTTACGGGTATCCACCAGGAATTCCTTCAGAGTGCCCGTGACATACAACTGAAGACTATCGGGTGAATTGGTCCTGAAGGTCACCTCCAGCGCACCACCGCCTGCGGGCAGGTTGACTTCATCTTGATCGAACTCGGCATATTCGTCACGCTGCTTGATGTCTACCGTGCGCATCTCGCCATCAGCCACGAGATTCACAAGGGCCCTGCGCTCCTGACCCGTGAGGTTCTTCTCGACGGTCATAACGATCAGGGTGTCTGTACCACCAGGTCCCGACTCTTTCATCACCTTCAGCCAAGGCTCAGGACTTGTGGCCGTCCAAGCACCGCTGGAATGAAACAGGAACATGCTCACCTGATTAGAGATGGAATACATTTCTGCCGAAGGCTCAGAGTAGATTCTGACACCTCCCACTTTATCCTGCAGACATCCAGCCATCAGGAACAGCACACCAGCCACAATCAATAGTCTCATCTGTTTCATCATTGCAAAGGTATGGCTTTTTAATGAAATAGCCAAATATTTAAGATGTTTTAAAACAACAAAAAAATCACGGCAGTGTTTAATAAAACACCGCCGTGATTATCTAGTTTTTCAGTGTGTATTCTACGAATTCACAATGCCTTATTTGTTTGCAGGGTGATCATAAGTAGATTTACGAACATCCCAGAACATCTTCGAGTAGTAGTTGTTGGTGCCGTCCTGCAACTTGGCAACAGCAGCCTTCCAACTCTCACTGTTCAGTGTGCTCTCATCCGTCGGATACTTCACGCGGGCGATGATATCGTCCTTCACATCAGAAAGCGGCGTAAACTTATAAGGAACCTGACCATTATCAGTGTTGTATACAGCACAGATTTCACCAGGACGGACAATCTGCTCGGGATAACCCGTACGACGGATCTCTGTCCAAGCCTCTGTTCCATTGGTGAACAGGTCAATGTACTTCTGGATAGCATAAGCCTCAGCATTTACATTCTGGCATACAGCCTCTACATAGGCAGCAACCTCTTCGGCATCAGGCGTAGCACCCATCACGTCGTACCAATACTCGATACTGGCCTCTACACCTTCCTGATAATCCTCAGCACTGAAACCGTTATACTCACCGATGATGAACTTCAACTCAGCATAGGTCATCAAGGGCACTGCATAGGTCTTAGACAGTACAGGAGGCTGATAGGCATACCAACTCTTAACACCGTCCTGAGTAAACAGACGAGCCTGAACACCGGTCTGAGTAGCCACAGCCATACCATTCCAAGTACCATCATCTACAGTAAATACGTGGATACGGGGATCTACGACACCTGCCCAAGGATGACTCTTGGCATTCAGTGTGTCGGGCTGACCCTTCAACAGGTCGGCCAAGGTCTTGTTGATGGCAAAGTCGTTACGACGGTCTACGAAGAAACCCTCATAGAACTTACAGTACTCAGTACCTGTTGCAGAATACTGGAACTTAGCGGCATCGTCATTGCTCTCGAATACACCGCTGGCCAGAGCCTGCTGGATGTAACTCTTCCAATTGCTGTCAACCTTTGACATGTGAACGGCAAGACGGCACTTCAGAGAGTTACCGAACTTCTTCCACTTAGAGGCATCACCATCGTAGATGACATCACCACTTGTAAAGGCTGGTGCATTCTCATCAATCATATTGACAGCCTCTGTCAGTTCGCTCATCAGTTGGGCATAAAGATCCTTCTGATCATCGTACTTGGCATAGAGCACACCATCGCTTTCCAGTTTCAAAGCCTCAGAATAAGGGATGCTTCCCCATGTATCAGTCATCAGATCAGCAAGCCATACCTTCATAATCATGGCTGCAGCAATCTGGTTGCAGTTGGCACCGTAGGCAGAACTACCATCCTTAGTGGCTGCATCAGTATTCAGGCTGATGACCTTCTGGAAGTTGTTCAGACCCATATACATATACTTGAAGTAACTGTTGTTAACAGACTCACGAATCTGATAACGGTCTTCCTCAGTATAGTTACGCTGGCTCCACTGCTGTGAATAAACCAAGCACTGACGTCCGCTGAACCAGTTGTCGTAGATATTATCCATCGTCCACTTCTCAGCGGCATTCATAATCATGTTCGAAGGAACATTCGAGGCAGCATTGGGGTTGACATTCATTGCCTCCTGATCCGAGCAGGAGAAGGCAGTGAAGCAGAGAGAACCAATCAGTGTATATTTAAATATTTTCTTCATATTTTGTTTCCTCCTTCGTTTTTAGAATTTCATATTAACAGTGAAACCATAGGTAGAAACCATCGGAGTAGCACCACCCTCAACACCCTGGATGTTACCGGAACCTGTCACGATCATTTCAGGATCGAAGTGCTTTACATCTGGTCCCCATACAGCCAAGTTACGGCCATAGGCAGAGAGACGCAGGCTCTTGACGAACCACTGCGGTTTCAGATTGAAGGTATAGCCAACGCTTACCTCACGCAACTTGAGGTAGTCGCTCTTCAGCAGACTCTGAGCAGCAGGACCAGAGTAGAAGTTCTCAAAGTAGTCGCGGGCTGCAATAACAGTGGTGTTAGGAACACCGGCCTCTGTGTAACCCTCAGAGATGATACCGGTCTCACGAACATTGTTGGCAGCAGTCTCCTCGAACATACCGCAGTACATACCCCACAGATAAGTGGTAGAGAAGTACTGACCACCCTTCGAGAAGTCAAGTTGGAAGCCAAGATCGAAGTTCTTATAGCGGAACGTGTTGTTCCAACCTCCCGTGAAGTCTGGGAAGATGTGACCAATCACCTGGTTACCACTTGTGGCCATATAAAGACCGTCCTCATCAACGAGTTTATTACCGTTGTCATCGTACACGTAGTCTGTACCCATGATGACACCATATTCCTCACCTACCATAGCACCAACCTCTACCAGGAAGGGAGCACTTGTAATACGATAGTAGTCAACACCATCGGCCAGAGACTTCACCTTATTCTTATTAGAAGCCAATGTCAGGTTGGTGTTCCACTCAAAGTCGTGAGTCTTTACCGGAGTAGCGTGAATACCCAACTCAATACCCTTATTCTCGATCTCACCAGAGTTTACATACTTATAGATGTAACCCGTTGTTCCTGATACAGAAAGCGGCAGGATTTCATCCTTTGTATTGGTCTGATAATAGGTAAGATCGAAGCCCAAACGGTTATTGAAGAAACTCATCTCAAGACCAGCCTCAAACGAAGTCGTAGACTCAGGCTTCAGGTCAGGATTCTGCATGGTGTTAGGCAGACGATAACCAGGAGTCGTAGAATCGATATTCGTGTACTGTGAGAAGATATTGTAGAGTTGGTAAGGATCAGTATCGTTACCTACCTTAGCAAAACCGAGGCGTACTTTACCGAAACTCAACCAAGGAGTCTTGTCCTTCAGCAGTTCAGAGAAGATGAAACTACCTGTGACAGAAGGATAGACGTATGTATTGTTATCCTTAGGCAGCGTAGAAGACTTATCACCACGGATAGTGGCTTCCAGATAAAGCATGTTCTTCCAGCCCAGTGTCACATCACCGAAGAGTGAGTTGATAGACTTCTCACGACGATAGTTGTAACCGGCAGCCTGTGTCAAAGAGTTGGCAAGGTTGTAGAACTCAGGAATAGCAAGTCCGCCCTGGGTCTCACCATAGACATACTCATAATGGTTCTTCATGATGTTGGCACCCAGGTTGGCGTTCAGCGTGAAATCATCAAACGACTGGTTGTACATCAGCATGAACTCATGGTTAATCTCGTACTGCTGACGAGAAATCTCCTCATAACGAGACTCTTCCTGAGAACCTACGGCATTACGCTCGTACTGCTTGTCAACGAAGAAGTCGAGATTTACCTTGTACTGAGCCTTCAACTGAGGAAGAATCTGATAACTGACACCTACGTTACCATAGATACGGTTACGGGTATCATTCTGATAGTTCATATAACGGCTCCAGTACTGGTTGTTATGATAGGCAGGAGTCGGATCTTCCACATCGTTACGGTTCCAGGTAGCCTGGGTTCCGTCGGGATATTTATACATATCCTTCAGTTCGTCCATGTCCAACTGACGCTGACCCCACTGTACGAACTTCACCATGATATTGTTGTCACCATAACCAGTATCCTGACGACCCTTAGCACGGCTGTTGAAGTAGTTCACGCTGGTGAATACGTTCAACTTCTTGTCAGGACTCATGATGTTACCATTCACATTGAAGATGTTCTTGTACATTGAACTGTTAGGCAGATAGCCGTCAAGACTCGTATTAGTGTAACTGATACGGAAGGCGCTATTGTCATAAACCTGTGAGATAGCCACATTGTTAGTGAACGAGATACCAGTCTCGAAGAAGTCCTCAAAATCATGCTTCGGCGCACTCCAAGCAGAGGTTGTGGGGTTACCTACCTTACCATTGGCCTCCCACTTGGCGAGGTCGTACCAAGAAAGCACCTGACGACCGTCAAATTTCGGGCCCCAACTCTCGTCCATACCGTAGTCAGGCACAGTATAGGTCACGCCATTGATCTCAACTTCTCCAAAGTCATCAAAGCCATCAAGCGTCAAATAGCCATAACCACCACCATATTCCTTCTGCAACTTCGGCAGTTTTGTGACGCGCTCGATGCCCAGTGTAGAACTGAACTCTACGCCAAGACCCTGCTGTGCACCAGAACCTTTCTGAGCCTTCTTCGTGGTAATCATGATGACACCATTTGAAGCACGGCTACCATACAGGGCAGATGCAGCGGCACCCTTCAACACAGAGACATTCTCAATATCATCGGGGTTCAAATCCTGAATCAGGTTACCATAGTCGTAACCACCACCACCACGCTGTGTATCAGTAGAGTTGAAATCCTTACCTTCGATGGGCACACCGTCAACTACGAAAAGGGGCTGGTTTGAACCACTCAGCGAGTTGTTACCACGGATAAGCACCTTGGAAGAACCGCCCATAGAACCAGCACCTGAACTGATCTGCAGACCAGCAACCTTACCCTGAAGGGCATTTACGGGGTTGCTCAAGCCACCACGGCTCTTGATGAGATCTTCTGCATTTACCTCAGAGACAGCATAACCCAGGGCTTTCTTCTCACGTGAGATACCCATAGCCGTTACAACCACCTCGTCGAGGGTTGCTGCATCGGCTTTCAAGAAAATGCGCATGCCATTCTTGGCCGTCACGGTCTGAGGAAGATAACCCAGATAGGAAACAGTAATCTGAGTCTTACCTTCTGGCAATGTCAGCGTAAACTTACCATTTACGTCAGTCAACATACCAGTCTGCGTACCATCTACCTTAACAGCAGCACCAATGATGGGCTGACCGTCTTCCTGAGAATACACAGTACCAGTAACCTTTGTCTGAGCCAGTACGCTTCCTACACACAGGAAGAGACTGACAAAAAACAACGTTAGTCTTTTTTCCATAAATTCTCTCTCTCTTTTGTTAATACTAAATGTTATACTATATATAAATATATGTACGCGTAAGTCTGTCCATGAAGGATTTTTGTGCCTATTACAAGCGGCAAAAGTAACTATAAAATTTTTGAATGACAAATAAAATTATAAAAAAATTACATTTGGGCACACGGTTTTAACCTTTTTTCTAAAAACGTTGATATAAATCAATTTGCCTACACTGCGATGACAGTGTAGGCAAATGATATAAAAGATAATAAGGAGTGACCTTACTTCACCTGAATAACCAAATATTTGCTGGTAGACCAGAAGAGATTCGGGTCTGTGATACGGAGCACATACTGCTTGTTGGCATCAGGAGCCAGCGTATAGGAACTTGAGGGATGCGAGGTCAGCATCTCGGCCGACTTACTATAAAGTTTGATCTCCTTGTCAATGCGGATATCAATCTTTGTAAAGTATTCCTTATTGAAGTCCTTCTCCAACAGTCGGGTCTTGCTGAACAGGCCATCCTTCGTCAGGATATTCTGCTTCTTGAGTTCATCCCTCGTACCAAACACAAACCAGGCGGTATGCAACTGCTTGTCTTGCTGACTGATGGTCTGCGACTTCTGCGTGGTCTCTTCCGTCAACTGGTTCACGTCGGTATTCAGATTAGCCACCGTCTCATCAAGTTCGGCAATGTGGATATCCTTCTTGTCAAGTTCCTCACGCAGTGCCTGCATCTGAGCCTCTTTCTCCTCAAGTTGCTGCTGCATGCTGTCGATGAGTTTCTTCAACTCTTCGCTCTTGAAAGAACTCTCGCGCAACTGCTGCTTCAACTTATTGATGAGTTCCTTGTTCTGACGCATGGTCTGCTGAATGAACTGCATGTTTTCCTTGATACGCTTGGCCGAATTGGTACCCTCACCCTGCTTGGCGAGTGTAACACGGCTCTGAGCCTCGGTAATCTCGCGGAAGCCTTCCTCGATATCGCCGAAAGTTGCGATCATGTCATTGATCTCATTGTCCTTCTGGGTAATGATCTGGTTAAGTGAATCACGTAATTGAGTCATCACAAGGTCCTGTTTCGGAGCCTCGTTCTTACAACTACTTACGATGGCCAGTGCACAAACGGCCAGAATTGTTAATTTCTTCATAATTCATATATTTAATTAGACAATTTAGTTTTCTCATTCTTTCCTTCCAAGACGATGACAATCTCGCCTTTCGGATCTTTTTCCTTGAAATGGGCTATCACCTCGTCCAACGAGCCACGCACGCTTTCCTCATGCACCTTGGAGATTTCACGACAAACACTTACCTGACGATCGCCACCATAGACCTCTGCAAATTGTTGGAGGGTCTTAAGCAAACGGAAAGGTGATTCGTAGAAAATCATGGTGCGCTCCTCCTCCTTCAGCGACAGGAGTTTCGTCTGACGACCTTTCTTCTGAGGCAGGAAGCCCTCGAAGGTAAAACGGTCGCAAGGCAGACCACTCGACACCAAGGCCGGTACAAAAGCCGTTGCCCCAGGCAGGCACTGCACCTCGACCCCAGCCCTCACTGCCTCACGGACCAAAAAGAATCCTGGGTCGCTGATGCCTGGTGTACCCGCATCGCTGATCAGTGCGACATTCTCACCAGCCAACAGACGATTGACGATGCCGGCACTCGTACCATGCTCATTAAACTTATGATGCGACATCAGGGCATTCTTGATCTCATAATGCTTCAGTAAGATACCCGATGTCCGAGTATCCTCTGCCAATACCAAGTCCACCTCTTTTAATATGCGGACGGCACGGAATGTCATATCTTCCATATTTCCCACAGGCGTGGGAACAATATATAATATGCCCATAATCGGTGACAAATTTAGTCCAAATAATCATAACTGACAAAAAAATCGCCAAAATCTTTGCAATTTTTAAAACGTATTTGTATTTTTGCATCAAAATTAGAAGAAAATGGCAGAATTTATCTCTGGCGAGCCTCATCGCCCAGGCAGAATAGAAGTTGTGTGCGGTTCAATGTTTTCCGGAAAGACGGAAGAACTGATCCGAAGATTGCGCCGTGCCCAATTCGCCAGACAACGGGTGGAAATCTTCAAACCCGCCATCGATGTGAGGTATTCTGAGGAAGATGTCGTGAGTCACGACCAGAAGCATATCCAGTCTACGCCCATCGACTCGTCTGCAAGCATCCTGTTGCTGACATCGAATATCGACGTAGTCGGTATCGACGAGGCGCAGTTCTTCGACGACGGACTAGTTGACGTGTGTAACGAACTGGCCAACAGAGGCGTCCGCGTCATCGTGGCAGGTCTCGACATGGACTTCAGGGGAATCCCCTTTGGTCCGATGCCTGCCCTCTGTGCCATTGCCGACGATGTGACAAAGGTGCATGCCATCTGTGTGAAATGTGGAAATCTGGCATACGTCAGCCATCGCACCGTACAAAATGACAAACGCGTATTGCTCGGCGAAACACAGGAATATGAGCCTTTATGTCGGGAATGCTACCAGAAGGCGAGAGAAGAGGAAAACCGGAATTTTCCATCTTCCGAGGCAAAAGAAGAAAAAACATCCAAATAAATTTGGCAGATTCAAAAAAAGATAGTACCTTTGCACCCGCTTTCAACAAAAAGCATCATAAGGTAGATCCGTTAGCTCAGTCGGTAGAGCACAACACTTTTAATGTTGGGGTCTTGGGTTCGAGCCCCAAACGGATCACTTCCTACTCAACAAAAAAAGGACACCGCAGTGTCCTTTTTTGTTTTTCAGCATCGACATTTATTCTCCAATGAACTTACGGATGGTCTTGAGACAAAGTTCACTACTCACCGGTTTCGACAGGAAATCATTGCATCCAGCCTGCAATGCCAACTGACGGTCGCTGTCGAAAGCATTGGCAGTCAAGGCCACGATAGGCAGATCCGGATGCTTCTCCTTAATGGCTTTTGTTGCCTCCAAACCATCAATGATTGGCATCTTGATATCCATCAGCACCATATCGAAGGTGCCGCTCTCTATCATGTCCATAGCCTCCTTGCCGTTCCTAGCACGTTCAAACTCATAAAACTTCTTCAAGATGTACGTCATCAGGATAAAGTTGCTGTCATTGTCTTCCGCTACTAATATCTTCTTCATACCACTCTTTTTTACTTAATAGATAGTTTCTTTGATTCATTCTTATCTTAATAATTCACAAAATTACAACTAAAATTTGAAAAAACAAGCATTTCATAGTTTTTTTAACTAATTTTGCATCAGAAAAGGTAATAACTGGTAACTTATAATCCCAAAAAGCAATGAAATTAAGAATTTTTGTCAGTTTTCTGACATTCCTTTCAACCCTCACTTTGTCTGCCCAGACCCATGTGATGGAAGTGAACACAAAAAAGGTCGGCGCACCTGTTCAACCGACGATGTATGGCATCTTTTTTGAAGACATCAACTATGCTGCCGACGGTGGTCTGTATGCCGAAATGGTGAAAAACCGTTCATTCGAATTCCCCCAGAGGCTGATGGGTTGGCGCGCCTATGGCAAGTTTGAGGTACGCGATGACGGTCCCTTCGACCGTAACCCTCATTACGTACGCCTCTCCTACTCTGGCCATCGCGACAAGTTCACGGGTCTGGAGAATGAAGGATTCTTCGGCATTGCCGTCAAGAAAGACGCCACCTACCGTTTCTCCCTTTGGGCCCGTTGCCCTGAGGGCGGCAAATCGACACTCGAAGTGAGCCTCGTCGACAATGACACGATGGATGAAGACCAGCGTTTCGCAACGGTCAAAGTAGCCATCAGCGGTAAGGACTGGAAGAAATATACTGCAGAACTGAAAGCCCCGCGTACAGAGGCCAAAGGTGCCTTGCGCATATTCCTGGCCGGTGACAAGGCGACGACTGATGTAGAGCATATCTCACTTTTCCCCACTGACACGTGGAAAGGTCGTGAGAACGGTATGCGCAAAGACCTGGCACAGGCACTCTGCGACATGAAGCCCGGTGTATTCCGTTTCCCTGGCGGCTGTATCGTGGAGGGAACGGATCTGGAGACCCGTTACCAGTGGAAAAACAGCGTAGGACCGGTTGAGAACCGTCCGCTGAACGAGAACCGTTGGCATTATACTTTCGGTCAGCGTTTCTTCCCCGACTATTACCAGAGTTACGGTCTGGGATTCTTCGAGTTCTTCCAACTCTGCGAGGATTTCGGCTGTGAGGCCCTGCCCGTCATCAGTTGCGGACTGAGTTGTCAGTTCCAGAACCCCGACCCCACGAAACCTGGTGTACACGTTGCCGTTGACGACCTCGATAGTTATATCCAAGACGCCCTCGACCTGGTGGAATTTGCCAATGGTCCTGTTGACTCGAAATGGGGCAAGGTACGTGCCGACATGGGACATCCCGAACCCTTCAACCTGAAATACCTCGCCGTAGGCAATGAGCAGTGGGATTACGATGAGCAGCACGGCGGCTATGGTCCTGTGTTCACGGAGCGTCTGAAAAAATTCAACGCTGCCCTCCGTGCCAAGTACCCAGCACTGAAACTCATCGGCACCACAGGCCCCAACTCCGAAGGTTGGGATTTCGACCTGTTGCAGCCCCGTATGAAGGAACTGAAGGTAGACCTCTATGACGAGCATTACTATCGCAACGAACAGTGGTTCCTTTCGCATGGTCTGCGCTACGACAGTTATGACCGCAAGGGACCGAAGGTGTTTGCCGGCGAGTATGCCTGTCACGGCAGCAACAAGCACAAGTGGAACCACTATTATACCTCTTTATTAGAGGCAGCCCACATGACAGGTATCGAGCGCAATGCCGACATCGTCCACATGGCCACTTATGCCCCGCTCTTCGCCCACATCGAGGGCTGGCAGTGGCGTCCTGATGCCATCTGGTTCGACAACCTCCGTATGTTCAAGTCCGTCAGTTACTATGTGCAGCAGATGTACGCCACGAACAAAGGCACCAACGTGCTGCCGCTGACGATGGACAAGAAACCCGTGGCCGGTCAGGAAGGTCAGGACGGCCTCTTCGCCTCGTCTGTTTTCGACAAGAACAGCGGCGAGGTTATCATCAAGGTTGTCAACACCTCGAAGACGGCTCAGCCCATCAGTATCCAACTGACAGGTATGAAGGGAGAGCGTACTGCTCAGACCATCACCCTCTCGCACAACGGTATGGATGATGAGAACACGCTCGACCATCCTGAGAAGATTACGCCAAAGGACGGTACACTGAAACTCGATGCTGGCAAAAAAGCAACCCTGCTGCTCGACGATATTCCTGCCTTATCGTTCAGACTCTATAGAGTCAAAAAATAAAGAAACATAGCCATCAGAATCCCCGTCGGATAAAGGCGGGGATTTTGATGTTGCAAACTTTTGCAAACCGCTAATAAACATTGCAAATTATTGCGAACGGAAAAACTTGGAAGTATGGTGAAAAGTCTCTATCTTTGCAGCCAGAAACTTAGTTTTACTGTTTAACGCATAATAAATAATGAATATGAAAAAGGTAATCATTTTGGCTGCGTTTTTCGCAGTAGTGCTGCCCACAGAGGCACAGCAAGTTAAGTATACCGTCAATGGTATCAGTAAGAACAACGGCAAAACCGTCCAGTTGATCAACCGTCAGACCAGAGAGGCTTTCACTTCGGTTGTCGCCGATGGTAAGTTCTCGTTCACCGGCATGGCCGATAAAGATGCCCTGATGGCTGTCGGTGAGGACGGTTGCGACTGGGGAACCCTCTTCTTCAACGATGGCACACCTGTCACCATCAACACCAACGACAGCACCCTGAAGGGTTCGCCAGTCAATGAGCGTCTGGTTGCTTACGATGTGGCCGCCAATGCTCCTCTCGGCAATGTCCAGCGTAAGTATCAGAACATGTCACAGGAGGAGCGTGAGAAGAAGCAAACAGAGATGGTTGGCGCGATGATGATCGCTGCGATGAAGATGGGCGAGCAGGTCGATAAGATCTTCAAAGAAGAGAACGAGACGATGATCCCTGCCGCCTTCATCAGCGAGTATCAGCAAATCTTCGGTCAGGAGAAACTTGACAGTCTGATCAATCTGAAACCCGTCTGGGCCAGCCATCCGCTTGTAAAGCAGCAGGTTCAGCAATGGGCTCAGCAGAAGGCACAGGAGGAGAAGAAGAACGCCTTTGTTGGTAAGCAGTTCACCGACCTCGAAGAGCCTGATGTCGACGGCAAGATGCACAAACTGAGCGAGTATGTCGGCAAGGGCCAATGGGTACTCGTCGACTTCTGGGCATCCTGGTGCGGTCCTTGTCTCCGGGAAATGCCCAACGTGGTGGCTGCCTACGAGAAATATCACCAGAAAGGCTTCGATGTTGTCGGTCTCTCTTTTGACAACAAGAAGGAGCCTTGGGTACAGGCCATCGCCGACCAGAAGATGCCGTGGACACATCTCTCCGACCTGAATGGTTGGCGGACCGTCGCCTCGGGTGTCTATGATGTGAACAGCATTCCCGACAATCTGCTGATCGACCCGCAAGGCAAGATTGTTGCACGCGGTCTCCGCGGTGAGGCACTGCAAGCCAAACTGAAAGAGATATACGGCGAATAAGTGTCGCTGACAGCAAGAATAGCCACAGAAACGCAGTAGTCACAGAAAAAATCTGTAAAAATCTGCGTAATCTGTGGCTTTTTTCGTATCTTTGCACCGAAATATGAGTATACTGAACTTAGATAAAGACCGCAGACGATTCTCCTTCGAGGTGCTGCCCCCATTGAAAGGGACGGGCACCGATAAACTTTTTGCCGACATCGACAGACTGAAAGAGTTTGATCCTGCCTACATCAACATCACGACCCACCACTCGGAGTTTGTGTATCGCGAACTGGAGAACGGACAGTTTGAACGACAGCGCATCCGTCGCCGTCCTGGTACGATAGCCATCGCTGCCGCTATCCAGAAAAGATTCCACATCCCCGTACAGCCACACGTCATCTGTAGTGGTGCCACCATCGAGGAGATTGAATACGAACTGCTCGACCTGCAATTCCTGGGCATCAGTGACCTGCTTCTGCTCCGTGGCGACAAGGCCAAGGAAGACAGTCGGTTTGTGCCCACCCCTGGAGGTCATGCCCATACCACGGAACTGATTCAGCAGGTGAAGCGCTTCAACGAAGGATTCTTTGCCGACGGCACGCCTATCAAGCACCCCGGCAAGCCTTTCGACTACGGTGTCGCCTGCTACCCCGAGAAGCATGAGGAAGCGCCGAACCTGGAGCGTGACATGGAGTATCTGAAGCAGAAACAGGATCTGGGTGCGCAGTATGCCGTAACACAACTGTTCTTTGACAACGAGAAATACTTCTCATTCGTGGAAAAGGCACGGGCCATGGGTATCACCATTCCCATCATTCCCGGCATCAAACCGTTGGCCAAGTTGTCGCAACTGACCATCGTGCCCAAGACCTTCCACTGCGATATTCCAGAGCCACTGGCGAAGGAGATTGTAAAGTGCAAGACCGACGACGATGCCCGACAGTTAGGCATTGAATGGACGACAGAACAGTGCCGTGACCTCTATGCGCATGGCATTAACAATATTCATTTCTATACCGTATCGGCTGTTGACAGCGTAGCGGAGGTAGCAAAGAGATTACTATAGATTATGACTTTCAGCGAGGTAATAGGACAAAAAGAGGCGCAGGAGCGTTTGATACAGATGGCCAACGAAGACCGTCTGCCACATGCACTGATGCTCTGTGGTCCTATGGGTGCTGGAAAGATGGCCTTGGCAATGGCCTTCGGCTGTTCGCTGCTGGATGATGGCAGACCCTCATCCAAGGCGATGCTCGACAAGTTGGAGCATCCCGACCTCCACTTCACCTACCCTACCATCAAACTGCCCTCCATGAGTACGGATCACAAGCCCGTGAGCGACGATTTTGCCAAAGAATGGCATGAACTCATCATGGAAGGTCCTTACTTCACAATGGACCAGTGGATGCAGGCAATGGGAGGCGAGAACCAACAAGCCATCATCACGGCTGGAGAAAGCGATGACCTGGTGCGCAAACTATCGCTCAAATCCAGTCAAGGCGGCTATAAGGTTAGCATCATCTGGCTACCTGAGCGCATGAACATCGAATGTGCCAATAAATTGCTGAAACTCATCGAAGAGCCTCCCCGTCAAACGGTATTCATCATGGTCTGCGAAGAACCCGACAAGTTGCTGGAGACCATCCGCAGCCGTGTACAGCGCATCGACATCAAGAAGATCGATGATGAAAGTCTCACCCTGGCACTCGTTGAGAAACGGGGCATCAACGAAGAGGATGCACGCCGTATCGGCCGACTGGCAAACGGCAATTGGCTGAGTGCACTCGAAGAACTGCAAGTAGGTTCCGAGAACGAACTGTTTCTCGACATGTATATCTCCCTGATGCGTCTGGCCTATCAACGTAAGATCAAGGACCTGCGCAAATGGAGCGAGACGATGGCTGGCTACGGACGCGAAAAACAGAAGCGTTGGCTGGCTTACTTCCTTAAGATGAGCCGCGAGAACTTTATGTATAACTTCCACCGGGAAGAACTGACCTACATGACCCAAAAGGAGGAGGACTTTGCCAAGAACTTCGCCCGCTTCATCAATGAGAAGAATATTCTGGCCATTTCAGAATTGGCCAATCATGATATCCGCGACATCGGGCAGAATGCCAATGCGAAGATTGTGTTCTTCGACCTCGCCCTGCAGATGATCGTGCTACTTTTACAGAAATGACCTTACCCCCTAAGTTAGGGGTTGGGGGTCTGAACATTATATATAGAAATAATTAGTATGGAAGAAAAAGACATAGTGAAGATGGAGGGTCGTTCAGACCCCCAGTCCCCTAACTTAGGGGGCTTAGGTATGAAAGTAGGATGTGACAGAGGACTCTGCCATCAGGCTGTGGGTCGACAGGACCGACAACTGAACACCTACGACTGGCTGGCCGACGTTCCCGGTAATGCCGAAGACACCGACTTGGTGGAGGTACAGTTTAAGCATACACGTAAGGGCTACTACCACAACGTCAACAACCTGCCCTTGAAGAAAGGTGATATCGTGGCCGTAGAGGCCAGTCCTGGTCATGACATCGGTGTGGTGACGCTGACCGGCCGACTGGTGAAACTTCAGATTAAGAAAGCGAATCTGAAATCAGCCGACGACATCAAGCGTGTCTACCGCATCGCACGCGAGATCGACATGCAGAAATTCCATGAGGCCAAGGCACGCGAGCACTCTACCATGATTGAGAGCCGTGTCATCGCCAAGGGATTGGGACTCGACATGAAGATTGGTGATGTGGAATATCAGGGCGATGGCAATAAGGCCATCTTCTATTACATCGCCGACGAGCGTGTGGACTTCCGTCAACTGATTAAGGATCTGGCTGCCGCCTTCCATGTGCGCATCGAGATGAAACAGATCGGTGCCCGTCAGGAGGCAGGACGCATTGGCGGAACGGGACCTTGTGGTCGTGAACTCTGCTGTGCCACCTGGATGAAGAACTTTGTCTCTGTGTCCACCAACGCCGCCCGTTTCCAGGATATCTCACTGAATCCTCAGAAACTCGCAGGCATGTGCGCAAAACTCAAATGCTGTCTGAACTACGAGGTCGACGATTACATGGAAGCCGGTCGGAAATTGCCTGGCAAGGATATTGTCCTGCAGACCCTCGACGCCGATTATTACCTCTTCAAGAGCGATATCCTCGCAGAGATTGTCACCTACTCGACTGACAAGAATATTGCAGCCAACCTTGAGACCATCTCCGCTGCACGTGCCAAGGAGATCATCGAGATGAACCGTCGAGGAGAAAAGCCCGCATCCTTGCAGGTCGACGGACATGTGAAGCCCGCCAAACAGCATGTCGACCTGGCTGGTGGCGATATCAGCCGCTTCGACAAGGCCAAGAAAAAGAAGAAAAAGAAGAAGTCTGGTGGCAATGCTTCCCCAAAAGCAGAAAAACAAAACAAATAATGCTTAGAACTTACAGACAGGCCATCATCGGATTGATGCTGACGGTTGCATGCGGAATTACCTCATGCGACCGTCTGCCTATCTACTGTCATTATGAACCTACGCCAACAACAGGCTGGGAGAAGAATGACATCATCAGTTTTGGCATTCCACCAGTCAAAGAGGCTGGTCACTACAAAGAAGAACTTGGTCTGCGAATCAACGAGGACTACCCCTTCTTAGGTCTGTGTCTGATTGTCCAGCAGACCGTCTGGCCTTCCGGCTATTGCCATAACGACACCCTGAACTGCAACCTGATCGACCGACAGGGGAAAATCAGAGGCTCCGGCATCAATCACTACCAATACACCTTTCATGTGAACACCATCCGACTGGCAGAAGGCGATTCCCTTCATATCCTTGTCAAGCATAATATGAAACGGGAAATCATGCCAGGCGTAACAGACATCGGTATCAGGGTTGACAAGAACTGATACCGCTATAATATATTTATGTACGCGCGAGATTCCTGCTGGCATCAATTCGCAGGAAGATAAACAGAAGGATGGTAAAGCCCCACAAGGAAGAGCCGCCATAACTAAAGAACGGCAGGGGAATACCAATCACAGGTGTCAGTCCCAACACCATGCCCACATTGATAAACACATGGAATAGGAAAATACTCAGCACCGAATAGCCATATACCCGTCCGAAACGATAAGGTTGTCGTTCTGATAGGTATATGAGTCGCAGAATCAAGGCTAGGAAGAGTAGCAACACACTTGCCGAGCCTACAAAGCCCTCCTCCTCACCGACCGTACAGAAAATAAAGTCGGTATCCTGTTCCGGCACGTATTTCAACTTGGTCTGCGTACCATTCAGGAAGCCCTTGCCCTCGATACCGCCAGAGCCGATGGCAATCTGACTCTGATGGACATTATAACCCGCACCTTTCAGGTCTTCCTCCAGTCCCAGCAGCACATTGATACGCACGCGCTGGTGACGCTCAAGCACATTATTCAGCACATAGTCGGCACCATTGAAAAAGACCACCGAACCGATTGAGAAAAGGGCAATCCACAGATAGTTGCGCACACGGCTTGCCACACTTTGCCACAACAGATAGCCAATCATCAGTGCCGTCGTAATCAACTGCACATAGACAACATCAAAGGGAATGACATAAAGCGAAAACAGCAGGAACACCACCGTTATTCCCAGACAGGCCAGTATGACCCGTATGCCATCACGTTTGTTCCCGCAGTAAAAGAAGACCATCAATCCCGAGAACAGTTGTATCAGCAACAACACCACAAACTTTCCCACCGACGTGGGGGTATAGAGCAGCATGGTGTCAGCAAAACGGATGCCAATCACAAAATAGATGACCATGGCCACCCCGGAAAAGAGCAGACTGCCCGACATACCCTCCCGATAAAGCATCAGGAAGAATGCCAGATAGACCAGAGCAGAACCCGTCTCCCGTTGTAGCACGATACAGAGCATCGGCAGGAAGATAAAGGCCAATGTGATGGCAAAATCCTTCCATCGCCGGATATCATAGCCGTAGGTACTCATCAGTTTTGCCAATGCCAAGGCCGTTGCAAACTTGGCGAATTCCGCCGGTTGCACACGTAGAGGTCCTAATACCAGCCAGGATCGCGAGCCCTTGATAGAATGGGGATTAAAGATGGTCGCTATCAGCAATAGCACCAAGACGGCAAAGATCAGATAGGCAAAGGTGTCGTACAAACGATTATCCATCAACAAGATTACCAATCCCAGCACGATGGAAGTGCCTATCCATACAATCTGCATACCGGAACGGCTGTCCAGACTGAAGATGTCGGTCTCACCATAAGTATAACTGGCACCGCAAACGCTGACCCAGCCAAAGGTGAGCAATCCTAAATAGAACAGGATTGTCAACCAATCGATGGAACGCAACACACTGGGTTGCTTATCTGTCTGCTGAGCCATACGCAATTCGTTTATGCTGGAACTCTGTCGCCTTCTTCTCCGAGGCTTCTGACAGTTTTCCGTTGATATACTTCTCCATAATCAGGCCACCGATAGGCACGCCATAGGTGGCACCCCATCCTCCGTTCTCCACATAGACTGCCACGGCAATCTTCGGATTCTCCATCGGGGCAAATCCCATGAATACCGAGTGGTCGTGACCTCGATTCTGCGCCGTACCCGTCTTACCACAGGCCACAAACTCATAATGCCCCAGCGCCTTACAAGTTCCACCAAGCACGGAGGAGCGCATGCCCTGCACTACATAGTCGTAGGCCTTACGACTGGCTTTCGTGAAATGACGACGGGTGAAGGTCGTGTCGAGGGGTTCTCCCTGTACCTTTCTCACCACGTGGGGCACATAGTAATAGCCACGGTTAGCAATGGTGGCGGCCAGGTTGGCAATCTGCAACGGTGTGGCATTCACCTCACCCTGTCCGATGGCAATAGAGATAACGGTCAGACCATTCCAGGAGCCCTTATAGGCCTTATCATAGAACTGGGAATTGGGAATCAAGCCACGCTTTTCTCCAGGCAGATCGACACCCAGTTTGTAGCCGAAGCCCATGCTGACCATATAGTCGCGCCAGGTGTCCATCGCATTCTGCACCGTGCCGTATTTGGAGATATTGGTATTAATCATGTGGTAGAGTCCCCAACAGAAGAAGCCGTTGCACGAGGTACTCAGTGCCGGCACTAACGGCAGAGGAGCAGCATGGCCGTGACATCCCACATGAAGACCCTTGAAATTGAAGCCATGACTACACGGATAGGGTGTTGACGGTGTGATGATTCCTTCCGTCAGGAAGGTCAGACCCTGTGTCGTCTTGAAAGTTGAGCCTGGCGGGTATTGACCCATGATACTACGGTTCAACAAGGGTTTCCACTGATCCTGACTCAATTTGCGATGGTTCTTACTGCGCTCACGTCCCACCATCATTCTGGGGTCGTAAGAAGGTGAGGAAACCATACACAACACCTCACCCGTAGAGGGTTCTATGGCCACGATACTGCCGATCTTCCCTTCCAGAAGCCGTTCACCCAGAGCCTGCAGTTCATAGTCAAGACTCAGCGTCAGATTCTTTCCCGGCACGGGTTTACGGTCGAGGGCACCATTCTGGTAACGGCCCTGAATACGTCCATGAGCATCGCGCAACAGGATCTGTATACCCTTCACGCCACGCAGTTCTTTCTCGTAGGAGCGCTCCACACCCAGTTTCCCGATATAATCACCCGGCTGGTAGTAGTCGTCTTCCTCGATATCGGCCGGCGACACCTCCGCCACGTCACCTAGGACATGGGCTGCCAGATTATACTGATACTGGCGAATGCTTCGCTTTTGGACATAGAAACCGGGGAAACGGAACATCTTTTCGCGGAAGATACTGAAATCTTTGTCGCTGAGTTGAGGCAGGAACAACTGCTGCGTAAAACGCGAATAGCCTGGGTTCTTCGATTTGTCCTTGATGGTTGCCATCCTTCGGTCAAACTCCTCCCGCGTGATATTCAGGGCCTTACACAGATCAAGGGTATCCAGATGGTCCTTCGCCTCATTCATTACCACCATGATGTCGTAGGCAGGCTGGTTGAATACCAGCAACTTACCGTTACGGTCGGTGATATTACCACGCGACGGGAAATCCACTTTCTTCAGGAAAGCATTTGAGTCGGCACTTTTCTTATAGTCATCACTGGTAATCTGGAGCGTAAAGAGACGGATGATATAGACGACCACAATGACGATGGCCACCAAGGCGATGATATACTTCCTCTCTGCAAGATCGTTCTTCTCCTTCACTTCGCACGCACACTTTCGATGGCCATCACCAGAACCAATGTCAGCAGCAGACTGGCTCCTGCACACGTTAACCAATACTGCCAATTATAGAAACTGAACGCCTCTAAGGCAAAGAATGCCAGACAGTAGATCATCAGCAGAATCACACAAAAGATCACAAACTTACCGAGTCCCAGTGTTGAAATCGATGCCTCCAGATTCTCTGCCGAATCGCGCGGTACGAACAATTCCAGCAGATAGGGTTGGATGACGGCAATCAGCGTCAGCGAACCAGAAACCAGTCCCGGGGTGTTGGAAAACACGTCAATGGCCAGTCCCAGAGCGAAACTCCACAACAGAATCATCCACTTCGGCGTGCCACGACGGAACGTGATGGTGAAATAGACATACAACAAGGGGATGGCGACATCAAACAAGTGAATATGATTCAGGATCAGCACCTGAACCAGACAAAGGGCGACGAACCACCCCAAACGTTTGAAAAACTCTACAGACACGCTATCTCTTGTTTTATACCTATTCTACAATTCTTATCGGTCTCTATTGGTCAACGCCATCGAGTCGCGCGCGGCCTCCAGCAACTTCACCTGTTCACCGACACGCTTATCGCTGATGACACAGACATCGCGAAGACAACTGAAATCAGTGCTCAGACGTAACTGCAACTTATACGACAAGCCATCGGCGGAATTAAACACCTTCTCGATTTGTCCCACCAGCACGCCAGAGGGGAAGATCGAAGAGTAGCCGCTGGTCACGACCCATTCGCCTTTCTTAAAACGGGCATGACGGGGCACATCCTCCAGGAAGGCAATGGCCGGGTCTCCCCCATTCCAATGCAGATAGCCGAAGTAATTGCTATTGCGGATGGAGCAACTGATTCGTGACATCGATGTGTTCAGGGCCGGAATCACCACCGCGTAGTGTTCGGAAACGAGATAGACCACACCCACGACACCATTGCCGCACGCCACGCCCATGTTCACCTCCACACCATCGGCAGCACCCTTGTCTATCGTAATCAGGTTGTCGGGTTTATGAACGGTGTTGGCCACCACCTTGGCAGGAATGAGTTTATACTGACTGAGAAACTGCAGTTCCTGACGCTCGATCACCGTGGTGTCATGTGTCACCTCGGTATAGAGACGGCGCAACTGGTCGACCTGTCTCTCCAGATAGAAATTGCGCAAGGTCAGTTCCTCATTGGCACGTGTCATGCTGAAAAAAGAAGTAACATCACTTTCCAGTTCGTACATCTTACCCACCGCCACATTGGCTGAAGATAGCCATACGCTGCCCTGATAACTGTTATAATTAAACAGCAACACGACACTGACCACTTCCAGTAAGACGAAAAGGAGCCAATGATGATACTTCCTCAGGAAATCCAGCAGATTGCTCATTCCCTATGTTCGGATTATCGCATCAGGAAACTGAAACGATCGATATTCTTCAGTGCAATACCGGCACCCTTTGCCACACTGTGGAGGGGATCCTCGGGCACATGGAACGGAATATTGATCTTCTCCTGCAGACGACGGTCAAGACCTCTGAGCAGGGCACCGCCTCCAGAGAGATAGATACCGTTCTTAACGATATCCGCGTACAACTCAGGCGGTGTATTCTCGAGGGCTGACAATACAGCCGACTCGATGCGGGCCACGGTCTTGTCAATGCAGTGGGCAATCTCCTGATAGCATACAGGCACCTCCATGGGCAGGGCGGTGATACGGTTAGGACCGTGCACCACAAAGTCCTCGGGAGCATCCTCGCCCAGATCGGTCAAAGCCGAACCTACGTTGATCTTAATGCGTTCTGCCATGCGCTCACTGACTCTTACATTATGCTGACGACTCATATATTCCTGAATGTCGGTATTCAGGTCGTCACCTGCCACCTTAATACTGGTGTTAGCCACGATACCGCCAAGAGAAATGACAGCAATCTCGGTGGTACCACCGCCGATATCGACAATCATATTACCCTCCGGGGCCTCCACGTCGATACCGATACCAATGGCAGCAGCCATCGGCTCAAAAATCAGATAGACATCACGGCCGTCGGCATGCTCCGCAGAGTCACGTACAGCACGCAGTTCCACTTCGGTAGAGCCCGAAGGAACACCAATCACCATACGCAACGAGGGCGAGAACAGGCGACTGCTCGAGTGAACCATCTTGATCATGCCGCGCATCATCTGCTCACAGGCAGAGAAGTCGGCAATCACACCATCACGAAGCGGACGGATGGTACGGATATTATCGTGTGTCTTCTCATACATCATCTTGGCCTGGGCACCTACGGCAATCATCTTGTCCGTGCGACGGTCGAGTGCCACCACAGAAGGCTCGTCTACCACAATCTTATCATCACTGATAATGATGGTATTGGCCGTTCCCAGGTCCATTGCTATTTCCTGAACGAAACTAAAAAATCCCATTTGAATTTACGATTTGACAATTTACAATTTAGCAATTTACTTTTCAAACCAGGCATTGATAGCGGTGTCGTAGTAACTGCTCACACCAAAGGCGCGTGTGGCGAACATACGACGCTGGGCCTTGGTCGTCTCTGCACCCTGCTGGTTCAGGATGTCAAGCAGTACGCTGTATTCAGCCTTGCTGGGCACGATGACCACATCGTTGAAGTTCTTGGCACCGGCACGGATCAGCGAGATACCGCCGATGTCGATCTTCTCAATGATGTCTTCCTCAGAAGCACCACTGGCCACGGTCTGCTCAAAAGGATAAAGGTCAACAATCACCAGATCGATCTCAGGAATCTCATACTGCTTCATCTGAGCCTGGTCACCTTCGTTGTCACGACGGCCAAGAATGCCTCCGAACACCTTCGGATGGAGTGTCTTCACACGGCCACCAAGGATGGAAGGATAGGTCGTCACATCCTCCACTTTCTGGCACTCATAACCGAGTGACTCAATAAATTTCTGCGTACCGCCTGTCGACAGGAACTTCACACCCTCCTCGTTCAATTTCTTGAGGAGTTCGTCGAGCCCGTCTTTGTGGAATACCGACACCAAGGCGGTCTTAATCTTCTTTGTTTCAGCCATTTTTTCTGTTATAACGTTATAATTAAATGCTATGAGGGTGCAAAGTTACAAAATCCCTGGATTAATCCTGCATTCTCTTCAGAAAAATTAAGATTAATCCTTGTTAAAATTAAGATAGGTCAAGATGCGCTTTCCCGTCTCATGGCCCTTCTAGGGCCCTTAGTCCAGATGAAACACCTCTTGAACGGGAATCGTCACTGGCGAGTTGTCGGGATTCACCTCCATGATATCAGCCATCATGTCCCACCATTTCTGGGTGATGGGGTCCACATGGTCGGTATCCTGCGAGTTTCCCTCCCCTTCACACTCCTGATAGCCGAAGAGGATATTGGTGTCCTTGTCCCAGAAAATGCTGTAGTTACCCACGCCTCCATCCTTGATCATCTTCACGAGTTCCGGCCAAATGGCGGCATGACGCTTCTCATATTCTTTTTCGCACCCTGGTTTGAGGTACATCTTAAAGGCAAACCGTTTCATATCTGATTATCCATTATCAATTATCCATTATTTCAACTTTGGTTTCAGTTCGTCGGGTGAGTCGTTGGTAAACATGTCCACCTTGGGCGCATCCTTCGTGAAGAGGTCGCTGATCACCTGCGGCTGAAGGGTCATCGTGGGCTGGAAGTCATCGCTCTGCATATAGGCAAGGATGGCATGGCGCATCTGACGGGCCACCAACCGGTGCTCCAAGTCGGAGGAGATGTCCATCGTGGTCATCAGCAGTGTGCCTTTCAACACCTTGGCCTCCACCAGCATACCCAACTTACGACTGACATGCCAGGTGTCGATGGGCTGTATCGGCGACTGATAGTCTTTGGGGAATTCCGTCAGATTCATAACCTGGGCACGGTTCAGCAACTCCCACCAGTTCAGGTTGCTCCAGTCGTCGGTGGGGAAATCGTACTTGAACAACGGATGCTGCTGGTCGATATAGGCACCCGTCGTATGCGGTGGACGCATCTTAAACCACGACGTATTCCAGAACACAGGCAGGTAATGCTGCACCACATCACGCCCGTAGCGCACCTTTCCTGCTGCCGTCAACAGCACCTTTCCGCCGTTCTTCAGCACCTTCATGACTCCTACATCCAATGAATCCGCCACATAAATATCATCTCTTACCTCTGACCTCTCACCTCTCACCTCTTCAGGATACACCCAGAAATCCCAATGGTTCTTGATCACGCCACTGAGATTGACCGTCAGTGTCATCTTTGTGGGCTTCGTAATCTGGTTAAGGGGGAATACCACCTTTCCTGCATCAAGGGCTTTGCCCATCGGCAACTGCCCGTAGGCCAGGATACCTCCCCCCACCACCTGATGCTGGTCGTTGGTGATATAATAAGTACTGCGCACAGAGTCGATCGGCGCATTAAAGGCATTGTAGATCTCAACAGGCACCCGTAGGGTATCGCTGGCCGCATAGACGAACTTAGGGAATTTCGCCAACGGCACAATCGTACTACAGAACTCACGCCATTCCTTCGCATCGGTATAGCCCTTCTCCTGCCAATGCACATTCAGCACGCCCTCAAGGGCGGTGCCCTGTCCACTGTAGTCGTTCAGGGCCAGCAATTGGAATCCGGCATAGTCCTTTGTGCGCAGGTTGCGCTCAATCTCATACTTATAACAAAGTGTCTGCAATTTTCCACTCGCCATCAGAAACTTCTCCGCCTGCTGTTCCATACCGTTGTCGCGCAGCAAGTCGTGGAAAATCTCAAAGTTCTTCGCCTTATACACACCCGTGTACTGCGATATCTCCTTGAAATCGGGGAAGGCACACCACTGTCCCTGTTCGTGGGCGATGATGGGCGAGTTATTATCAACGGTGTCCTTGTAGTTCCGCGGACGGAGAATCTGGTCGTAATAGTCATCGTCGGAATGCGGCGCCTGACGGTCCCAGTCCAGTCCGCGGGCCCCACCCTTCACATGATACTCCGACCCGTCGTCCCAGGCCCAGCCGCCACCGACAGAAGCCCCGCAATACACGCGCGAGGGGTCGTATTTTTTCATCTCCTTCACCCAGTCGTTGCAGTAGTTCACCCAGTCGCCGGCCGGTTCATTCCCTGCCGCCATCATCACAAACGAGGGGTGATGACCGTAGGTGTCGACAATGCGTTTCGATTCCTCCAACAGGTAGTCGTCAATGGCCTGGCCCCGACGCAATTTCACCCCGTGGTTCGGCCACGACGGTCCTTCAGGCTGCAGATAGAAGCCCGCCTTGTCGGCAGCGGCAAAAGCCGCCTCCGGCGGACAATAACTGTGGAAACGCATGTGATTCAGTCCATAGGCTCGGCACTTCAGGAAGATCTTCATCCACGATTCCTCGTCCGTGGGAGGATAACCCGTCTCTGGGAAACAGCAGTTCTCCACCGTACCGCGCAGCCAGATGGGATGGCCGTTCAGATGGATTTCCCTGTCGCTGACGGTGATGTAACGCA
>Ga0310690_10001686_pt1 | contig 38523 bp, 36 predicted proteins | sample AusTroGonzalo_MG_2_FD_207661 | JGI IMG/M metagenome (GOLD analysis project Ga0310690, IMG submission 207661) | Bovine rumen microbial communities from tropical cattle in Woodstock, Queensland, Australia - Gonzalo_04 (v2) (version 2) | ecosystem: Host-associated > Mammals > Digestive system >... | reverse complement strand
GGCATAGAACTTGGTCTTGTCTTCCGGAGTCATCTTCCTGGCGCGTTTATGGGCGTCCTGCTGCATCTCATACATCTGCTGCCGGATCTCCCGGATCCGCTCGAAGTTCTTCCGGAATTCCTCCCCGCTCTTACCTGTGGAAAACTCATAACCTTCTACAAAAGCGGCATCCCGCTTTGCGGCCAGTTCCATTTCCTTCGCGAAGTGTTCCTTATAAAGCTCGGATGTCCGCTCATAGTATTCGTCCCATACCTCATTGATCTTGACCCGGTCGACCTTCTTCCCCTTTTCGGTGGCCTCATGGATCGCCGCTGTCCGTTCATATGCACGCTGCAGCTCTTTGTTCTTCAGCTCATTGAAGTCCACCCAGTTCTGGTTTCCTTCATTCATATAACCGATGTACTTTGCATGGCTCTCGTTCTGGAATCCCAGCCCCTTCATGATCCCGGCAGCTGTCGTCACTTCCTGCTTATACAGATCGACGAATTCCTTGCGGTGCCTGGTGAACACTTCCGCCTTCAGCGCTCTGGCTTCACGGGAATCCATGTTCATGGTCTTCTCCATGATGTCGCCTTCTTCTCTGCGGATCCGGATCCAGAAGTCCTGATGGTTCATTTCCAGCTCGCTCATCATCTGGGCCACCGGTGCAAGTCCCTCGGACTCGACAACAGCAGCCACATCATTCGCCCGCTGGATCAGGTTCTCCCGTCTCAGGTTCTCAATGTAATCATCCAGCTTCTTCTGGACGTCATTCATCACGGCCTGCCGTTCCTCATCGGTCTTACAGTTGGCGAACCGTTCCCGGATCTCGGACATCACGCCGGACTTCTCCAGCACTTCCTCATAGACGTTCGCCTCACCCCGGAACAGATCAGCACACACGGCCTTCATCACGGTACCGGCATCCGGCTTGACGTAGGTATCGAACAGCGCCTTCCGGACCTGGTCCATGTTCAGTCCGTTCTCGATTGCCTGATAGATCACATTGGTCATCCCCGGCGACTGCTCTTCGATCGTCTGAACCAGGACATCAGGCAGCAGATGGAATCCCGAGCCCCGCTTCCAGCGCTGGCCCCAGTATTGCTGGATCGCGACCGTCGTCAGTTGGTTCCCCTGCAGCGTTTCCATCTTACCGGACAATGAACTGAATACGCCCAGCTTATTGTTAACGCTGCGGATCGCTCCGTTCAGCCCGGTCAGTGCGCCCTGCAGTCCCTTGTCGGTTCCCTTCTTCTTCGCTTCGGACGCTGCATCGGTGAAGGCTTCCAGTCCGCCTTTCCCTGCCGATGACTGTCCGCGGAACTCAGCGCTGACATCCTGGTCGAATCTGGCCGGCTGGACCCCAAACGCATCCATCCACTGCCGGATCTGCTTCGGAGTCATGAATCCCAGCACGCCTTCAGCTGCGGATGTCACTGCATTGTTCACGACGTTATTGATGAAATAAGAAGGAGACCACCCCAGCAGCAGCAGCGACTGCGCCGACTTCATCGTGTCGAAGATAGTGTTGATCGTGCTGTTCGGCTTGACGCCGTAATACTCGGTATAATACTTCGCCATGCTGTCGATCATCGAAGTGGTGATCTGGTACTGGACCTGCTTGATGTTCCAGGCCAGCGGAGATCCCTTCCCGTCCTTAGCTGTCGTGAATCCCTTGACGATCGTGCTCAGGGAATCGACACCGTTGCTCACGTCGATATCCGCGATCATCCCGTTATGCTGTGCTGCATAATCCCGGACCCGCTGCTCGAACACTTCCGGCGTTTCGGAGTACAGGCTCAGCACGTCCTTGATCTCCATACCGAGCGCGTCCGCCGTCTTCTGCAAAGTTGCCCTGGCTCCGGCCGAGTCATCGAACTGCTTCAGGTAGATCTCCGGATTGGTGTCATCGATCGCATGCCGGATCCCGTCCCGTACCGTCCGCACTTCGGCAGAATTGTTAAGTCCGCTCTGGTATTCAACGCTCGGATCTGCTTCACCCTTCAGGCTGGCCAGCCGGTTCCGGATGTCGTTCGTGTCCTTGACGTCGTACATGTAACCGTTCATCACGTTATTCGCGATGTTCCCGACGCCGGCTACTTTGGATTCCGGCAGCTGATCAGCAAGTCCGGTCTTATCCGTCCGTGCGTATTCCTTGATCTTTCCGTCCGCATCGATCCCGCCAAAGAACCGGTCCGCGGCGCTCAGCGTATCCACATCCGCAGTCCGTGCCAGGTTCTTGTACTGCTCGATCCATCCGAAGAATCCCTCCGGCGCTTTCTGGCCGGCAGCCTGGATGATGTTCCCGATCACCGGCACCTGCGTCAGGATGTTACCGGTATTGGCATTGGCAGCCTGCACCCCCAGCTCGTTTCCGGTCAGCTTCGACAGCCCCTTCATCGTCTGGTTCTCTATCGGTGTTGCCAGGATATCGATGTCAAGCAGCATCTGCGCCATGTAATCGGAAGTCCATGCGGATGTCCCTACTACGTCATTTATCTTCTCCTGCAGCCATGCCTGTTGTACGTCCTTCTCGATACCGAGTTCATCCATCTCCTGGAGCATCTCCCGGATGTTGCTCATGCCTTCCGCTCGGTATGTGCCTTCCGGCATCTCCTGTTTTTCGTTGATCCCTTTGTTGAAGAGCCAGGCTTCCCCTTCTTTGGTGCCTTCTTCGCCTTTGAAGATCTCTTTCAGCGCGTCGATCGCAAAGTCCCCGACGTCTCCGTACATCTCATAGAAGTATTCGCCTGTCTCCCACATGGATTTAGCCTGGGAAAAGACGTCATGAAAAGTATCACCGATTGCATCCATCAGTCCGTAAGCATCATTCGGATCTTCCCTTGCTGCTGCAAAGTTCTGCTTTCCCATCTCGATAGCCTGACTTCCGAAGCCAAGCGTGTGCTCCACGGTCGTATCAACGATATCGGAAACTTCCCGGAACTTATCGAAGACAGGCATTTCTTTACCGCTCAGCGCTTCATAGAATGTCAGACCTCCGACGACCAGCGCTGTACCGGCCAGTACATATGGATTCGTCAGTACAGCCGCTGCAGTTCCGCCGCCCTCAAACAATCCGATAGCGCTTCCCAGCAGCTTCAGTGCCACCGGTCCTGACATCGCGGATGATAATGCCTGCTGACCTGCCTGTGTCTTCTTCGTCCATTCCGGTGCATCGATCCCGGCGTCATTGCTGGACAATGCAACACCCAGCTTCCCGATCCAGTCCAGATTCTCCCAGGATCCTGTTTCCTGTTTCTGCAAAAACCCCTGCTTGTTCGGATCCGTCGGCATATACACTGACTGCTGACTGTTTGCTGCTGCCTGTGCCGCCTGCTCTTCCTTCACCGGATCGTACCAGTTGTTCTTCTCGATCTCCCCGACCAGGAACGGATCATTATCCATCAGTGGCTTCCACCGGTCCGGCGTCACGTCCGGATTGTTCGCGGTGAAAACACTGTAAAGCATATCCATCTGTGCCTTGGTATAATGCTCGTCCTCGTAGTTCGGATCAGCGTCATACTTTTGCCAGACCGACAGGAAGTTCTCCGGCTGTGTGATCCAGTTCTGCGAAGGCTGCGGTTCCTGTTCCTGAATGGTACCGAGCCCTGCCTGTACACCGATAGACTGCTCGGTATGGACTGTAGGCTGCTCATCTCCCATGTACCCGGAATAGTAACCACTCCCTGCCGGATTGTCTGCTGAATAACTCGCGTTGTTTTTATACCATCCGGCTTCAATTTCTGCCCGCTCTGCATCCGTTGTCGGTCTGCCGCCGATCCATATTCCTTCGTCTCTTGCCATGTTAGATACTCCAGGATGTGTTGCCGTTCCAATAAAGCCCGTTATTGGTTGTCGTTCCCCTTCCGTAACTTCTGCCGGAACTTCCGCCTGCATAACTCAGATTGTTGCTGTTGCTGTAAGATCCGCCGCTGGAACTGCTGCTTTTTGCAGGCCGATAATTTTCGTAAACATTGTTGTTCGTCTTCCAGACATTCTTCCCGCCTGCGGTCTTCCAGTCAGGCCTGTATCCGTAATAGGTTCCGAAGGTTTTGTAGTATTCCCGCATCGGTTCTTCCCAGCCTTTGTAGCTGTTGCCGTTCGCTTTGTAGTACGCGGCCTTTTCCATATCGATCGGATAGTATTTGCCATCCGGTGCCAGGTAATATCCTTCATACGCCTTGCTGCCATTGTTATAGACAAAATCCGATCGGGCTTTATTACCGGCTGCTTCAATATCGGATGCTGAATATCCGCCTTTCTGGTATGGCAGTTTCGAACCGGTACCGGGCTGCCCATAGGAGTATGTAAATTTTGTTCCCTTCGGTGCGTTCTTCTCAGCCCGTTCTTCTCCGGATCTCTTGGTCGAATCTTTCGTCCCTTTCCCGGATCCGCTCTCACTTCCGCTCGTTCCGCCGGTCGTTGTTTCCGGACGATATACATAACGCTGCCCGCCTGGAGTTCCGTCCCGGTAGTTCCTTGCTTTGTCCGCTTCATTCAGACTGCTGTTCAGGATATCATCCAGTGCTGCATCAGCACCCGACCGGTTGGAATTCCTTTCTGCCCGTTCCTCCCCGGCTCTTGCTTTCCGTTCAGCCAGCTGTTCCTGCCAGGTCTTCTCTGTCGGTTGGTTCTTCTGTGCTTCGGCCGCTTTCTGATCAGCATAATACTGAGCGTATGCACGCCTGTCCCGCTCTGTCCATCCTGCCATTTTCTGAGCTTCAGCATAGCCTTCCTGTATCCATTTGTCTTCCTGCTGGATCGCTTTCCATTCACCGGTGCTGTTCCGTCCGATATTCGGGTTGATCAACGTCCCGTCTGATTCATAGCTCTTGGAAGGAGGTGTAAAGGAATAGGTCAGATCTCCGGTCGTACCGGTCCTTTCTTCTCCTCGGCTGCCCCATATCTCACTGACTACATCCCCGAAGCTCGGTGTTTCCATCTGCGGCCCGGTATCCGGTCTATTAATGTATGCTTCCTGCTCCGGTGTTAATGTCCTCGGATACCGGGCATCGTACCGCTGTTCCCCGGGCGTCCCCACCCTGTAATTGGACGTCACTTCATTTCCGGGATTCGTTCCGCCGTTTCGGTTCAGCAGCCAATCATTAGCCATCCCCTGCAGCACTTCCCCGAAGGTCGGTGTGGTTATTCCTCCGGATCCCTGTGTAATAGCCCCGGCCGGCGGTACATAACCTGCTGCATTCCGGTCGATCACCTGCGGATTCGGCAGACCTGTGTAAACGTACCGCTGATTTCCGGGTGTACCATCACGATAATTCCGCGCTGCATCAGCTGCTGCCAGGCTTGCATTTACCGCTTGGATCCTTTCAGCATCTGCCGCTGACATCGGCTGTCCGCTGATCGTCTTGTCCTGCACAATCGGCTGCCCGCTGAAAGATATCCCGCTGTTAAGCGCAGCTCCCCGCAGTGCCGCATCATTCGCTGCCTTTGCCTGCTGGTTAGCCAGTGCCGCCTGCCCTTCCGGTGTCTGCAGCCATGCCAGCTGTTCAGGGCTCATCCCGGAATATTCCTCTCCGGTCAGCGCCGCCTTCGTATTGGCAGCCATCCGCCGGACAATTTTATTTCCTGCGCCGGTCGAACTTTCACCGCCGGTATAAACGACAGGTTCCTCCGTCCGCTTTGCCACCGTCCGCATTTTCGGCTGGCTGACCTGGACATCGGCGACACTGTCAGGTGTTTCCAGCCACTGATCAGCGGCTTCAGTATCCGTCTCTGCGGGCGTTACAGTAACAGCAGGTGTTTCAGGTTTCGGAGCATGCGGCTGCATATAATCCTGCCACTCTGCTTCCCTCTCCTTTGTGCGGTCACTGGTTCCGGAACCCGTATAAGACAGGCCGGACGAACCATTCTTCTTTTCAGCCTCTGCCGCTGCACGGGCTGCTGCCGCCGCTGCCTCTGCCTGAGCTGCCGCTTTTTCCCGCTGGATCCTCTCCTGCTCTGCTTTCCTTGCGGCCAGCTGTTCCTGTCTCTGGGCTTCAGCTTCCCTTACCGCAGCTTCCCGCTGGGCTCTTTCCTCTGCCTGACGCTGTCGTTCTGCCTCTGCCTGTGCGGCCCGTTCCTGCTGTTCCTGAGCCCGCTGTCTGGCTGCCTGGATCGCAGCTTCCCGCTGGGCTTTCTCCTGTGCGGCCTTCTGTGCTGCGGCCTGTTCCTGAGCCCGCTGCTTTGCCGCCAGCTGTTCCTGCTTCTGGGCATTGGCGTCATTATAGGAAGACTCCCGCAATGCACGGGCATCCTCTTCCCGTTCCTTTCGCCGCTTCTCTTCCTGTTCAGCTGCCCATTTCTCCTCGGCAACCTTGTTGACCCATGCCTGATTTACAGTAGACCCGCCGCCTGCTGCATCTGTTCCTTTTGCGTATGCCATCTTGGTTTACCTCCCTTTGATCATCTCTTCGATACGTTTCACCGCCTCGGGTGCCCGGGCCTTGACTTCCCGCTTCACTGCTTCCGGCAGATCCGCCCACAAAGTCGCAGCCTCTATCTCTACATCGGGCCGATAAAACTCCTCCAATGCTGACTGGATACCTTCGTTCACGGCATACTCTGCCGCGACCAGGCACTCATCGATATCCTTGTTCGTCATCATCGCAACATCCCACTTTCGTCCGGCGTCCCTGCCAGACCCTGTCCCGGGATCATGCCGCCCATGGCCCCGGGTAATCCGCCTTCCATCTCCATACCGGGCATCATTTCCGGTGCAGCACCCGGCATTCCCGGTTCAGCTGTGGCGGCCGGCTGTCCGGTGTAAGCGTTATTCAACATCTGCATATCGATCTGCTGTCCGGCTGTCATCGCCGGCTGCGGCTGTGGCGCCGTTGCCGGTTCCTCGATTCCCGCTCCCTGGTCCTGCTGCATTGCCTGCTGCACTGCCGCTATCGCCTGCTGCAATTGCTGCTGCTTCTCCTGTTCCCGCTGCTGGTCCTGCTGCTGGATCTTCTGTACCTTCTGATCCAGCTTATACTGCAGCAAGGAAGCCTCAGCCTGCTGCTGTACGAACTGCCGCTTCAGCTCCTTCGTGTTGGTGATCCCCAGCAGATTGTTCTGGATGTACTCGTCCGGCATTCCCAGCTTCTGCATATTCAATCCGATGTTCACCATCTGCAGCTTCTCCTGCGGCAGGATCACGTCCAGCTTCGCCTTGACTTCGATATCTTCCGGGATCTCACTCGCTTTGATGTTGTATCCGTTCTTGTCAAAACTGATCCCGCGTTCCTTCATCATCATCAGTGCCATTTCGATCGTGCTGGAAATACCGAATCCACCCAGTCGCTGCGGTCCGATCAAGGGCAATCTGGCTGCCTGCTGTAAGAGCGAAGTCTCGGAGAATGTTTGGCTGTTGTAATTCTTTTCACCGAAGGCCGTGCTGTACATCGTGCTTTCGTCGATCAGGTTTCCGGTGATCTCGCTCAGCCGCTGCACTTCCGGCGGCAGCATTCCTTTGCTGTCCAGCGGATCCAGTGTGTCGCCCTTCCGTATCGTGTAATAGCTGATTGCCCCGTCATGCTGCATCTGCAGATCGTCCTCGCTGTCCGTCTTATAAACGAAAGTCGGAGTCACGCCCAGCGTAAACAGGAGACTGTACAGTACTGTATATAGGAGACTTTCACGTTCCCACAAATGGGATCTCATGATCGAAAACAGCAGCGGCTGCCGCCGGTCTTCTTCCTTCTCAAAGAACCGTGAACCGTTCACCAGTGTGACGTCGATCGGGATGCACGGCAGATTGTGTTCCTCACATACCAGCGGATCGTCATCGTTGATCCAGATCGCAAAATACTGTAAGTCATAGAAGATCTTCAGCGCTACATTGTCGGTGCTCTTTTTGTTGAAATAACTGTAATTGTCCTTCAGCAATTCCTTGTACTTCTGCGCGATGTAGGACCATCTCACCTGCGTTTCCCGGTAGTAAGCACACAAACCCAGCTCATCGAATTCCGGATATCCTTCCCGCGGATTCCAGCTTTGGAACAGGATCGGTGTGATCTTTGCTATCCGGTCCGCCCGTTTGTCCTTTTTGTTATAGGCTTTGTAATCGTCCATGATCGTGATCGCCGTGTGCATCTCGTCATACAGCAGGGCGGAAAGGATCATGTCATAGTGCAGCGGTCGTTTGACAGCCCGTCCGGATTGCTCCCACCAGCGGCTGATATTCTTTTCGATCGCCTCGATCTTTCCCTGGTCAAAACCGTTTGCGTTGATATCGAACACCGGCTCCTGGCTCATCATCAGACGGCAGGCATTGAGCACTTTGTTCCTTGCAGCCGGGCTTGGCGTCAGCTTCATGATGTCCTGCCCGGCAAACTCCGAATTCTCCGCATGGAAATCCATCAGGTACATTTTCTCGTACTCATCGAATTCAGAGTCCCGCACTCCGTGGATCGACTTCAGATCCCGTGCATGGGTCCTGATTTCACTGAAAACCTCTCGGTCAAACAACTTCATAACTCTCTCCTTTTATTCTGGCCACTGACCACCGGCCACTGACCACTACCATCCGATGTTATACAGCGGATGCCGCTCCCTGTTCCGGCGCTGGCTGTTCACCGGCTTCATCTTCTCCGCTCCGGATATCCCGGTCAGCATATACCGCAGCGCGTCATAAGCATGATCCTCAAAATTCGTATCCACATCCTCCGGCTTGCTGGCGGACATCGGCAGGTTCTCGAACTGCCAGATCAGGTTCTTGCATCGGCTCAGGATGATCAGTCCCGGAAGCCCGTCCGCCTTTGGCCGCATCAGCTCCCGGATCTTGCTGAGCCCGCCTTTCCGGTCATTGTCTCCCCGCGTCAGGTAGATCCCGTGGTCGGCATAAATATCCTTCCCTGCCTTCACAACTGTGTCGGTATGGTGGCTCTTCTGCCACATGGCCGGATCCGCGTAACTGACTGAGATCCGTTCACTGGCCGGCGTCATATCCTTGATCCGTTCCGCCTGGACGCCGTTTGCGAATCCCTCTCCGTAATCCTCTTCATAAACCACCACCCGGCCGGTCGAAGGATCCTTTGCGCCCCAGAGGCAGCAGTACGGCTTGGTGTATCCGTCATCGATCCCGCGCATCCGGGTCCAGTCATCGCCGATCGGCCAGTCATCATAAACATAAACATCCGGCCGGAAGTTATCGAAGGCCATGCCTGCTGTGATATCGAAATCACCGTCCCGCCAGAGCTTCCCCAGCATTCCTTCCAGACCGTTCAGGTAATCCACATAACCTTTGTCCAGGTATTTGTTCTCCTGAAATCTGGAAAACATGAACCGTGTGTTTGTCTCCCTGCCTTCCTTCCATGGCTGGATGAATGTCTTCTTCAAGTATTTCATCCCCGGCCCTCCCGGATTGAAGTTCATGTAACACCGCGGGACATATCCGTCCAGCCTGCCGGTACGCAGCGAACCCTGCAGCTTGACCAGCCGGTCTTCGTCGATCTGGTTTGCCTCCTCAACGACCATCAGCTCATAGTTCAGCCCGACATATTTATCAACGTCCTTCGGATCCCGGACACCGGCGATGGCGATCGTGCTGCCGTTCGGAAAAGCTACGCCGTCCTTGTTCAGCTTCGCTCCTTCATAATCACCCAGGATCGCGGATGTCATCTGACCGAATGAATCTCCTGCTGAGTTCTTGACCAGGCGGATATACAGGCAGTTGATCCCCGGCCAGCGCTGGCAGTCATATAAGCTGACGTGTGCAAAGGTCGCTGTCGTCTTTCCGGATCCGCGTGTCCCGCCGTTTCCGACCAGCCGGACGCCGTGTGATTGGCAGTCCTCCGTCATCCGGTGCCAGCGGACCTGCATCTCCTGCGGGATATAGAAATGCGGAAGGAATGCTGCTGCCATCTCCTGTGGCAGTCCCTCTTTTTTCAGATTCTTCGCTGCTGTTGACCATGCCCTGGCTTCTTCAGGAGTCATTACTCGTTCCTCGATCCTCGTTCCCGTATATCTTGTCAACGATCGCTACAATATCTCTCACCCGGACATTCGCATTGACGTCGATCTTGCTGTTCCGCTGGCCCAGCTCCTTCGCGATATCATCCAGGCATCCCCGCATCGCATTCACATAGGCCGGCACCGACTGCATCTGCAGCAGCGGGATCTTATCGATCCGTTCAAAAAGAAACTGCGCGGTCTTCTCCAGCAGCTGGATCCGCTCTTCCTTCGCTGCCAGGCCGGCCCTGACCGCTTCGGTCTCCTGCTCTTCCCGGATCTGCCGCACCTTCTCCTGCACCGGCTTCCGGAAGTTCTTCGATATATTTGCACCCTTGACCTCGAATGGAGGGTCATGCTCCGCGGCTAACCGTATGATCTCCCGATTCGTCTTTCCCGCGGCAACCCACTCCTGGATCAAAAGCTTTTGATCATCTGTGAGCCTCATAAACTTTTACTTTCTCAAAGTAAATCTCCTCGTAAAGGTAAAAATATTTTTACTTTCTTTTACTTTTACCGGCCACTGACCACCGGCCACTGACCACTGATTAAATGTCAAAAGGCCGCCCCTGATAGGACGGCCCCTTGATCGTCAAATGAAGATCATTCACCTGCTCATATTGTATCACGGTTTGGCTTCATCCGGTTTTTTTGTCGCCCTCTCTCCAGTTCCTCTCTCGGCAGCGCCACCCGGTACAGTTGGATCGTGTACCCCAGCAGGACATGGTCTTCATTATAGACAGGTTCCTCGACATAAATATTCCTGGGCATGTTGTTCTTGATCTCGATCGTCACCTTGCCGCTGCGGGTATTGTTATCCGCAACTCTTTCACATAACTCCTGGATCTGCTCCACCTGCTCAGGGATCAGGAACATTATCTCTCTCCTCCGATCATCCGGTAAAGCGGGTACCGGACCAGTTCTTCTTCGTCCATCACATAGATCTTCCCGGCTGAATTTAACAGCTGGATCCTGTCGGTATCCGGATCGTAATAATGGACCAGCGCCCAGGATCCCAGGTTGCTGTTCCATACCGGCTCGCCCAGCAGCTTCCTGATCTGCTCCATCGTCAGCCTGTGTTCCGTATCGATTCGCGGATCTCCTTTGTTGATCAGCGCTCCGGCCCCCTCGATCAGCTGCTTCAGTTCATCATAGGATTCCTTGGTCTCCGTCTGCTGTATACGTTCGTCCGTAGCGGTAATGATCCCTGTGCCTCTGGATGTTCCGCAGAATCCTATGATATGGTCGATATTTATTGACACCAACTTATCATTAAGTTGATGCGCATGCACTTCGATAAAATGTGGGTACATATTACCTCCAATCCCAAACCTGAGTTAGTGTCAATCCGTCCTCGCGTTTTTCATATAACGGGCAGCTCCTCGGATACTTGAATACTTCGTGTTTTTCTTCACAGAGGATTTCTTCGTCACAGCTATAGGCATACTTACATGTCGTGCAGTTTTCGTCCATTATTCTATCTCCTTGACCGGATACAGCCCACATTCCTTTTGTGCTTTCCTTATGCCTTCTATTGTCTTTGGATATTTTTTGAGGTATTCATCTAATAAAGTTTTCTTCGATACGTCTCCGTAAAATTCATCCTCTGGGATGTCACGTATATCAATGATCTTTTCATCTTCTTTCACACAGGTCCATATCCTGATGCAGCGTGTCTCAGGCACAAAAATCCATTTAAAGATTAGTAAATCCTTTGCCACCATCAGCGCATAATCATCCAGTGTCATCCCCGCTCCTTCCGATAGGCTTGCCACCAATCGCCGTATGTGTTTTTCCAATGGGAATAACCATGTTCTCGTAAGTGGATATATGTATCAAGTTTGTCTGTTTTCCCAACGATGCACCAAAACTTATATTCTCCATCGTGGTCATCCATCGTTTTTCCTTCCACCCACACGGGCTTGCCTTCCATGCTCTTGAGTTCGTCCCATGACAATGATTTATTATCAAGTTTATCTAATGTGTCTTCAATATTTCCTAAAGCAATCTTCTCAATTTTGTTTTGTACCCTTTTGTAGGCTTTCAGATAGTGAATTATGTCTTTGCCAAACATTCTCTTTTGTTCACATTTAGAACAGTCCTCATAAGGACAACCACCATCATACTCGTAGGAATCGTCAAAACCAGAAATCAGTCTGCAATGCTGTACTGCCTTTATCACTTCATCCAGCGTCTTCATTTCCACCCCAATAAATCAAATGTCACCCATCCAACAATTACAATGAGCCAACAGGAAATTAACTTCCAGAATCCCGACCATGTATTTTCGTTACTGTCTACTCTTCCGGTGATATAACCGAATACACCCCATATTGTTATCAATACAAGATGCTGTACTGTTCCGTAACTCATTCCCACTCCAATCTCGCACCACACGAAGGGCAAAAAGAATAGCGGTCAACCACTGCATTATGGCAATTTTCGCATATCCCAGTAACTTTAATTTCGCCAACAATTCCTGTGGATGTGCCGATATATCTCTTGCAATCCACCTTCGCTGTTCGCTCTGGCTCTGCGGATGGAAACTTGGCAATTACAGAAATTGCTAATTCGATTCCATCGTTATAACCTTTGACTTCAGATTCATCCGATGAAATAGGAACAGGATAGACTTTATATTCTCGCAAATCATTACACAATGCTTTTCTGCTAATAAGGTCACTCATTCCCACTCCAATCTCGTACCGCATGACGGACAGTAATTCTGGTCTTTTGTTACGAAACATCCGCAATCGCAATAGGAAATTGTTCCACCCATGCCACCAGTAACAAGCATGAAATGCTGTTTCACCTTCGCTGTTCGCTCTTTGTCAGGGACATTAATGTCCTTAGCACCACTCATTGCCCGGTTCCATGCTTCGATGGCTTCGGCTTTGTTCCGATGGTACACAGTTCCCGTCAGGCAAAACGAACAGCGCACTCGGCATATTCCATCCTCGCCATATTCGATTATTGGTCTGCCACCGCATCCACAGGGCACTGGTTTCAGGTCACTCATGCTCACCCCTCATTTGAAAAAAGCGGGGACCCGGGATCACATCCCCGCTGCTTTCTGTACCTTGATGAAGTTTATTCAATATCTGTTCTTTCTGTCTATGGCTTATCCCGGTAATCGCTGAGGTACATCCTCAACGTACGATCTCTATTCGATCTCTGTGTCGATCGGCATCCAGTGTGTCACCTTTGCGAATGTTCCGGAACCGTGCCAGCAATCTGTCTGTGCTTCATACCATGCCCTGTTCCAGGTGACAACGCCCTTCTTGGTGACGCAGCGTACCGCTACGATCTCATCATTATCCGGCATCTTATCCCGTACCGATATCCAGCCTTTCATTCTTCACTCCCATTCTGTTCAAACCGGCGCTTTGCTGTCTTTACGATCTCATCGATCAGGCCTTCCGCTGCGGAGTCATCATGTCCCATCTTCCGGATAACATTCATATACGATACCAGGATGGCTTCGATATTCCCGTTCACCTCATTCATGACGGAACCGGCAGATCTTTCAATGGGCGGCGCAATGAAATTCGATCCCAGCCTGCAGTCTTCCCGGACGCCATGGCCAGGGATCACGATGCAGTAGGTGATCCCGACCTGTGACATGGCTGCGATCCCCTTGATCGATTTGCTGATGATCTCCAGCCGTGCCTCATCGCTTCTGGGTACTGAGTACTGGGTACCGGGTACTTCTTTCTCCTCGATCCTCGCTGCTCGCTCCTCGTTCCTCGCTCCTGATTCCTCATTCATCACATTCCCCTCTCTTTCTTTTTCTTCCATTCATCCCAGACGTTCGGTACGAAATGATCAGCCAGCTTCATCCTGAATTCTTCGCAGCTCCAGTTGGGATTCACGGTCCGGTCATCCTTCCGGCATAAGTGATTCTTCTCATCGAACCGTTTGCAGGCTCGGCACTCATACTTCGCTTCCTCGACCATCTACATCCTACTTCCTACATCCTACTTGATCAGGTTCAGGGCCGGCACCCCGCCGACGATATTCATCTTCAGCCCCCGCAGCTTCTTCGTTGCCACCTCAGCCTCATACCGGTCCGCGGTGCTGAAGATCTTCTGGCCGGCAGTGCTGCGAAGCTCATAGCTTCCGTTTGCCATGTATGCCCACCAGTAAGCCTTCTTCTTGTCCATCTGTCTTGCGATCTGTTTTACATTCATCTCCTGTCTCCTTTCCTGTGACAATGGGGACTGTCTCCCGGTAGCGCCGAATGGTGCAGAGGGGACCGTCACCATTGTCACGCATCGCCTATTTCCTTGACGCTTCCGAGAATAATATTCCGATATGTTCCAGGATCTGCAGCGCCGCCGAATCCCCCAGGCTGACATGCGGGCAGCACTCCTTCAGCCGCTTCACGCAGCTTTCGATAACGGCCCGGTCCTTTCCATCCAGGTGGGCCAGCGCCCGCTTCCTCGCTTCCTGCTCCAGCATGACTTTGCTCTCCGGGTCGTTAGACACCTTTGATGTCGGTATAAATCCTTCTTCCCGGTATACCCGCTCGAAAGCGTCCTTCACTCTCGGGATAACTTCGTAACTCATATCCACACTTCACTTTCGATCGACAGATATTCACAGAGGATATTGATCGCCTCGTCGGCTCCGTAAGCCACTTCCACCCGGTACCCCTGCTCGGTCAGCATTTTGATCCAGCGCTTCTGCTCCCTGGTCGGCCGGTTGGAATGGTCCCGCTTTTTCATTTCGATGTACAGCCCGTGGAAGATTCCGTCCGAAACTGGCAGGCACAGATCCGGCACACCCGCCTTCACACCTTCCGCCTTCAGTCGGGCAGCAGTGCCGGGATGTCGCCAGCCGCCGTTCGGTACGGCATAAAGCAGCTGCAGCCGCGGCTCCTGGATCTCCATGAATTCCGTCCATCGGATCAGCAGCTCCTGCTCATCTGATTCCGTCGGGACATATCCCATGACAGTGTCACTCATCGCTCCTCCCGGAATTTGCTCAGGTCAAAAATAACGGTATCTGAGATCTTCGGATTGTGCCCTTCGAATCGGATCCGCTTATCGATATCATCAATCCCGATCAGGTTCAGCAGGTAGATCCGGACCGTATGGCTGTTCACATAGCCCTTCGGATCGATCTTGAATGTGTTGGCCATGCTCTTTTCCGCCTTCTTCACCATCATTCTTTTCCCGTATTCATCGAAGAACTGCGGATTACCGCTTTGACGGAACGCCCCACCCGTCAATCTGATGTAGCTTTTCGTAACGATCAGCCCGACGGATGCATCATATCCGGATCTGGGACCTTGAAACAGCACGAAACCTTCCAGCTCATTATTTATCTGTCTCATGCCTTACTCCTATATTTCCGGGATCTTTCCGTCGGAAGTCAGCTGGCGGATCCGGGAACCGACCGCGGCTTTATTCTCAGGGCACAGCTCCGTGCAGATCTCGTTGATCATCTCCAGCGTGGCAGCGTCATTATGGACGATCTCCGCAGCCATTCCGTTCACGATCCCGAACTTCTTCAGCAGGATCCGTTTCGCGGACTGCAGATCCTTTCCGCACCAGGTCCTCGCGTTCTCGAATCTCGTCGCGATCGGCAGCACAAACCGCAGCACGTCCGGATACGGATTCATTCCGATCAGCTCCTGCAGCTCGTCCCTGCTGTAATTGATCCCGGTCGGTTCCAGCAGATAATTATTGCAGATCTCCACCAGCTCCCCGGATCCCGGCAGCAGCTCCAGGCTCGGCGCTTCATATTGTTCTCGCTCCTCGATCCTCGCTCCGCGATCCTCAGCAGCCTGCTGCTGATCTAACACAAACGACACGCTCGCCTTCACACCCAGAATCCCGCTCAGGATCTTCTCCAGTGTCTCTGTCACTCTGGCTTCCGCCCAGTCCCGCTTCCACTGATCGTCCATCAGGATCGTATAATGTCCGTCTTCGTATCCGGCCGGCATCGCACCATGCAAGATCTCCATATAGGATCCGCGTCCCATGCTGCCTTCCATCTGCTGCATCGCTGCCTTCCATGCCGTCGCGAACTGTTCCGGAATTTCTCCGGTATTTTTCGGAGTTTCTCCGGATTCCGGTAATGTGTTGTATTGATTTGTATTGTTAAGTAAGTAAGTATCTATATCTACATACTTACTTACTTCTTTGTCCTCGTATATATTATTTAATTCCTTAATAGGATCCTGATCATTTTTCGGAGTTTCTCCGGTTTTTTTCGGAGATTCTCCGATATTTTTCGGAGTTTCTCCGAAATATTCAGCTGCCGGCAGCACTTCCATTTTCGGAGTTTCTCCGAAATTTCCCGGAGTTTCTCCGGATTCGGAGTTTCTCCGGTTTTCCAGAGACCATACACGCTGCTCCAGCTCTTCGATCCTGTGCAGCAGATTCGGAATTTCTCCGGGAAAATCCGGAGTTTCTCCGGATCCCGGCAGCGCCTCGATCTTTTCATCCCAGTACAAAGGCAGCTGCAGATTCTTCCCGATCAGCTGGTACCGGTTGAACCGCGGGCTCGTCACGATCTGCTGCTCGCTCAGCTTCTTCAATCCCGCCTTTAGAGACTTGTCGCTGAATCCGGTCCCTTCAGATAGCTCATTCATGGTGACGGTGCGGTTGCCTTGAAGCGCTAGGTACAAAACGATCGAAAGGGGTGATCCTTTCAGATCCGGCAGCAAATTCAATAATGAATTTTTGTCAAACATATTTCCTCCATTTTCGTGTATAATAGAGGTGACGGTGGGATGCGGACTGCAGACGCCCAGTCCATCCGGTCCGCTCCCAGTCGTTACCACAACTGATACCCGCAGCGCCGATTTGAGAGAGAGCAGCCGCAAGTAATACAGACAATTCATTGCGAATACTTTGTCTGTATTTTTTGTTATGCTGTTGGAGGTATCTATGAAACTGTCAGAAGCTGCTGAATTGTTTTATATCTCGATGATTGGCGTCAAGGCTGCAACGACCGTCAACTGGTATAAAAAGAATCTGGTTCCGTTGATCGAATATCTGGAGGATCCCGAGCTTGATCAGGTGGATCTGTTTTCGCTGGAAAGATTCCGCGCCTCGCTCGATCGGCCATCAAAAGCAAACGGCCGGAAAGGAAACCTTTCTTCCTATACCATCCATGCCCATGTCCGGGCTCAGAAACGTTTCTTCAATTTCCTTTACAGAAGAAGGATCATCCCGAATAATCCTGCTGAATTCCTGGAAAAACCACGCCTCCCGAAGCAGCCCAGGAAGGGCATAACTCCCCAGGCTGCGGAAAAAATGTTGGAGGTGTCAAAGCGTAGCTGTCGCGATTATGCCGTGTTGCTGTTCATTCGGGACACAGGCTGCCGGGCCGGTGGAGTATACAACCTCCTGACCGACAATCTGGACATCGTTCATAACAAAGCGATCGTCAGGGAAAAAGGAGACAAAGAACGTACAGTCTTCTACACACCGGAAACTGCCCTGGCACTGGCCATGTACGGAGCGGTCCGCCAGAATCCATATAATGAAGAAAACTTCTTTCTCTCCGAGACCATGCACACGCCGCTCACTTATTATGGTGTATACCAGATCTTCCGCCGCCTCGCATCCCAGGCAAAGATCAAGGGAAAGTTCTCCCCTCATCAATGGAGACACGCTGCCATTCGATCCTGGCTGCAGGCCGGACTCAATCTGAAGAGTGCCTCTGAGATCGCCGGACATTCATCTGAGAAAGTAACCGGTGACATCTACGGCACGCTGGATGAATTTGAACTCCATCACCTGTATGATCAGACTGTCAAAAAGTTATCTGGAAAACAGTTTGGTACCTGGCACATTTAGTGCAGAAAACAATATGTAAAAATCATCATAAATCTTCGGGGTGAACAGGAGACTCATAAGCCCTTTGTCGAGGGTTCGACTCCCTCCCTCGCCACTTCGGATCTTGATAATCCTTACAATGACAGACAAAGTATTCAGTTATCAAGGTTCGGCGGTGAGTGGTGACTGGTAATCGTACTCACCGAAGAATGCCGGAGAAATCCGGCTTTTTTTATTACAATTCCACGATCTCAAAAAGATCTTCGAACTTACAATCCAATGCAGCGATCAGCTTACAAACGATCTTTACGGTATAGCTCTTCTTATGATAAAGTGTATCTTCGCTTACGCCGGACATCTGACTCAACTCTTTCAGCGAAATCTTTCTGCTCTTACAGTATTCTTTGATCTTGTTGCGTACTTCTATTTCTTTCATGGCTATCTATTATAATGCATTAACTGTACCATTGTACAATTTTGATGTAAAATTGATTGTGCAGATTCGTCCCTGTTAAATTGTAATGCTGCTTTCAGGCAGCTTTGTCATCAATTTTGTTGCTTAAAAGCAGCATATCCGGAGGTTATTATGAAAAGAATGCCTGGAATGGATGGCTCTATGGAATCACATCCAGACTCGATCCCTATTCTGTTAGTGTTGTCTTCAATATCATGAGCAGTTATGATTACAATGAAGATGATCCATATTCCGTGATGAATTTATTTGACGGTCCGTGTGATCCGAATTACGTCGGTGCTTGTGTTCCGGTCGTTGATTATGATCTTGATTGTTCTGACATCGGTATCCGGAACTTCTTTGTCACCGGTACTGACAAACATCGCTTCGATGGTGATGGAAACGGTGTGTGCTGCGAACCATATCCGATACTGTGAGGTGGCATTATGTATGAATCATGGCAGTTAACTTTCAGAGGTACCGCGCTGGATCTGGATTACCTGGCATTTATGATCCCGCTCATCCTGATCATCTGGCTTCTCTCCAGAAAGAAATAAAATAAAGCCCCGCTCATCACGAGGCTTTTCGTTAGTCAGAAATCGGTGTTGCTGAGGTGTCATACGTTGAGACGTAGTGACGGGATTCGCCGAAGTATTTTCTCAGGAAATAAGTACCATACTCAGTCTTGTATATCACTCTGATCTGGATGAACGAACAAGTCTCTCCGAAGTAATCAAGATTCCACGGAACTTCCAGAACGTTACCAGAGAATTCTTCCGGCAAATGGGTCATCCTGTGTTGCTTGTTATCTCCGTCTACATAGCTCACGATCACATAAGCGATATCATCCACATCCTGAAGAGTGACACGCAGATTATTTCCTACATGTTCCAATGTGCAGTTTTTATTCGGGGCGAAGTAAAAACTTTCCTGCGCCGTTTCCTTGTTGTCAGGGATCAATGTGTAGTATCCAGTCCCGTTTGTCCGAAGGATGCTTATGATGTTCAGGGCTTTCAGAGGATGGTCACCAAATGACACCCAATCACCGGAATCGGATGCGGGCAGGGTAACTGTGTCTACGAGTACATCATCCTTGTATACGCCAAATGATTCCATTTCCGCATCGTTCACGGTGATATAACAATACTGATCAGAGTAACCATACACGCTGTCAGACCCACGGTTGCACATCAGCGTCCCGACAGTGTAATTGGTTGAAATACTACCGTATGCTTCTTCAAGCGTTTTCAGTCTTGAAGTATCTGTGCATCTTGCGAAAGCCTTGTATACGCTGATAGGTTGTGCGTTGATCAATTCCTGATTAAATTTTAGCAACGGATCGCTAACGAAGAATGTCCTGTACCTGACAAGAGGTGTTGCCGCATCAATGACTTGAATACAGAAAGGCTCGCCGTTTATATAAACGATATCTGCTACAAGGACGAAATGCCCACCTTCTGCGTCCTCGTCGTAATAAATTAGCCAGTCGCCCGGTCTCAGCAAATCAATTTGAGAATTGTAATCCCAGTTTCTGGTGACACTCAGACCACAAACATTCGGTGCGTCATCTACATAAAACTGAAATGCCCCCGCTTCCCACATGTACCCGTGTAGTACAGACACAGCCGTGTTGCAGACCATCCCGTAATTCGCCCATATCGTTCCGGTCAGCCAGTCTGACTTGTAGAAGTCAGAGTTGAAATTTTGGAGTGCTGTCGCGTATGACTTGACAGTTACATTGTCGAAAATGTTTCCGTAAAAGCTCGCGCCACCGTAGACAATATCAGTCCCATTATCAGTTTCAAGCAAATTATATCTGCTGTCTCCAGTATGTCCATTAGCGTAATCGAAGGAAAACATTTTGCTGAACTGCATATTTCTCAATGCTCGGATATTATGAGCGATGGTTGGATGCAATCCGGTCGCATGGCTGACTGTTACGTGGTTGTAGTATTCTACATATACGTTATCAAGGACTGCCTCATAGGAATGGATACCGCCGTTCCCGTATTCCTTGTGAGTAATTGTTGATGCGCCAGACACAGGAATTTCCAAGGTCGTCTTGGGACGGATCGTTACGATGGCGTATCCTTCTTTTCCGTACTGCTCCAGATTGATATAGTTCATGCCATCAACCTGACCCCTTACAAGACAATGGGTGTATGTCCTGCCAATAAGCGTATGGCTGTTGTTGTATATCAGTGCTTGCATCGAATATTCAGCGGAGCATGTGACCGATTTGGCATCCTGCAATCTTATGAAAGATGCGTAATGGATTTGCGTGTCGCTCTTATGCGCACCAGAAGCCCAATAGTTCAGTGTTGGATAGTAGGCAGTTACGTTGTCCGAACCGGGAATGACTCCGCTTGTATATGCACATGGGATGATGTTTGTGAGTCTGCCGCGCAATTCAGGGTCGATAGTTCCGAATCCGATTTTGATCGTATCAAGAGATGTTACACCGGAGCTTGAATTAATCAGAAAGTAGAGATTGTCTTCATACGGATAGTATCGACCGAAGGACGAACGCAACAGTTCATCAGCATTATTAAAGTTATATCCTGAGTAATCGTAATCCGATGCCGGGACAAAGATACCGTCTTGGATTCGGAAGAAGAAAACTCTAAACGGGAAAGCACTTGCATTTGCATAGACCTGCATCCCGCCTTTCGGCATTTTGTAAATGCGGCTTGTGCATGATTTGAAAGTAGTGCAACCATACGTTGTACTGGTATCATTATAAGTCAAACTTATTTGATATGGGAATGAATCGAGCTTGGCAATTTTTACACCGTGGTGATCTTCGTAATCAAGTTCCGGGGCGGAATATCTATTATATGTAAATGCTTTTCTGGCGGCATTTATCTCTGCTCTTGTAAAAGCACTCCGGTCATTTTTCCTGATGCCGATGGAATACTTGCAATTTCCCATGAAGTTAACGATCATGTGCCTCGGTGTAAAACTATTGTCGATAGAAACGTAAGCTCCATCATCGGCATCTGAACTCTTTCGGTAAAGCACGAAGTAAAAGTCATCACTATTCAGATTCGCTTCGATTATTCCTTGAGTATAAGTGGCGAGTGCTGTGCTTAGGTATGTACTGGTAAATTCTCCCGTACCTTGAGCATCTTTGTACCACAATGATCTGATTGGTCGAGAACCAGAATTCCACGCTTTTTCGTGTGTAACCAGAGTTACAACGCCATCATAGTCATCTACAGTGATGTTATTTGTTGACTCGAACATAACGCCAATGTATCCGTCTGCCGTTGCCGTGAAATATTTTTCGCCATCTCCTGCATCTACCCACCCAGAACCAGTGATGTAATTGGCATTTGTTGAATTGGAAATCGGTTCTTTGTACAATGATACAACTTGCCGTAACGTGGGACTGCCGAAGTAAACCACCGTGTTTTGTAACACAGGAATCAAACTCTTTGTCCTGATACGTTTAGCATTGCCTACCTTTTTGGAGTAAGTCCATGACCCGCTTTCAAGGTCAGCCTTAGTCAATGTATATTCGCCCTCTTCGAGTAATTTCTGAGCGATAACAATACCGTCAGTATTTGTCCGGACACGATCCGCTGAAAGAACATAGTCCGTATCGCCAAGTCCCTTTGCGTCATTGATGGTTTCATTTCCTGTTGCGCCTCTTGGTATGCTCAGGTTGAGTGTCGGAGCATCGGCAGTTCCACCGATAGAACCGGATGCGCTCTGGTCATAAGCCACAGTGGTCACCGTTCCCATTTCGAGGTTAGCCATCAACTTCTGCCAGTATGTCGTGTTCGTTATCGCGGTGGATGCCGGAACATCCTTCTTAGCGATATACACACCGCCTGAGGCAGTGACAAGGTCAAGTTTGTTGTATGTGTTGGAACTGCTGTGCGCTCCCATAACACGTGGAACTGAATCAAAATCAACGTGCGTATCATCGTTGAAACTCATGCGGTAAGTCCCGCCGTCCACATGCGTAACGGATGTAACACCCTTCCCATTAGTCACGACATAATCTATATGCGTGCCGTCATTAAAGGTGATTCGATATGTATCATCAAGAACATCCGTGTCGACCTTCTCAACACTTTCGATTCCCTTACCATTTTTTACGACATAATCCTTATACGTTCCGTCATCGAATATAATTCGATAAGTATCCTCAAGCACGTCTGTACTGAGCTTATCAATGCTTTTGATACCATTTCCGACAGAAGTCACAATATAATTTGTTCCGTTCCATCTGTAAATCTTACGGTCGTCATAAGTAAAGTATAACCGGCTGGTGTTTCCAACTACCGGAAGATCTTTCCATGAAGCGATACCGAGCATATAAAGGAATGTCCCGTCAACCGGTCTGGTTACATTCTGATGGATCTCTGCATCACCATAAAGCAGCCTGGTCCGCAGGCCGCCAACTGGAGTGACCATAACTTCATAAACGCCGGATGTCCATGCGAGGCTTGTTGTAATTTCATTTGGCAGCGTGATCGTGATCCGGCCGCCAGCTCCATTATGGGTGCAGATAAATTCAACAAAATTAGTATCTTCTGCAAAATGACGCAGCTGCGCCTCGATAGTTGCTCCAGTCAAATTTACCGGATTTCCGTTACTGTCATACCAATACCAGGGTAGAACAAAATCTGCCCCGGCTTCTATTACGATATTGTATTTATTTTCCTCTGCCATCCTATTCCATCCTTATGAAGGTGTCGCCCATTTCACACCCAGCTCTGCTGTAGAATCCGCAGTTAGGACCTGCCCATCATTGCCGACCGGCAGCCTGACCACATCATTTTCTCCGCGGAATACGAGAATATCCCCCTTCATTAATCCCATGCTCGCCGGGATTGCATTCATCGGATTCCCGGGATCCGGTACGATTTGATTCACCTGTTGTATTACTGTCACACTCATTCTCCCTCCTAAACTCTAAGCTCTCTCCTGACCACCTGATACATCGCATCCGGAGTCGGTGTCATGCTTGTCAGGATCTCAACCGGCTCTGCGATCGTTCCCTTGTAATATGACTTCAGCTTTGCGATATTCAGCTGGGACTGATATGTCCTTCCCGCGGCATAATGCCAGTAATCACCCTGGATATAGATCGGTGTCGGTAGTGGTGCGGTATAGACCCAGAAGTCTACGACCTGTCCGCCGCGTCCCGATCGTCCGCCCATCACATGTTTCTGAAACTGGAACCGCAGCTGCAGCCGGTACAGTGCCAGGGCACACCAGTATTCCTCTTTTGAATCCGGCATGATCCCCTGGACCGGTTCCTTTTCCGGGAACTTCGGCTTTGCGATATGTGTGGATCCCGGTGGTTTCGGCCGGACATAGATCTTATTCCCTGCTGTCCGGACCGTTGACCGGCCCTTGATCTGGAACACATCCTTCAGCGCTACCATGGTTATATCTCATTCAGGTTGATCGACAGCAGCATACCCGGCCTGTCCTTCTCCCGAAGGTTTGATATATTCGGCGGATCCAGGAACACGATCTTGTTATCAAACGGATAGGTATAGCAGCGCATCCGCAGCGCTGTAGCGTTATCCGCCCATTTGATCAGTGTTTCCAGCCGCTGCCACGGACTGATATCTTCCACTTCTCCGCAAAGGTTAACATCATTGGCAACGTTCCGGCAGCTCATGGAATAGCTGTACTTCGTGCTGATCTTGATCACGGTCTTCATCACGACCGCTTTGATAAACGGGGTCTTGCTGATGTCGTTGGTCTGCAGACGCAGCCGGTACCGAAGCCGTTTCGCGCTGATCCCGAAAGAGCTTTTGAACTTGATCTCCTGCGTCGGACTTTCGACAAAATGTGCGTTCATCGGATACCAGTTTGGATCCTGGTCGATCTGGTAATCCGCCTCAATATATACCGAATCCTTCTCCAGGTTCTCGGCCATGATATTCATGCTGCCCCACTGTTTGATAACGTCCACCATCCCAATCGACATCCAGCTGGAAACCAGCACAGACTCATAAACATATTCAGCCTGGTTATCGTAATATGCCTTGAGTGTATTGCTCGGCATCACCAGCCACACAATGTCGTCACCTACGCTGATCCATAACCGGTCCGGCCGGTCTCCGGAAATCGCCTGGTATCCCAGTGCGGTGATCCTTTCCCCGGCATTCGGCGCTCGGTATATCTCATGGAATCCGGAATTGTTGTTCAGCAATACCGAGCTGTATCCATCAGCTCCGGCATCAATGGCAGCGAAGTATCTGCCCGGATATGCCAGCAGATCCGCGATCGCTCCCCGTCGTTCTTCAGGAAGGCCGGTGTCCCGATCAGGCCCGACATTGTCAAGCTGCTGGTTGTAATAGCGCTGGATCGATCCCTTCATCCATTTCACAAAGTAATAAACATTGTGGACCATGGACGCTTTACCGTTCCATTCCTCCATCACGGTACTCAGCTCTTCCAGGTTGATCGTGTCCACTGCCCCTTCGGAGCTGATCGAATGGATCATGCCTTCCCGATTGATCCAGAGCGTCTTGTACAGGCTGTTCATCATCATCGGATATTCAGCCAGCCCGGTGATCTTTCCATAGCTGTCATTGAACGTATGTGTCCCGATGAACTTTGAATGGTTCACTGTCTCTACCTTCACGGATGTCAGTGCTGGTGTGGTCCCGGCCTCGATCGTGATGTTCAGCCTCCGGTATCGTTTATGTGTTTTGCAGGCGAAGTAATAAACTCCGCTGCTCGTATCCACATCGATATACTGGACATCCTCATATACAACGTTGTCCTCGGATGACTGCAGCATGATACGGAAGACCGGGTGCTCGGTACCGCTGATCGTTCCGATCGTGACCTTATACATAATTGCGGTATCGTCTGCCTTCCCGAAGTCCACCCCGGTCGTGACAACGTCGTCGTTGTTCTCGTCGATCGTCGTGGTGTAGTTCGCCACTGTGATCGCAGTGCTGAGCCAGTCCGTCACGGCTGTCTGGCTGATGCTGATCTGACTGTTGCTGTCTTTATTCTGAGCGCGCCACAGCACAAGGCCGGAAGTGTCCCGCACCGTCTGCAGATACATCGCGCAGTTGTTGACCGTCGTGTCTGTCCCATTGATCTTATGGGTAAACTGATCTGCCATGCTGGTCCAGCTGCCGTTCGCCCATTTCAGCTTTCGGATCGGGATTGAATCGCCCTGGGCAAAATATATGATGTCGTTTGTAATACAGATATCGCTGACATAGCCGGTCAGTCCGTGCGATGAGATTTCATAAAACCGCTCGGTATCAGTGATGATGTAAACGGTCGTCGTATCGTGGGTGATCTTCCACGGCTTGTCTACCGTCAGGCTGGTAGCGTCATTCCCGGTGATCGTCCGCCAGACGGATTCCGTTTCCGCGATCCCTTTCCCCTGAATGATCCCGACGCGGCAGCCTTTCCATTCGTTGGTGGTCCAGCTCTTTGTTGCGTCGATCACTTTATCCAGGTGTCCGCTGTTTGAATCCGCCATTCCGATATCGCCGTTGATATACAATTTCGGTGAGCCTGTCGGCAGCTGCCTCAACGCAAAGGTCAGCTGTTTATAAACAAAGAACCGGGTCTGTCTTCCGCTGTTTGAATCCGCCATCCGGAAGTACAGATCATAGTTGTCGTTCAGTTCCCAGCGGCTGTTCTTGTAAAGCCAGGTACTGACGTTGTTATTCATCAGCTTCATCCCGACCTGCCAGGATCCGACTGAATCCCCGGCTTCAGATTCGACCTTGATCCAATATGTTTCGGCGTTTAGCGTCTGTTGGGTAAAAGTAAACTTCTTCCATTCACTGATCACATCTGTGATTTCATCTGTGGTATAGGTATGAGAAGCGATCGCCGTTCCCGGAACTCCGCTGCTGTTGCTGCTGCATAAGCTGACCTTCAGCCCGGAAGCCGGAGTACCGCGCCGGCGCATCAGCACATAGAGTACTCCGACACTCATCGCTGTGTCCAGCGTTATCTTATATGCAAATGCTGTCCCTGCCAGGATCGTCTTCCAGTGTACGGATCCGGGATAGTTCGTCATTTCATCCTTCAGCCCGGTTGCGTAATGATCCATCGGGGCGCAATAGATCTGATTGAATGCGGTCTGGCAGCGCTTGCTATCAAAGAACCGTGTCGTATCAGTTTCGTAGTCTTCCAGCGCACGGCCCCCGCTCCAGTCATCCTGTGCTGTTGCGGTCCATGGTTCCTCAAGATCTTCGTACTTTGTCGTGCCGGTCTTCGTCCGCAGGGAGGACCGCTGGTTCGGAGCCATCGAAATGTTGAAAGGATCCGCGGCGCCTTTGCTGTCACAGATGATCAGGCCGATAGTATCCTCTCCATCGGTCAGTGATACATGATGTGTAGATTGTTCTATCTCAGGAGATACAGCTACATGAAAAGCCATCGTACACCTACCACTGCGGGAATGTCATGGTCTTGATCGGCAGCTGCTTGTTTGGCAGCCTGCTGTTATCCCGCTCATAGATCTTTGCTTCGTTGTACATGTCCGAAGCGATCAGATTATCCTTGTGGGTATTCTGGATCAGATGCCTGCACAGGTACAGCCAGCTCATGTATCGCAGGTATAGCGGGTCCACCTGGTCACTGATCTCATCATCTTTTCCGACTGCTCCGTGCATCCTGACATAAGTCAGTGCGATATGGGATCCTGTTTTATAAAGCAGCTTATGCCTGTCATAAAGGTTCAGTGTCCGCGGATGCATCACCTTCCAGTAATGGCTCTCGATCCATTGCGGATTGATCAAGTAATTATCCCGCTGCAGCTGCACCTTCCGGATATCTTCCGTCACGCCTTCCGGCAGTGCATACAGTTCTTTATCAGGATCGAATACCAGGTCGGAATTCACTTCAATGATCTTATACATCCGCAGCACGGAGTTGATTGCGTTGATCAGCTTTTGCGTATCGAATTCCAGCCATGCGCTGATCGTGATCTCATCCCCGCTGGCGATATCCAATTCTTCCGGCAGTTCGATCATTTGCGCGGCAGCAGTTTTGATCCTCCCGAAATATCCTGCGCTGTCTCCGGTATGCACCCAGATCGTCCCGCCGCCGAATTCTCCGACCCGGCCGGATAGATCATTGCAGAACAGGTTCAGGCCGTTCACTGAGCTGACGGTATAATCTTCGGTCCCTTTGGCAAAAGCTGCCAGATCCAGTGTCGCGTCAAACAGTTTCATTTTTCCTCGTAAATAAAATCGTAAGCTCGCTGATCAGCGAGCCTGCTGTCTATTTCAGATCCTCGTAAGGCTGGTAAAACTCCAGCTTGCCCCTCGGCTTGAATGCCTTCCTGACCATGCAGGTCGCTCCGGTCTTCGGATCACGGAACTTCATTTCCCAAAGGGATTCCAGATCATAGACTACGGAAGTGTCTGCCTTGGACTCTTCATTCTTTTTTATTTCTTCATTCTTCTTGCTTGCCATATGCCTCCAGAATTTGTGTACCGAAGCTGTCGTATTCCGCGATCAGGCCGCCCAGCTCATCCACATACCGCGGCTGAATTCGGTGATAAGGCAGGTCATTGATCATCATAGTTCCTTCGGTGATCAAAAAGGCGTCGCCTTTATGCTTCTGTCCGATGATCCTCGAATGTATCCATGGATCCCGGACGTTGGCCGGAAGGTCACATACGACGCGGACCCAGCCCGCCCCGATCGGTTCCTGCTGATGTTCTTCGCTCACTGGCTGCTGATCACTAACCACTGAATCATCCACCGTCATCAGCGGCAGCGCCATCGGATCGAAGTGGCTCGAATAATCATTCCATCGTGTTCGTACTTCAAAATGCAGATGCGGTCCGGTCACCGGAAAATCTTTTGATCCGCCCGTTGCTCCGCTGGTGCCGATCTCCTGTCCCTGTCTTACTTCATCTCTGACTGATACATCGATCGTATAAAGATGAGCGTAAAGCGTTGCCAACCCATCCTCGTGCCGGACGATCACCCGGAAGCCGTACCCGGTCTGATCCCAGCCCGCTGCCATCACGGTCCCGCCTGCGGATGCCAGGATCGGAGTTCCCATTGGGCATCCATAGTCAATGCCCGTATGCGGTTTTCCGTTGACGGTCACGCCCGGGATGACTTCTCCGTATCGCTGCGTGATGGGATACTCTCCTCGGAACGGCTGCCGGTATGTGATCATTTCATCTCCAGCGTTATGCCTTCGATCTCGGCCCGGACTTCCAACGTATGGAGGTAATTCCCCATGGTCCGCTGCTGCTTCTTCAGCAGGCTCAGCGGACAATCATGCGGGGGTTCCATCTCTGCATTGCCGGTTCGTACTGCGGCCTCGATCTTATTGCAGTATGACTTCAGCTTTTCATAGCGGATCTTCAGCTGCTGATATTCAGCGACAAAGCGCTCCCGATAATCGGCGCTCGTCATCTTCTCGACAGTATCCTTAAGTTCCATCTCGCTCCTCGCTCCTCGATCCTACATCCTACATCCTAAGTAGTCTCTTCCTCATCCTCCAGCGCTTTCACCCGCAGGCCCAGCGCGGTCACCTGACTTTGCAGGTCATTCCCTTCCCCGCTCGTCACGGTTCCGACTGCCGTCTGCAGTCCGCTGATATCGCTCGCCTGCTCGGAGTCTGTCTGGTTGATCTTTTCGATCTTTGTCTGTAACATTCTTGTAAGCATGCTTTGCTCCTACTTTCTGAGAACTTCGGCGGCTAACTGCTTGATATTCTTATCGTAAGCATCGTCCGCCGCCTTGTAATCCTTCTTCAGTTCTTCCAGATCGCCGTTGATGATCCCGGCATCATGCAGCCGCTTGGCCATCAGGGATGTCAGGTCCCCCAGCTTGTCCATCTTGACCATCATCAGCAGCTCGTTCTCCGATTTCTTCTGCTGCCAATCCTTCACCTGGTCAAACTGACGGTTCACCAGCCTCGATATGATCAGCGTCATGATCGTCGTGATCACACCCGACGCACAGATCATCTGCATTATCTGGCTCATGATCCATCTCCTCTTCGTTATTCATTTCTTTGAACATCTCAGCGATCGGTTTTCGTGCCCAGGTAAACTTGAATTCGTTCACGCCGTACCGGGTAATGGCGTCACGGATCACGTCCGTATCGATATGGACCCCGACGGTTTCCAGATAATTGCCGGCACGATCGATCGCATATCCCATCTTCTCTTCGCCGGAGGCTTCTTCATTCCGGAAGTATTCTTCCGCGGCAGCATATCCGAGCTGTGCCGCATAAGCGATCAGCTCCGCGATCTCCGGGTGCTTTTCCTTCAGCTTCTTCCAGATCTCTATGATCCACTTCAGGACCAGCACCACAAGGACCGGTACCATGATCTTCAGCACCTCGGTCATAACCTGCCCTGCTATTTCATTCCAATTGACTTCCATGTTTCACCCCTCTATGAGGAAAGGGACAACGGGGACTGTCTCCCGGCAGCACCGTATGGTGCAGAGGGGACTGTCACCATTGTCCCGATCATTTCCACTCCCGACTTAGAACACGCCGCCGGTGGAAGCACCGACCTTGACGGATCCGAAGCTCGGGCTGGTTCCGCTCAGCGTGCAGACTGCACGGCGATAGCGGCCCTTCCCGCGGACCTTCATGTTCTTCTCACATGCCGCAGTGATATCCGGGAATACACAGATGTCAGTCCAGTTGGACTTATCATCGGAGCCCTGGATCTTCAGGACGATCTTCGGTGTGGTACCGGAGACGGTCCCGGATACGACTGCCCGGTAATTGATCTCATAAAGATCGTCGCCGTGGAAATCCACAGCGTCACCGGTGGTGGTGGACGTCATCGCGCTGGTCGTTTCGATCAGCATCAGATTTTTATCAAAAGTTCCTGCACCCATCATTTCCTCCTTATGCGAACTTCAGGCCGGTAAGCCAGGACAGGGAGCGCTTGTTTGTCACGATGTGGCCGACGTCCCACTTCACGATGGCGCGTTCGGTCACGCCGTCATCCAGCATGCCGATATTCTCGGCGCTCAGGTTCTCGAACTGGAACGGCTGATAGTGTGTCTTATCGATTCGGGCAAAGATGACGGAAGTCGCGGTGCCGTTGTCGGTATCGACGACACCGGTGTACAGTTCCTTGTCGGTGATCACCGGAATGTCATGGCCATATTCGTCCATGTCCTCATAGGTGTTCCCGGCATCGATGAACTTGACGCCGTTGTATTCCAGGAACTTCCGGCCCAGGCTGTCTTCGGTCGTCTTCAGATAACCGGAGTCGCGGCAGAGCGCCGTGAAGTGGGTCAGGAAGGTGCTGTTGCAGACCGCGATATTCGGTTTGTGGCCGTCGATCGCGTTGATCGCCTTATCCAGCTGCAGGAAGAACACGCTGATGTTGCTCGCGTAGTTCGCGCCGCTCGGAGTCAGATCCAGAACAGCGTTTCCTGCCGGATTCGCGCAGATCTTCTGGCCGGGGAATTCGTTGTTGATCATGTACCGGATACCGGTGATCGCCTGCGGATCCTTCGTCGGTTCATTGTTCACCCATGCGTCATTGAACTGGCGCGCCATGGTGACCATGGTGTCGTTGATCTGCTGGGTCTGCGGATGCACGATCTTCGGAGCCTTATCGTGCTTGATAAGGTAGTCGATGTCGATGTTGTTCCCGAAGGAAAAGACACCGGCCTGCACGGGTTCCGGTTTCCCCTGGACAACAGAACCGAACGGTTCGCCGATCTTACGCCAGGACACCGGGTGCATCTTACCGGAACGGTAGGTCTGGACCGTCAGCGCCTCGACGTTTTCAAAGCTCAGGGAATCGATCAGCTGGGACTCTTCCTGCAGCGTTTTGATGATCCCCTTTTCAAACTGATAGGGTGTAAGCAGATACATATCTGCCAAAGTGATAGCCATTATTTTCTCCTTTTCTCATGCAGCCCTGCAGTGATCAGGTCGAAGCGGTCGGTCGTTTTCGGATCGAAGAAGTTGCTCTTGATCCCGCCGCCTCCCAGTGCGGGACTGCTTGCCAGGCTGCCGCTGTCGGAGCCCGGTGCTGCGTTCAATCTCTGTTTCTTTGCTTCGAATGCCTGCTCAAAAGCCCGTACGAATTGGCGCGGCTTTGCAAAGCTCTTCGGCTTACCGTCTTCCATGAAGAACTGATCCAGCTCCGGATCGTCCTTGGTGATGATCCCGACGCCTGCTTCCTGCGCTGCGTCATAGATATCCATCCAATAATCCTGGCTCGGATCTCCGCCTGCGTCCTTGATCCACGCCGCCGCTTCCGGATTGACGGCAGAAGACTGTTCCGGCTGGGCTTCCGGTTCGGCATTCTGCTGCTCTGACCCCTGATCCTGCAGTGCAAGCATCGCCCTGGCTTGCTGTTCAGTGGGATTCTGGATCCCAGCCTGCTGCATGGAACTGATCATTTTCTGGACGCGGTTGTAGCTTTTGTCGGTGGCTGATTGAAACGATCGCTTCAGATCATCCATCGCTGCATTCAGCTGTTCGCTGGTGACATAGTTGACTTGCGGCTGGGCCTGCGGTTCTGCGGGCTGTGTTGGCTGCACAGCTTCCGCTGCAGGTGTTACCGGCTGCCCGGCCGGTGCCGCGGAAATCGCGATGTCTGCCATAATTTTTTTCTCTCCTTTTTCTGTACTTGTTCTTAAATGCGAACAGGACGCCCCTGATAGGACGTCCTGTTCACTTGAACCTTGACTATAAGTATTGTATCACAATATTCTCGGACAACCGGCAACTGCCATCTACATCCTACTTCCTACATCCTACTTCCTACTGCCAGTCCTGCAGCAGCTTCACATAATCCTCAAAGCTCAGGAAGTTCTCGTTCGCGTACTTTCCGTAAAGCTGCCGGAGCTCCCATTCAGCTGCGCTGCTTAACTCATTCCCGGTAGCCTTCGCATAATCCAGCTGCTTCTGGGTCCGCTCGCTCATATCGGCATAGCTGTTGTAACAGGTCGCCTCGTTATAATAGTCAGACCGTTCATCATTCCAGCGGACGTATTCCGGATGGTCATTCTTGTACTCCCGGTTCCAGTCCCAGTAATCCTCCAGCTGCGGGTAATTTGCCATGTATGCTTTCCGCTGATCCTTCGGCATTGCGTAGTATCCGTTCTGGATGATGCTGATCCCCGGGAATCGTTCGTTCTTGATCCGGTCGTGTTCTTCCACTGCGTCGATCACCGGCTCGCTCAGCTGCATGACCCGCTCCACGCCCTGGATGTCAATGCTGCCGACGTTCGGATTCGTTCCGCCCAGTGCAGCGTTCCACTTCGCCAGCGTTTCGATCGGCACGGCCTTATAGTTTCGTGAATCCTTGTTCAGCAGCGCATAAGCGAATTCTGGCCCCAGCTGCTTCTGGATTTCGATCTGCTGCGCATACGGCTGATCATAATACTTCGCGTTGATCTGCTGGTACAGCGTGTACTTCAGGAGCTCTTCCGGATCGTCCATGTAGGTCGCGGACCGGTTGGTGTAGATCTCTCCGTATTTGTCATACCAATCACTGATTGCGCCTTTAACTCCGTTCGCTTCATCAATATAAGCCCGGTCACGCAGCGCTTTCATTTCACGCAGCGTCTTTTCGCCTTCCGGATAAATGGATCCGCCGCCCATCAAACTCATGGCGATCGCGCCCATGGCGTCGGTGATCGAAGCATTGCCCTTGACCATTTCCTTCACAGCCTCAAGCCCTCCGAATCCCGGTACCTTCAGCATGGCTTCCTTTCGCTGCCGATCGGCGGCCATATCCCAGATGGTTCCGCTCTTTTCGTTCATCGCATTCAGCCCGGCCTGCCAGGTGATATCACCGTCTGCCACCATCTGGCTGATCTGCTTCCGGATCTGCTGGTCACCGTAATCCCCTAATTCATTGTAGTCGAATCCGTAAAGTTTCCGCAGCGCTTTCTCCGGCAGTTCCATGACGTCGCCGATCGCGTCCCCGACCTTGCTGACCAGCGGGATGTCCTGTGTCAATCCGCGGATCGCCCGGCCGGTTCTGCTTCCGGATAATTGTCCCGGATTCTCGCCGTTCTGTTTCGCCTGTGCCCAGCTGATGAAGATGGAAGGACTGATGAACTGGCTCGCCAGTGTATTGAGCCCGTTGTCGCGTCCGATCTCCAGCTCCGCTTCGGCAAATGCATCATCCCAGATCGCGCCCTTCTTATTGTTGATGGCGTCCAGCTTCTCCTCCGCGGTGATCTCTCCGGCCTGTACCTGTGCTTCCAGGATCTCCTGTGTTCTGGCGTTCAGTGTCGCCTGGTTCATCGTGTTCCCGTAGCTCTGGCCGAACTGGCTCCATGGGAACAGCTGTGCGTTTAGATCTACATAGTAAGACCCGCCCATCCAGTTATCCAGGAATGCCATCGGGATCCGCCACTTTCCGGAAAGCCTGCTTGGCAGATTCTCCTGACGGTTCCGGTCTTCGTATTCCAGCATCCGCTGGTAAGCATTACCGAGCGCCGGTTTGTCGATCATGCGCTTCGCCCATTTCCACATGGACCGTGTGTACCAGAATTGGTATGGGGAAAGGATCGTCAGGATCGGATCGAAGCCGTATCGCTGGTTATAGTTCAGCATGGCCGCATCCTTCTTCATGTCCGAGTATTTCATCGCCCGGTATTTCTCCATCCGCATGTCTTCGGCTACATCGTTGTCCAGCCATTTCAGGATCTCAGCCCGTGTCTTAACATCCAGCCCGCTCATCTTCGCCGTCTTTGCATCGGTGTCGGCTTCCTTATACTTATCCATGAAAGCATTCAGTGCCGGGTTCAGGTACTTTGTCTGCAACTCTCCGTAAGCATCGGCGACAGGCATCGTCTGCGGTGTGCTTCCCTGTCTGGCCGGACGGATGAATGCGAACGGATTCCGTGGTTCTTCGAAGCCTTCCGGTTTCCCGACGTTCACGGTACGGACGATCTCCAGCACCGGATCATAATAGACCAGGCCTTCCGGATTCTTGATGTCAACTCCCAGAACATGATAGCTGTTTCCGTCCACATCGATCGTCTTCTGCATCTTCTCGATCTCTTCCGGCAGGTAGGCCACCAGCTTCCCGTCCTTATAAACGTTCCCGGCGATGTTCCAGAAACCATGCTCGAATCCATAAGTCCGTTTGAAATACTCGCCTCGGTTCGGCACTGCCGTCTGATCCACTTCAGCGCCCCGCTTGTAACGCCGCTGCAATTCTCTGATCATCTCCGCCCGGCTGGATCCGAAGTCCTGGATCACCTGCTTCTGGATGTCGGCTTCCCATAAAGGATTGCCTTTCGGCGCTTCGCCGTTCGATCCCTGGACCCACCATTCAAAGTATCCCCATGCATACAGGTATTGATCGGCTGTCAGGTTCTTGTCGTTGGACCAGTCCCGCAGCCAGCGCTGCACGTTGGTTTCATACTTCACATTGGTATCGCCCCGCAGGTATACCGATTCAGCCTGATCAAGTGGCACGGCCATCCCGTCGTCAAACGTCCGCTGCAGGTTTTCGTCCAAAACTTTCGCAAACTCTGAAGACCATCTTTCGTCAGAACCGATTACAGACGATTGTTTCAGAACAGGAGTTCCATCTGCTGACTGCTGACCGCTCGTTCCCTGGTCCTCGATCCTCGCTCCTCGATTCAGCGCTGCATCCAGGGAATCATTGATCATCTGCTCCCGCGTCTTGCTCTCACCGAACAGACTCAGCTGGTTGGGATCACCGCTCTTGTACACTTCTTCCCCGTAAGCATTGAAGAAGTCCCGGATCATCCGTACATTGTTCTTTGCATCTCCGAAGAATCCGGCCAGCAGCGCCTGCGTCGGTGTCCATCGTTCCATTCCCGGGATCGTCTGCTGTGCCAGGTAATCGTGGATATTGATCCCCGCCTTCCGTGCTTCCTGCAGCAGGCCGGCGGCTGCCATAACGTCCGCTGTGATCGAAAGGTTCGGGTTCCGGCTCCCGCTCTGGATCAATCCTTCAGCACGGGCCATTTCAGGCAGCGTCTGTTTCATTGCCGAAACCAGCGCCTGGATATCACTGTCTGAAGTTTCCGAAATACTCCGGATGATGTCCATGCTTTCCGGTGTGGCATAGAGTGTCGCGAACAGTGCGTTCGTGAACCGCGTCTTACCTTCGGCAGAAAGGACCATATCTCCGTTCCGGTTGGTCGTGGAATACTTCGCCCGTTCAGCTTCCTGCAGACTCCGCAGCCATTCGATCGACGGTGCGGCATTCTTCTCCGTTGTAAAAGTGTCGATCCCTTCGCCCGGCTGGATATCCAGATTACCGAGCGTCTCCATGTTCACTTTGTTGGCGTCGGTCAGTGCATTCTCGCTGGCTGTCATGACCTTGTTCCGGTAAGAGTTCGCATCTTCCGCAAAGCTGACGGCATCACCGCCCATCCGCTCCCGGATCAGCACCGGGTTCTCGAAGCTGTCCAGCTGCGCCGGATCGATCCCGTAACCGCTTACACTGTTCCGCAGGTATTCCTGATAGTTGCTCCATTGGGTCGGGAAATGATCATGGGCATATCGCATGCTCAGCACCCGCCCATTTCCGGATTCCACGTTCAGGTTTCCTTCCCCGATGATTGGTGTCCCGCTGTCGATCGCGTGCTGTTCATCGATCAGCAGACCGGGGTTCAGTCCGACCGCGTGGACATAAACGTCGGTGGTATCGGCTGCCCGGTTCCGTGCCTGGATATCTGCCGGATAATTCTCATTGATCACCAGCGCGTCTCCCAGCCAGTCATTCGACGTGACCAGGTCACTCAGCTCGACCACCTTGTACCGCATCTGGTACTTCTTCCCGCTGTTGGCGTCGGTGATCGAATAAGCATAGGTGTTGGTGCCAACCACTTCGTGGTGCTCGGTATCAGCGAAAGGATTCATCTGTGCGTCGGCCTTCGCTGCATTGATCGCCTCGAACAGTGTCCCGTCATCCACACGCCAGCCGTTGATCTCCAGCGGCAGATCGTAATTCTGCAGGGCCGCCTCTGCTGCTTCCATGCTGCCAAAGCTCTGCAATATCGTCCTGGTAACTTCAACCTGGGCCCTTCTGGACAAAGCCTCCCGGCTCATCCGCATGTTGTGCCGGTCCTGGCTCAGCTGCGTCCGCAAGTTCTGGACCAGCTCGGTATATCCGGGGATCCGCTCCACATTGTCCGTCAGCATCCGGTCGAAGATATCCCGCAGCTTCACGCCGTTGATCTCCGCGTTGATGTTCAGCACTTCGTCGCCGGTCTTTCCATGGAACACGAATTCACCCTGGTTGCTGTAGTCGTTGCCGGTGACCGTTGTCTTAACTTTCTGATAGATGTCCAGTAGGTAATCCCGGAAGCTCTTGAACACTGCCTTCAGCCCGGCCGTCGGTGCACTGCCATCCATCAGATATTGCTCGAAGCCTCGCGCAAACTTCTCTTCGCTTTCCTCATACCGGGCTTTCTCCGCGTCCGTCAGCGTGGGATCGTTCTTCCAGATCCGGACCTCAAGCTCCTGGAATTCCTCGATCGAATCGTAACCGGCCCACTGTGTGAATGCCTGCATCAGCGGTTGGCTCAGCGTCCGGCGGAACAGATGTGCGGATTCATGCACCATCGTCGAAACGTCCGAAGCGTTCAGCATCCGGATGATATTCCCGATGTCGGTATGCTCGAATGTCCCCTTCACGATATCCTGTGCCTGCTGGTGGAGGATGTTCGGATCCAGCTTGCTGAATGTCCCGTCGTTCTCAACAGACTTGATCTGGTGTGGATCAAATACCACATAGATATTATCCTGTGGTCCTCCGTCTGTTGTATTCTTCAGGATCACGCCGTCACATCCTTCTTCTTTTGCTTTCGCTATGATCTCAGCATAGCTTATTCCTTTTTCTTCTCTGGACATTCCTTCATAATCGAAGATGTACGGGTTCTCGATCCGGAGATAAAGATCCATTACCCTGCCATTACTTAGTGCATTCGCTTCGTCAGCGTGTTCAAGAAGTCCTGTCAATCCGTCAATATTATCCAGCAGATGTTCTGTCAGGTAATTGATCCCGGTGTATTCTCCGTTGGCCTTTGCCTCGTACTGGTCAAGCTGTGTTTTATATTCTCCATAACTTCGGATATCCCAGTCTTCAGCATACAGGTTCCGCATTTCATTTGCTTCCCGGATCGTTTCTGTCAGCTGATCCAGATCTAATTGCTGCTGTACCTGATCCCATATTGTTCTGTATCTGGCGACTGCGTTGCGGTAATCCTCTAAGGTATAGGTTCCGGAATTGTCTTTGATCGCTCCGTAATAATAGTTGACGATATTCCTGACATCTCCGTACTTTGGCTTTGCGTATGCGTTTGCTGTTTCGGTGCTGCCGGCAGTGAAGATGCCCATATAAGCAGAAGCAGCTTCCGTGTTGCTCCCCAGCTTGGACATATCAAATGTATCGAATAGTGCTGCAGTACCATGATGTACTACCAGCGGGATCCCGTACACATCAACGATCTTGCTGTTGCCGAACCATGCCCGGAATCTCGGGTTGCCGTAATGCTTCCGGATCCGGTCACCGTACTTGCTGTTCATAAACTCGCCGACGGTCATGTTCATTATTTTCCAGTCGGCAGTTCTTGTCCCGACCTTCTGGTTGTTCAGGTTCAGCAGATATCCGTCTGTTGGTGAATTCCAGTCTACTTCATCGATCGAAACGGTCTTGGAATACACTTTGTTTCTGTAAGACAGTTCAGCAGCCAGGCTCTTTGATGGCGTTACAAAAGCCCCGTCTGTAATCGGCTCTGCTGAATATATTGTGATCTTTCCGGTGGACAAAGCCCGGTTCACATCAGCCTGGGTGAAATCAGGATACATCTCCAGATCTTCCGGATATGCTTCGATCACTTCTGAGAATGTCTGTTTCAGGCCGGTATCATCACTGAGCCACTGCGCGATCCCCTTCAGCAGAACAGCCTGCGAATAAAACTCATCCGGATAGGCGCCGTTATCCTTCGCCCATTGCTCGGCCCGCGTATCGAAGAACTGCATCATCAGATCCGCTTCAGCCGGAGTCCGTCCGCTCTCGATCCATCCTTCCCGGATCCCTTCCCGATCAAGATATCCGCGGCGTTCCCGCATCGCTTTCTCCCGTACCGCGTCGGACGTGTCCTTCACCTCGGTGGCCCGGATCGTCTCCTCCGGTGTCATCTGTACCGGTGCATGGTTCTCGTAGACCCGGTCTCCGGAGACTGACGTATCGTCGATGATCTTCGCGTTGGCGTCCCCGATGTTCCCGATCTCCCGGATCATTGCGTTGTACTTCGGATTGAATTCCTCGGCATAGAACTTGGTCTTGTCTTCCGGAGTCATCTTCCTGGCGCGTTTATGGGCGTCCTGCTGCATCTCATACATCTGCTGCCGGATCTCCCGGATCCGCTCGAAGTTCTTCCGGAATTCCTCCCCCA
>Ga0310690_10001683_pt1 | contig 38534 bp, 34 predicted proteins | sample AusTroGonzalo_MG_2_FD_207661 | JGI IMG/M metagenome (GOLD analysis project Ga0310690, IMG submission 207661) | Bovine rumen microbial communities from tropical cattle in Woodstock, Queensland, Australia - Gonzalo_04 (v2) (version 2) | ecosystem: Host-associated > Mammals > Digestive system >... | reverse complement strand
CCTTTTCTTTTAGTTTCTTTCTAGATCCTAACCTATTAGTAATTGGTGGAACTGGGGGAATTGGTACAATTGTTGGGGCATTAACACCACTTAATACTTCATTAGTAATATTAGTATTTAATGTATTATTATTAATTGTTAGTTTCTTTGCATTAGGAAAAGCATTCTTTATTAAAACAGTATATGCATCATTAGTTTATCCAGCATTCACATATTTATGGAGCTTATTATTTAATGTATTATTCAAGACTACATCGCCATTAACTGATGGCAGTGTTGATATGACATTAATAATTATTATTTCTGCCCTACTTATGGGAGCAGGAATTGGCTTAACTATTAAAAGTGGAGCAAGTACTGGTGGAGTAGACATTATTCAATATATCCTCCTTAAGTATTTGCATATACCTTTATCAGTATCACTAATTATCGTAGATGGATCAATTGTAGTACTAGGTACAATCCTTTTAAGTAATTATAGTTTATTATTATATGCGATTGTCTTTATTTATGTATCAGGAATGGCAATGGATGCAGTAGTTTATAATGGCTTTAACAAGCGAGCAGTACATATCATTTCTGATCATAACGAAGAAATAAAAGAGCGTATTCTATATGATTTTGAAAGAGGCGTAACTAATATTAATGTTATTGGTGGCTATACTAACCAAAATAGAAGCGAACTAGTATGCGTATTATCAAATGGTGAGTTCTACCGCTTAAAGAGCATTATTAAAGAAATAGATCCAAAAGCCTTCTATTATGTAGTTAGAGCGAGTGAAGTAGGTGGTGAAGGATTCACCTATGAGTAATGTCAAGATAATTAGTGTAGAAGCGAAAAAAAGCTACTACTTAGTTACCACATCAATTAACGATTATAAGTTTGATGAAGACACAATCGTTAAATACGAAGTATTTAATGATAAGGTTTACGAGAAAAAAGAATTTGATAAAATCATTAAATACAACGAAGAACAAATCGCTTTTAATAAAGTCATTAGATATTTAGGATATGGACCTAGAAGTAAACTAGAAATTATCAAATACTTAAAAGATAAAGGTATTGATAACTATAAGCCAACCCTTAAGAAATTAACTGAATATGGTTATATCAATGATGAGAAGTTAGCTTGCGATTTAGTTGATTACTATATGGAATTAAAAAAAGGTCCTTTATATATTCTAAAGAAGATGGATGAAAAAGGAATCGATGAATCCATTAGAAAAAAGGCCATGGCTATTTATGATAAAGATAGTGAAATTGAGATTTGTTACTTAGTTAGTCAAAAAGAACTAGAACGACTAAGTAAATATCCAATTCGTAAACAAAAAACAACCCTTTATTCAAAACTTCAAGCAAAAGGCTTTAGTAGCGATGTCGTTAGATTAACAATTGATAAGCTAGATTATATTGACGATTCACTAGATAATTTAAAAAAAGATTATGAAAAATTATTAGTTAAAGTTAATAAAAAAGATATTAGTGAAGCAGAAAAGAAGTCATATGTTATCGAAAGACTGATGGCTAAAGGGTATGAATATAAAGTAATTAAAACCATTCTTTGAGAATGGTTTTCTTTACTTTTAGGATTATTAAGAGTATAATCTATATTGTTGTGGGGTGGAGAGGAATATGAATAACTTATTCTTACTAATAACTAACTGGAAAATTGAAACTCCAAAGTCATATGGTGCTTTTCACCTTGTTGCTCTTGCTTTAGCAATTGGACTTGCTATCTTTTTAGGAATATATGGAAATAGACTTTCTAAAGATCAAGAAAAGTGTGACAAGGTTACAAAACGATTAGCATTTTTTGTTGGGATTGGATTATTGATAATTGAAATATATAAACAAACGCTGTATACACTTGATGGTGGTAGTTATCAATGGTATGCATTTCCATATCAATTCTGCTCAGTACCAATGTATGCATGTTTAATTAACTTTTTTATTAAGAATCAAAAAGTTAATAACGCTATTTATTATTTCTTAGCGATGTTTGGATTTGTATCTGGTATAGCAGTTATGTTATATCCTGGTGATGTATTTGTACCTACACTTACTATTTGTATTCATACAATGTTATGGCATGGGTCATTACTTGCTTTAGGTGTATTTATGATGACTAGTAGAAGGCTAGGAAGAAGCTTTTTTAAGGAAGTAATTCCAGGAACAATCGTATTTACATGCTTTTTAGCAGGTGCATTATTATTAGATATTGTAATGTATCATGCACTATTTAAAGAAGGTGCAAAATATGCTGGCCAAACATTTAATATGTTTTTCATTAGCCCATATTTCAATTGCACATTACCAATATTATCAAGCATTTATCCTAAAGTACCATATCTAGTGTTCTTATTTTGCTACTTGTTAGCATTTACGCTAGGAGTATCAATCGTATGGGGAATTAACTATCTAGTTAGATTTATAATTAGCAAAACTAAAAAAGAAAAAGTAGTTAACGAGTAGTTAACTACTTTTATTTTATTTCTCCATTTTCAAGTTTGGTTAAGAATTCATAAACGCCACTTTCGGAAAAGCTACTAGTTTTATATTTAGCAACTTTTAATAGTTCGCTATGAGAATTGCCCATGGCAACACCGTATCTGGCAAACTCGATCATATCGATATCATTGTGACCATCACCAAAAGTGATTGTTTTATCTTTATCGATACCATAATGTTTTCTAATATCTTCTAACGCTTTACCTTTAGTGATATGCGGATTATAAAATTCTCCGATTAGCGGATTGTTTTTATTCCAAAAGCGAATCATAACATCGCCTTTGAATTTATCAGCAACATACGTTTTAAGGCGTTCTTTATAATCGATGTTTGCAAAGAAGATGGCACCGGCTGGATCTTGGTCTAAGATTTCTTCTAGAGGACCAGTATGGAGTCTTCCTCCATCCATGTGAAGAAACGGACGGATTTCTTCTCTAAATTCATCTAAGAAGATATCATCCCCAACTTCGGAAAACAAGTTATAGATAACATCTTTATTATCATTATAAAAATCAATGATCTTTTGTTTATCCATTGATATCATCGTCACCGGATAAGTAGGATCAGATGGGTTATGAACCCATGCACCATTATAATTAATAAGAGGGCCTTTTAGTCCTAACTCGTTATAATAATCAATACTTGATCTATTAGGTCTACCAGTTGCGATTATTATTAAATTATCATTTGCTAATTCTTTTAATTTCGCAAAACTTTTTTCATCTTTTTGAGAAAAGTTGGTAACAACCGTATCATCTAAGTCAATGGCGATTAAGTAGTTTTTTAGTTTCATAATTAGTACCTTTAATATATAGACATTATAACATAACTTTATAAATTTTAAAATGATAAACAAATTTAAAGATAATTTTAGGGAATTATTTATAATTAATTATGGATTGAAAAAAAGAAGATGATGTAGTAAAATGGATTAAGATGAGAATGATGATTTTTAGTGTTAAAATGCGGTTAATCTCCGCTTTAAACAATATGAAGGATAGGAGGGCATCATGAAGAAATTTTACATTCCTCAAATTGAGGACGAAACAACTGAAAAAAAGCCAGAAACTGGTGAACAAGAGGCTCCTAAAGTAGAGCCTAAAAAACCTGCGCGTGAACGCGATCGTTTCGTATCCACATATTATGGAACAAAAGTAAAAGATGAAATTACTATCATGGGTGCTCAATTCGGTAATAGAGGTGCCCAATATGATTCGTTTAGAGATCCTAAAGATCGTATTCGCAAAGATGATTACATGGATTATGTAACTCATCGCGAAGATGCACCAGTTAGCGCTCGTAGCGATATGACTGAAGAACAAAGAAAAACTCCTTCATACTTAATTAAAGACCCTGCTTATAAAGACATCATGGAACCAAGTAAGCCTGTTTTCCAAGAAGAAGATAATAGCTTTGTTAGGGCAGAAGAAGCTGACGAACCACAAATTGTTTCTAGAACTAAGATTGAAGAAGAGCCTGAAGTTGAAGTTGAAGAAGAACAACCAAGATTCACTGCTAGCATTGCGCCAAGAATCGAAGAAGAAAAACCAGTATATGCTAATGATGATTTAGAAGATACAATTCTTGATACCGAAATGGATGATTTAGAAATCGACTTTGGAGAAGAAAAGAAGTTTACTTCGCTAGATGATGAAGAAGAAGCCGAGGAAGTTAGCGAAGCACCACTTCCAGAACCTACTCGCGATAGTTTCAAACAAGCTAGAGTAAAAGAAGCTGCTCCTAAGAAAAAACGTATTCGCTATGTTGCGCCACCTCTATCAATGCTTAAACATGGTAATGGAGAAACAATTGGTGATAATGCCGGTGTAGAATATCAAAAGAATGGAATCAATGAAACACTTGCGGAATTTAATGTTGGTGGAAGAGTAGTTAATTTTGTTAAGGGACCAGTTGTTACTCAATTTGAAATTGCGCTTGACCCTGGTGTAAGAATGCAAAGCGTTGCTAACATTGCTTCTAACATTCAAGCAAAGATTGCGGCAATGTCAATTAGAATTCAATCACCAATTCCAGGTAAATCAACTGTTGGTATTGAAGTACCTAACCAAGATAAGACAATGGTTTACTTTGGCGATCTACTTCAAAAAGATCGTGCTTTCTTAAATGATGGTAAACCACTTAACGTAGCACTAGGTTTAGACTTATTTGATAATCCACTTTATTTAGATATTGCTAAAGCACCACACGTATTAATCGGTGGTACTACAGGTTCTGGTAAGAGTGTATGTATGAATTGTATTATCACATCAATTCTATATAAAGCTCATCCAGATGATGTTAAGTTAATAATCGTCGATCCAAAGATTATTGAATTCAGTAGTTATGAAGACTTACCTCATTTAGCAATGCCAATTGTTACAGAAGCAAAAGTAGCACAGATGGCACTTAAGTGGTGTGTAGATGAAATGGAAAGACGTTATCAAATGCTTAAACCAGTTCATGCTAAGAACATATCTGAATACAATCGTATTGCGTCAAGCGATATGGCCCTACCTCATATCCCATATATCTTAATCGTAATCGATGAGTTAGCTGACTTACTTGGCGTAAGTGCAGCTGATACAATGAGTTATATCCAACGTATTACGCAAAAAGGTAGAGCTGCTGGTATCCATATGATTCTAGCAACACAACGTCCATCTGCTGATGTAATCAGTGGTACAATTAAGAACTGTGTTCCATTTAGAATTGCCTTTAAAGTTAAAGACCAAGTTAACTCAAGTATTATCTTAGACCATGCGGGAGCTGAAAAACTTCTTGGTAATGGTGATATGCTTTATAACAATGGTGTAGAAGAAATTAGAGCTCAAGGTGCTTATATTTCATCTGAGGAAATCAATGAAATCACTGATTTCATTAGAGATGAATGCGATACAAATTATATTTTAAATATTGATGATGTAATGCAGAAGGAAGAAGTCCAAGAATCAACTGGTGTTGATGACGAATTATTTGGTGCTGTTGCTAGATTTGTAGTAGAAGAAAACAATGCATCAATTAACCGTATTCAAAAGACCTTCAATATGGGCTTTAATAAAGCACAAGCAATTATGGAATCACTAGAAAACTTAGGTATCGTATCTGAAAACTTAGGAAGTAGAGCAAGAGTTGTTCAAGTAACAATGGAACAACTAGAGGATATTCTAGATAATCTATGATAAAAAAAGAAATATACATTAAAATGTATATTACCTTATTACTCTTAAGCATTGCAATTTTGCTTGTTTCCACAAACATCTTTGGCTTAGGAGTGGCATTTGATATTAGTATCCCAACTAAGAATGGTAAGATTGGTATAGTTACTTTACCAGCCCTAATTGGTTTACTTTTACTTACAAGTGTCTTAATGGGATATATATTAATGTTACGTAGTGCAAGTAGGGTAGCTGATATTAAAGAAACACTTACGAAAGTTACTAACGCTTATGATTATTTATCAATATTCATTTGGGCAATAACTGTTGTTTATTTAATATTTATCTTAGTTGCATTTCCAGTTACAGTTACGCAAAACTCAATGACACCCACGGTACTAGATGGTGAAAAACTAATCGTTAGCGCCAATAGCCGTAACTTGAAAAGAGAAGATGTTGTTGTCTTCAAAATTGATTCAAGCAAACTACATGTATCATCAACTTATGATGATGAATTATGGCTAAAAAGAGTTATTGGCTTACCAGGCGAGAAAATTGAGTTTATCGATGGCGTACTTTATGTAAATGGTGAAGCATATATTGAAAGTTATTTATATGAAGACAATGGTAACTTTAAACAAGGCGTTGTCCGCGGTAAAAGTTATGACTGCATGCTTGATTTAACTTATAAGAGCTGTAAAACATTAGCTGATGTAATGAGCTTAACAGGACTTGAAGGGGATGTGATTCCTGATGGATACTATTTACTGCTTGGAGATAACCGAGCTAATAGTTATGACTCATGGTCAATTGGCCTTGTTCCTGAAGAGTTAATCATTGGCAAAGCAATGTTTGTTATGAATAACTTATTCGAATATCGTAAAATTGATAAAACGGAGTAAATAAAATGATTCAATGGTATCCTGGCCATATGGCTAAAGCAAAAAAAGAAATTCAAGAGAAATTAAAGCTTGTTGATATTGTCTTCGAATTACTAGATGCGAGGATACCTTTTTCAAGCCAAAATCCTGAATTTCAAAAAATCTTTGCTTCATCTAAACGATTGATTATCATCACTAAGTCAGAAATGGCTGATAAAAATGAAACAGTTAAATGGCAAAAGTATTTTAAGAATCAAGGAATTGATTCAATCACGGTTGATTCAATTAGTGGAGCTAATGTTAAGAATATCGTAAATAGTGCAAAAGTTGTATTAGAAGAAAAGATTAAAAAAGATTTAGCAAGAGGCTTAAAACCAAGAGCCATTAGAGCAATGGTAGTTGGTATTCCTAATGTTGGTAAATCAACTTTGATTAATAAACTAACTGGTAAACACTCAGCAGCGACTGGCGATAAACCTGGTGTTACTAAAGCTCAACAGTGGATTCGTATTAATAAAGATTTAGATTTATTAGATACTCCGGGCGTGCTATGGCCTAAGTTTGAATCAATTACGCAAAGTTATCATTTAGCTTTAAGCGGAGCTATTAAAGACGATGTTGTTAGAAAAGAAGATATGATTTTATATTTCTTAGATTTTCTAAAGAAATATTATCCATCTAATCTAGTAGATAGATATAATGTAAATATCGATGATGATAATGTCTTAATCTTAGAAAAGATTGGTAGAAATCGTGGATTCATTAAAGCTAACGAAGTAGATTACGAAAAAGTATATGAAGTATTGCTAACTGATTTTAGATCACTTCGCTTAGGAAGGATTACGCTAGATCATGAAGACTAATTACGATATGTATTTATATGAAAATAAATACAAAAAACTAGGTAAGAAAGTAATCGCTGGCCTTGATGAAGCGGGTAGAGGTCCTATGGCAGGACCATTAGTTGTAGCGATGGTAATCCTTGATCCGAAGAAAAAGATTGAAGGATTAAACGATTCTAAACAACTAAGTGAGAAAAAAAGAGAAGCATTATTTGAGGAAATCAATAAGTTTGCAAAAGAAGTAGTAGTAGATGTAATTAGTGTTGATGATGTAGATAAACTAAATGTTTATCAAGCAAGCAAACAAGGTATGCTAAACTGCTTAAAAAAAGCAAAATCAAAAATTGATTTTGTTTTAACGGATGCGATGCCACTAGGTGATGAATACGAGCATGAAGCAATCATCAAAGGTGATGCGAAAAGCGCAACTATTGCTGCTGCTAGCATCGTAGCTAAAGTTACTAGAGATCATTTAATGTATGAATATGCGAAAGAGTATCCTGAATATTTATTTGAAAAGCATAAAGGATATGTAACTAAAGCGCATTTAGATAAAATAAATAGATATGGTATTTGCGAACTTCACAGAAGAAGTTTTTCACCAGTCCAAGATGTTATTAAAAAAGGTAATAGAAAATAAAAATGTATCATACGATGTATGATACATTTTATATTTATTTTTCAGCTTTTAATATTAAATCAATAATTTTAGTAGATACTAAATCAATAGCTGCTTGGTTATGTCCACCTTCAGGAATAATGATGTTAGCATATTTCTTTGACGGCTCTACAAACAACAAGTGCATTGGTCTAACTGTTGTTAAGTATTGGTCGATTACAGATTCTACGCTACGACCACGGTCTCTAATGTCACGTTTTAATCTTCTGATGAATCTAATATCATCAGCCGTATCTACATATATTTTGATGTCACACATTTCATTGATCTCTGGAATGGCAAAAGTCATAATACCTTCTAAGATGATAACTGGTGATGATTCAACAACTTCAGTTACATCGCTACGATTATGCATAACAAAATCATACGTAGGTTTATTGATTGACATTCCGTTTTGTAACATCCTCAAGTGTTCCACAAGTAACTCTACATCATAAGATGTTGGATGGTCATAGTTGACTTTTTGTCTTTCTTCTAAAGAAAGATGATCAAGTCTACGATAATAATCATCAAGCCTGATCATAGTTACTTTTCCATATGCTAAGGCATTTTCATAAATTCTTTTTGCTACTGTTGTTTTACCACTGGCAGTACCGCCAGCTATTCCGATAATTACTGGTTTCATAAATACCTCTTTTCTACTACCATTATACTAGATAAATATTACTTTTTAAAGACCGAAAAATAATGTATAATGTATTAGAGGTATTAATATGGAATATATTAAGATTATAATTTATGCTAGCCTTCCGATGGCGATAATCTTTTTCATAATTAATAATAGTATACCAGTTAAAAACTATGCTAAGCGCACTCTAGTTTTAAGTTTAATATTAGTTGGCTTTATAATGTTATTTGCTGGGGCTATGCTATTTGATTATTATCGATATGGAGCTAACCCATTTAGCCACTATCAATATTATCTAGCAGCAGGCGCTCTATTATTAATTAATCTTGGATTTATAATTTACAATGTAATCCAAACTATAAGATATCATCACCGCTTAGGTGCATCAGGTAAGCAATATCAAAAGGATATCAGTCAATATTTATATATTGTATATAGATATGGTGGTATGTACTACCTTAAAAAAGAAAAAAGAAATGGTAATGATACATATTTAGGAGAATGCATTCCTTTCGATAAAGGTAGTTTCTTTTACGATGAAGCTTTTAATAAACATATTGCTAAATCTAGAATAGCGATGAGTGATTATTCATATATTGGTTCGGCTACCGCCAGTGGCAAGAAGAAGATGGTATTTTATTGCTTTTTGGTAGATGTAGCTAGCGAAGATAACTTAGATCATCTAGAAAGAATATCACCATACGAAATAGTAAATATTGATATGTTAGATTTACATAAGACATTAATAATGCGTATTTTAATTGGGGAACAATTTAATATCGAATTATAAAAAGGAATCATTTAATTATGATTCCTTTATTAAATATCTATTTAATTCTTTTGCTAAGTTCTTACTAACTTTAGCTTTAATCTTAATACCTTGTTCTAAATATTCCATCGCTTCTACATTGCTACTAGTTTTAAGCGTATTAACATATTTAGCTTCACTATAAGGAAGCAATATTGTAATTTGTTCTTCACCTTTAAATACTTCAGCTTCAATTTCTTTAATTAAAGTTTCAATGCCTCTATTTGTAACCGTAGATGTACGGGTAACTTTTGTATAGTCTGATGGGACATATAAATAATTATCGACTTTATCAATCTTATTAAATGCATAAATGGTAGGGATATTGATAACCCCAATTTCTGCTAATACTTCATTAGTAGTTTGAATTTGTTTTTCAAATTCGGGATTAGATGCATCAACTACATGAACGATTAAGTCGGCTTCAGTTATTTCTTCTAGTGTAGACTTAAATGCTTCAACAAGTACAGTTGGAAGTTTACTAACAAAGCCAACTGTATCAGTTAAAATGAATGAATGGTTATTAGCTAGCTTAATTAATCTAGATGAAGTTTCTAAAGTAGCAAAAAGCATATTTTTACTTTCAACTTCTTTCTTTTGTAAAGAAGAATACTGCATTATCGCATTAAGCATGCTTGATTTACCACTATTAGTATAACCAACTAAACAAATGATTGGAGTTTGCGAAGAGCTCCTTTTTTTACGTTGCAATGCACGCTCTTTAGTAACTTGGGCTAATTGTTTTTTAAGTAGGACAATTCTGTCCCCTACATTACGTCTATCAATTTCCAGTTGGGTTTCACCACGCCCTTTGCCATATGCTCCACCATTGCTACCACCGCCTCGCTGACGGCTTAAACCTTCGTGGAGGCCAACAAGCCTTGCTCTCATATAACGAAGAGTGGCGATTTCTACTTGAAGAAGGGCTTCTTTAGTTTTAGCGCGTTGCTTAAAGATTTCTAAGATAATGTAAGTTCTATCATATACGGTTACATCGACTAACTTATTGATGTTTTGCATTTGTGATGGCGATAATTCATCATTATAAACAATTAAGTTAGCACCAGTAACTTCGATTAAATCAACTAACTCATCCATCTTACCTTTACGCAAGTAAGTTTTGATGTTAATCGAATCACCACTTTGGGTTATGCTATCAATAACTTCAATATTGATGGCTTCACACAGTAACTTTAACTCATCCATCTCATATTCAAAGCTAATGTTATCGGGCGTTTTATACCCAACAAGGATCGCTTTCTTTTCTAATTTTTCATTTTCTTGCATAATAATTCACCTATCTAATAGCATAATAACTGATAATATAAGATAATGCAATATATTTATCAGGGGCGTCTATAAACATCTAAATCAATTTACTTTTAAGGCTAGTTATGATATCATTGTTTTAGGAGGTAAAGCAGTATGGCTGATTCACCTTTGTTAACTCCGCTTGAAGCGTATAATCGCGAATACAAAAACATGCATAAAGAAAATGTATCGATGTATTTTGAAGGATTAGTCGATAAAGCAGGTGTTGATCGCGATGCGAACAAAAAGACTATCACAGATATCGCGGGTAAGCGAAAAGAAATAGAAGAACTTGAAAAGAAAAAACGTGGTAACGGCTTTTTAAAGTTTTTATTAATATTTGGTTTAGTTGTATTTAGTGTTGCAACTATTGTGCTTTGGTACTTTGGAATTACAAAACAAATTAACATTGTGATCCCAATTGTAGTGACTGCTGCCTTAATTGGTATATATGTATTATTCATTTACCTAATTAGAAAAGTAACGGGTAAGATGAAAGAGATTGCCAAGAAGTTAGCTAAACTAAAAGCTGAACTAGATGATTTGATTAAATTATCTTGGGAACAAATGGCACGTCTTAACAAAATGTATGACTGGTCGATGGCAGCAAGCCTTGCTCATAAAACGGTTAAACTATTAGAGTTAGATGATAACTTTAACCCAGTACGTTATGAAATGCTAAGTAAGCAATATGGCCTACTTGATAATAAAGATACAGCTAGATCAACAGCGTTTGTACAGTCAGGATCAATTCTTGGTAATCCATTCTTGTTTTCCACATTTTTTATTCAAGATTGGGGTAAGAAAACATATCACGGTCAACTAGTTATTAGTTGGGTTGAAAGATATCGTGATTCAAATGGTAACTTAAGAACTAGAACTAGAACGCAAACACTGCATGCTTCAGTTACTAAACCAATTCCAGTTTATCGTAAAGAAACTAAACTTATCATGGGTAACGAAGCCGCTCCTAATTTATCATTTAGTAGACTTAAATCAGGTGCCCAAGGTAAGAGTGAAAAACAAATCGATAACATGGTAAACAAAGAATCTAAGCAGCTTGATAAGATGGCTAAGAAAGCTGTTATGAAACAAACTGGTTATACTAGAATTGGTAATAACGAATTTGAATCTTTGTTTGGTGGTGAAGATCGTGATAACGAAATGGAATTTAGATTACTATTCACTCCTCTTGCTCAACAAAACTTTGTGAAGTTGATTAAATCACAAGAACCATATGGTGATGACTTCTCATTCTATAAGCGCAAGAAGATAAATGTAATTAAATCAGATCACTCACAAAGATTTAGTTACTTATGTAATCCAGCAATGTTTATCTCTAATTCGTATGAAGATGCGAAGATTAAATTTGAAAGTTACTGCAATGAATATTTCCAATCAATGTATTATGATTTCATTCCATTACTATCAATCCCTCTTTATCAACAATACAAATCAAGAGATTACATTTACAAAAATAGTTCACCAAGTAATGTAACGACATACGAACATGAAGTTATGGCTAATGCATTTGATCAAAGTGCATTGCTTCATCCTAATTCTAAGACTCAAGGTATTATGAAAACTTCATTTAACGGCCGTAACTTAAAAGCCGATAATGTTACCATTACCGCTCATTCATTTACGACAGTTGAAAGGGTTGAGTATGTATCAGTTCATGGTGGTGATGGATTGATGCATCAAGTACCAGTACACTGGGATGAATATCTTCCAGTTCAAAAACAAACAAATATGGAAGTTAAGGAAGAAAGAACTAATCGTAGCGACTTTATCGATCATGCAAATGATGCTGACTTTACAAGCTTCCTAGATTCGGCTTCCTTAAAAGGTTTATTTAGTTACCAAAGAGGATTACTTGCAGTTTTATTAAAAGATGAAGTAAATCCTACTACCCTAAATAACTTTAGTAATTGCTTAACATCATTTGAAAGACCACTAGATGAAACGCTATCAGATTTTGATGATAGTGAATTAAAGAATAAACTATTTAAAGATGATGTATTAAATCAAACAATTGATATCGTGAAAGATATTGACAAGTCAAATAAATAAATAATTGAAAGGAGAAACATATGGCAAATCAATTAGATGAAATGACTGGTCCTATTTTAGAAGAAGGCAAAGACGTCAACGTCATTGCGAAACAAATTCCTGTGAAGGTTGGTTGGGGTTCTACACTATTCCAAGTATTGTTATGGATGCCAATTATACCTGGTTTAATTTTACTTATTTTTGGTTTTGCTAAGTTAGACACACTTTGGATTTTAATTGTATTCGGCTTTATCCTAATCGCTGCTGGCGTAATCGCTGGTTTAGTTTGGATCTCAATGAAGATTAGAGCTGGAATTTATTTGAGACAATTAGAACAAAAGATTCAACATGATGCATCTCAAATCGATAACTATCTAGAAAATAGAGTAGTAATCTTAAAGAACTTAGCTCAACTTGTAAGCAAAGCTGAAAGACTTGATAAAGAAGCATACATCGGTATCGCTCAAGCAAGAAGTGGTCATTATTCAGATTCTGAAAGAAATGAAGTTCAAGCTCAAGCTGAAAAAGTAGCTGCTAACATTAACATTCAACTTGAAAGATATCCAGAACTTAAAGCTCATCAAGAAATTCAAGATGCAATTCAACAAAATTCATATCTTCAAAGAGAAATTACTGCTGCTAGAGAAATCTATAACGATACAGTTAATCAATGGAATCGTGACATTCAAATATGGCCTAAGTATATGATCGTAGCTGCTAAAGCTGGTTATACTACTAGAATTCCATTCATCGCTTCTAAAGAAGTTAAAGAAGCAGCTAGAGGAACATTCTTTGATAATTAAAAAAATAAAAGATATCAGTTTTCACTGATATCTTTTTTTTCTTCTTGCTTTTTCGGTTTACTAGCTCTAACTTCTGATGCCTTTTGGTTTATCCATAAAGTAATAACGGCTAAAATACCAACGCATAGCGGGATTAGCGCATATCCCATTTGGGCTTCAGTCTTAAAGATAGTATAAGTAAATAATACATTTTTATAATTGATACCGGCAAACACGGCTGCCGCTACAATTAATAAGCCAAATAATAATTCGATGAGGCCAACTCTAAATGCAAAGGCCTCTTTGTTTTTATATAGGTGTGTTTGCAAAGATTGAATCTTATCATAGCGTTTTAAAAATACAATGATAAAACCTAAATAGATAAACAAAGCACCAGCTAGTCCCCATACAATACTAATTAACATATAATCACCTCGTAAACATTATACTAATTTATTTTAAAATTGTAAATAATAGGGAAAAATGGTATAATCCAATTAGTTATAATGGTGGTACTATGATTAATTTTAAGGAAAGCGAAAAAGTTAATATTTCCCCAATAAGTAATAGCTTACTAAATGTCTTTACGGATAACTACTATTTAGAGCTTGGAAATATCGATTACACCGTAATCGAAAAGATTTTAAAGCGCGAATTAGTAGCAATCGATGAAGTGACATGCTTTGATATCCAAAACATCGGTATCGGCCACGCTTCTAAATCCACAAAAGATTTAAGAGACATATTGCCTTTCATTTATTTTGAAAACATTCAAAATAAAGAAAGATCAATTCAGTTATTTATTACTTGTGGACTGCTTAGCAAAGTCGTTGCTAATAAAGCGGAAACATTTGCTCCAATTGTTTTGATTCAAGTAAAACTAGTATTTATCAATGGTAAATATTATCTTCAAAGCAATGGTATTCCAACCGAAAATACGATTTTATTTAACGGGCTTGCTAAGTCAGAATTATCGATGGTTAACGAAAAAGCCGTTAACTCTTTTGCGACGATTTATGATATCGATGAATTCTGTATGCAATTCACTAGACTAAATAACTATGTAGTTAAATTAGAAAACTACTTAACGTTTGCGTTTACTAACCTACCTTCAATTGTTATGGATCATGACCGCTATACATTATCTAGTAACTTTACTTCATATTTAGGAAATAAATATTATATTCCTGGTAAAGAAGAAATCTGTAACATCACTAAATTAAACGATAAACAGCGTCTTGCAGTGCAAAGATGTAGTTTGGGTGATAACTTTGCGATATCAGGTGTTATTGGCACAGGTAAAACAACTACTCTAATGAATATTGCATCTAATACCATTCGCAAAGGTCAAAAAGTATTATATGTTTCTAGTAACTTATCTACAATCGAAGAAGTCGAAAATAAATTTAATGAACTAGAAATCGGCAACTTAGTTGCTAATCTTACTGATCCACTACTTGGTAGAAGTTTCTTCCAAAAACCAAAGATCAAAAAGATTAATATTACCGATAATAATAAACAACTTGTAAAAGCATATGAAGTAGTAGATGAATATGAAAAAAATCTAACAGGAAGAGTACTTGATTTTAGATTTGTAGATGTAATTAAAGAATTACTAAAGATTAATAAACCAGCAGAAGATGTAGAGATTGATGATCTGGCGGGTATTTATAAATACGAAGGTTTTGAAATTATTGAAGCCCTAAGCCGTATTGAAAAAACTAAAAAGATAATGCCACGTCCAAAAGACTCACTATTCTCAAATATCCCTGTTAATAATGATATTGAATATGCGGATGTACCGATTGGAATCGTAGAGAACTTATATGATTATTATCAACGATTATATATCCTTAAAACAGAACTAGAAACTAAGTATGGCTTAATTCCAATTCCTAACTATGCGAAGTTTAAAAATGTTGTTAATGACATTAAGAAAGTAAACATCAACGAAGTACCAAAGAGTTGGATTACGCTTGATCAAGAAAAATATCGTGAAGCTAAAGATGCTTTCTCAGATTTTAAAGCAAGCGTATATCAAATTAAAGAAACTAAATCAATTATCGATTGGGAATTTAAAAACTTAGAAGGTATTGATGTTAACGAGCTAATTAACAATATCTTATCAGAATACTTTAACGAATCAGAATTAGATAAGATTAACAATGTCATCTTTAATATCGATAACTTACGCAAGATTGCCAAGAAGAGCATAAAGATTATTGAAGAGCTAAAAGAATTTTTAGCTGACTTCAATAAAAAATATGATTACAATGGTAAGTTTGATAACAATTGGATTAAAGATTTAATCGGCTTTGCTAATTTTGTTAACGAAAATTATGTTTATAATAAATGGTGTAATTTAAATAGATGCCATTTCTTTAATAATGAAATTAGAAAGTATGAAGAAATCTTAACTAACTATGAAGTAGCAAAAGAAGAATATTATAGTGTCTTTAGAAATTATAAAGATTATCAAGAAGGCCTAACTAAGCTAAATAAAGCGATTGAGACTAAAAGACCATTTAGACAGTTTAGCTTAGATGAGTTAAAGAAGATAGCCGAAGATGTAAAGAAATATTTAGTTAATGCTAACAATATTGAAAAAGCATATTCAGAATATGAAAGCTTAGTAGGTGTAGCCTTTAGTAAAGAGTTTAACGCGAGCGAAAAGTTTTCTAATTTCTATGATTACATCACAACGATTGAAAAAGAAAACTTGAAGCGTAGCTTCACGCGTATTTTGGTTTTACCTAATGCGGATGATGTTCACCGCATTGCTATAAAATTTAAAGAACAAGCAAGTAAAGTTGAAGTATTAGTTGAAAACTTCAATACATTCTTAACATTTGTTAACTTACCTTCTAAATATGGTCAAAAGGCTTTAGGATATGATTCAATCATTCAAGCTTTACAAGAGTTAAGTTTGTATTTTGAAAATGTATATCAAACTAATATGTTAATGAAGAAGATTGCGAAAGAATCGGGAGAATATGTTCGCTTTGATTCATATTTAAGATTAAGATCATTATTAAAAGAATATGAATTGGCCGAAGAAAAACTAGATCAAAGCAATGATTATAATTCTTTATACGGCGTATTATATAAGAAAGGTCAAACAACTCTTAATGATGTAGCGATGTTAATTACATCATTTGCTAGTTACATTGATTATTTCACTGATAAAGAATCATTAGTTAAAAGTTTAGATCCAGAAAACAATAAAAAGATTAATGAATTATTGATGGAAGCAAATACAAATATTTATTTCATTAATGATGCTTTTAATGCTTATAACAAGATCTTTAAAGATGGTATTGGTGAATATTATTATGATGAATTAGATCAAGTTATTGCCCATTGGAAGAAGTTACTTGATGCAAAAGCCGAACTAGAAACTTATCTAGACTTCACTAATCAAATTAGAGTTTTATTCAAACATAAATTATTTAAGTTTGCTAACTTAATTATTAATGGTGAAGTTAATGATATCGTTAATATCTTTAAGTATTGTTATTACAGAATGGTATATGATACTTACAAGAAGAGTATTATTAATCATATTAGTACTAAGAATGTTGGTAATGCCTTAAGACAAGTTGTTAACTATGAAAAGATTTATATTGAAAACAATATAAATGAATTGAAGAAAATGTGTAGCGATGAAAATGTTAAGTTTGAAAACTTAGATTTTGATGCTTACATTGATGCTTCAACTGGTAATAAATATTTATATTTATGCGATGTTAAGACCCTAAATAGATATATAAGCATCGATAAATTTGATTTAGTATTAGTCGATGATGCTAACTTACTTGATGCGGATGACTACGATAAAGCTGTATCAGCAAAAAGAGTAGTCGTAGCCGGTGAAGAAAGTTACCGTATGGCGGTAACATCTTCGCTAATTACGCGTTTCAGAAGTGAAAGTTTAATGACTTTTGATTACCGTTACGTACCAACTCCACTTGTAGTTAGTAACCGTCTTAAAAATATTCATAGCATGATTACAAGCGTCGATGAAAAAGAAGCGGGCTTAGAAGTCATGAATGTGGACGGGGCTAAATATATCTTAAGCTTAATCAAAGAAAACCCAAATGTAGTGATTAACTATTTTACTGCTTTACCTAACATTCAGCGTAAGATGTTTGATGGCCTGGCTAGTTTACTAGTTAAAGAAGGATTTGCGAGAGATAAGATTATTGATATCTTGCGTCATCAAATCAATATTTGTGATTTAGGACTTGGATATTTCTATGAAGCTGATTACAATATCATCAATTATGATGAATATGGTAAACAGTTTGATCAAGACTTTTCTACTTGGGCAACTAATGTACTTTTATGTAAAAAGAAGATTGTGATCTTAAGTAACAAGAGTGACTTAGATGTTATTCAAGATTTAAAGAGAACAAATGAAAACTTCTTTACGAAATATATTAACCCTACTCCTGCTAAAATTAACGGCTTATCATCTTCAATTTTAGATAAACTAGCAACTACCTTAAAACGAAACAAGTATGATGTAATTGGTAGTTATGGTGATTTAAGCATGATTCTAGAGAAGAAGGGTCAAATATTTGTGGTACTATTATTTGTTAACCCTGAATCAAGTCACTTTGATATTTTGTCTGATTACCGTGATTATTATCAAGCTAATGTGGATAAAGGAATTAATACATTTGTTATTTGGCTTGAAGATATTTATGAAGACTTTGAAAATGTGAAGAAAGACTTATTAAATAAACTTAATGAAGCATCTAGCAAAAATAGTTAATTGCAAAAAAGGATAAATTGTGATACGATTTTAATAGATGTTTAAGGAGATAATATTATGTTTGAAGAATTTATTGGAAAGATTGCTGATTATACAAATAATTATTCAGCTTGGGGAATTGTAAAACTAGCAGTTGATGCAGTTTTATCATTATTTATTTTATTCTTTATTGTAAGGTTATTTAAAGCTAAAACCCATAACAAGTGGCTATATGTCATAATGGTGGGAATCATTATTGCGGTAGTTGCAATTTATATTCTTCAAATGAGTATGCTTTTAACAATCGTTAAGTTTTTAGCATTCTGGAGTTTAGGAGTATTACTTATCATCTACTCAACAGAAGTTCGAAGATTCTTTGAGAATAACTTCCATAATGCGCGTATCTCCACTCCACAAGTAACTGAAGCAGAAAAGAAAGAATTAATTAATGTCTTAACACGTACAGCTAGCTGGTTATCAAAAAGAAAAGTTGGTGCCCTAATTACCATTGAAAGAGAAGATAGCTTAACAAGTATTATTGAAAAAGCGATTCAAATCAATGGTGTAATTACCGAAGAATTACTTACTACCATCTTTACAGTTGGTACAGCAACTCACGATGGTGCGGTTATTATTAGAAATAATAAGATCATGTGTGCCGCTGCTTACTTACCATCAACTGATAAATATGACTTACCAAAATCACTTGGTTCTCGTCATAGAGCAGCTATCGGTTTAAGTGAAAGATATGATGCCTTAACAATTGTCGTTTCTGAAGAAACTGGAAATATTTCCATTACAATTGATGGTTCAATTAGCCAAGGTATTTCAATTGAAAAATTAACAGATGCGCTAGAGCGTTATATTTCTGTTAAGTAAATAATTAAATACACCTCTAAACAAGGTGTATTTTATTATTGATGGAGGCCTAAATGGAATCTAAAGTAAATAAGAAATTAATAAATATTTCTACCCATACATTTATTGTGGCACTAGTGATGCTAGCAGCCCTAATGATCTTTGCGATCATCTTGACTTATGTAATTCCAAGAGGAGAATATGGCGTAATCATCCAAGATGGAGAGGAAATAATCGATTATACAAGTTATCATCGATTGGATGATGAGAAAGGTATTAATATCTTTAAAGGGCTATTTGCCCCGATATTATTACTAGCTTCTAGCGATGGCATCAGTGTCATAATGTTATCTATCTTCCTAGTAGTAATCGCAGCTTGCTTTCAAGCAATGAACGATTGTGCGGGAATTAAAGTAATTGTAAAGCGAATTGTTAATCGTTTTAGTAATAAACGCTTTTTATTGATGAGCGTAATATCGCTAATCTTCATGCTCTTTGGAGCGATGCTAGGTTTATTTGAAGAAATGCTAACACTCTTGCCAATTGTAGCGATGGTTGCAATATCGGTTGGATATGATTCATTTACCGGCTTTTTAGTATCGATTGTATCTTGTGGATTCGGGTTTGCATCCGCTATCACTAATCCGTTTACAGTCCTATTTGCTTCCAAGATTGTAGATGTTAATCCGCTAATAAATGGTTGGTACCGTGTTATTATCTTTATCGTAATGTATATGTTACTTGTTGTCTGGATTTATTTTTACACGCGCAAGATTGCAAAAGATCCAACAAAATCATTAACTTATAATAATGATTTAGATATTAAAGCAGATATGCAAGAAGCTAGAGTCATTAAAGATGAAAAGAAGATTTTCTTAAGCTACATCATTTTCTTTAGTGTCGTACTAGTTACAATCTTTTGTTTCTCTTTAATTAGTGCTCTTCGCGACTATACAGTTGTAGCATTGATTGCTGTATTTTTAATCGGTGGCTTTATTGCAAGTCTAGTCTCTACATCAAACTTACGTAAGACTGCTACATCATTTGGTAGAGGTGCCCTAAGTGCGCTACCAACGATTGCTTTTATATTACTAGCATCATCAATTAAATATATACTTGTGGAAGGAAGAGTCATTGCCACAATCTCTAATAGCATCAATGATGCTTTGAGGACATCAAACCCATACTTAATTGCTTTAATTTTATTTGGTATTGTGTTGGTATTAGAATTCTTCATTTCCTCATCAACTGCTAAAGCCATCTTCGTTATGAGTATTTTATCGGTTTTAACCCTTGGCTTAACTAAAGAAACATTAGTATTAATTTATACATTTGGTGATGGATATACTAACTTACTATTCCCAACTAGCCCAGTATTATTAATCGGGCTATCGATGATTGGGGTATCATACTTTAAGTGGCTTAAGAAAAGCTGGCTATTATTTATTATTACATTTGTCTTAGTTATTGGCTTTTTAGCTCTAGCTATACTAATTGGATATTAGGAGGAAAACATGAGAATAGGTATAATTTTAGGATATCGCTTAAACGATGATGGATCTAGAACTGCTCGTCTTGATAAAAGATGTGACTTAGCTATTAAATACGATAGCATTTACGGTCTTGATAAACTAATCGTATCAGGCGGAGTAGCTAACCCATATACGACAATTTCAGAAGCCCAAGCGATGGAAGACTATTTAGTTGAACACGGATTTCCACTAGATAAGATTATAAAAGAAGAACAAGCTAAAACAACTTGGGATAATATGTATTATGGTATGCAAATAGCAAGAAGCTTAGGTGTTGATGAAGTAGTTGTCATCACTACATATGATCATTATCTTCTTTACTACAACACAGTTAAGATTTGTGCGGAAGCAATTAACGATCCAAATATAAATATGATTTTATATGTGGATACAGTATATATGGACTAATTGGAGCAAAATGCTCCTTTTATTTTTTATGATATTGTATCAAAGGTTATTCTTTGATATAATGGATTAGAAGATAAATGAGGTGAATAATATGAGTGTTAAAGTTATGGCAGTTAATGCCGGAAGTTCTTCTTTAAAATTTAAATTATTTGAAATGCCAGCAGAAACTGTAATCACAGATGGCGTTGTAGAAAGAATTGGATTAGAAGATGCTTACTTTACTATTAGAGTAAACGGAGAAAAGAAAAAACAAGTATTACCAATTAAGGATCATGGTGTAGCTGTACAAATGTTACTTGATGCTTTAATTAGCGAACATATCGTTAACGATATTAGCGAAATTAAAGGTGTTGGTCATCGTATCGTGCAAGGTGGTTGGTACTTTGATGATTCAGTATTAGTTGATGATGATGTAATTAAAAAGATTGATGAGTTATGCGATTTAGCACCACTTCACAATCCTGCTCACTTAATCGGTATTAGAGCATTTATGAATGCTTTACCTGGTGTACCTAATATTACAGTATTTGATACATCATTCCATCAATCAATGGATGAAGAATCATTCATGTATGCTATTCCTTATGAATGGTATGAAAAATACCACATTAGAAAATATGGTGCTCATGGAACTAGCCACAAGTATGTTGCTAATAGATGTGCAGCCTTAATTGGTAAGCGAGTAGAAGAGTTAAAGATCGTTACTTGCCACTTAGGAAATGGTGCTAGCTTATGCGCTATTGAAGATGGTAAGTGTAAAGATACATCAATGGGCTTAACTCCACTTGAAGGTATCCCAATGGGAACTAGAAGTGGTAACTTAGACCCAACAGTTGTAAGTTACATCTGCAATAAGCTTAACTTAAATGCTACTGAAGTAGTAAATATGTTAAATAAAAAATCAGGATATTTAGGCGTTAGCGGTGTATCTAACGATTCACGTGACTTAGAAGCTGCTATGGCAGCTGGTAATGATCGCGCCCGCCTTGCTCTAGATATTCAATATAAACGTATCGCTGATTATATTGGTAGCTATTATGTACTTCTAGGTGGAATTGATGCTATCGTATTCACAGCTGGAATTGGAGAAAATTCTCCAAGATGCCGCCAGCAAGTAATTAGGCGCCTTGGCGTTTTAGGTGTTAAGATCGATGAAGAAAAGAATAATGTTCGTGGTGAAGAAATTCTAATCTCTACACCTGATTCAAAAATCAAAGTATTCATTATCCCAACTGATGAAGAATTAGTAATCGCAAGAGACGTTATGCGTCTAGCTCATATTAAATAATATGGCTGATGAATATTTAAAACTTGTTAGTCCAGCAGGTGTTGCTGTTGATTTTATAGAAATCGCTACAATCTATCTAGGTACATCAAAATATATAATTGTGCAACCAGTAAAATTATTTGATGGCATGGAAGAAGATGAAGCATTTGTTTATAAAGTAACAAAGAATAAAAATCGTCAAAACAAATATGAATTAGTTTTGGATGACGAGATAATCGATAAAGTATTTATCGAATACAATAAATTACTTGATGAAGAAGAAGGAGAAGACTAATGGAATTAAAAGGATCAAGAACAGAAAAGAATTTACAAATCGCATTTGCAGGTGAAAGCCAAGCTAGAAATAAATATACTTATTTTGCTTCAAAAGCAAAAAAAGATGGCTTTGTTCAAATCGCTAACATTTTTGAAGAAACTGCTAATAACGAAAAAGAACATGCAAAACTTTGGTTTAAAGCATTAGGTGGCATTGGTGATACAAAAGAAAACTTACTAGCAGCTGCGGAAGGTGAAAACTACGAATGGACAGAAATGTACAAAGAATTCGCAAAGGTTGCTCGTGAAGAAGGATTCGATAAGATCGCTGCTCAATTCGAAGGTGTAGCATTAATTGAAAAAAGACATGAAGAAAGATATCGTAAATTACTTGCTAACGTAGAAGGTGGCTTAGTATTTAGTAAAGATGGTGATACTATTTGGGAATGTGCTAACTGTGGTCACATTCACATTGGTAAAGAAGCTCCTCTAGTTTGCCCAGTTTGTGCTCATCCTCAAGCATATTTCTTTATTTCAAATAATAATTTCTAATAATGAAAAGTAATAGATTATTTAGCTTTATAGTTGTGATAGCAATCTATGCTATCACAATTATTTTAGGAATCATCCTTTACAACTACCTAAATTTCCATTATTTAGTTAATCTTTTAATTAGTGATGTTGTTTGCACAGTTGTCGTTTTTATCTTTAGTTTAATCTTTAAAAACGCATCATGCTATGATCCATACTGGAGTGTAGCCCCAGTTGTAGTAATCATTGCTTTATGCACTAAAACTAGCCTAAATACCCCGATAATTTTAGCCACAATCGCCATAATTATATGGGGCCTACGATTAACGCTCAATTGGGCATACACATTTAAGGGCTTAAATTTTGAGGACTGGCGTTATGTGATGTTAAGAGAAAAAACTAAAAAGTTTTATCCAATCATTAACTTTTTAGGAATTCATCTTTTCCCTACCCTTGTTGTGTATTTTTGTATGATTCCTTTCGTATCCCTATTCTATATGGATGCAAATATGAATGTGTTTAGTTATATTTGCTTTGGCTTGTTGATTTTAGCTCCACTTATTGAAGGGGTAGCAGACCTGCAAATGCATAACTTTAGAAAAAAACAAACTCACACTTTTATTAGAGTGGGTTTATGGAAATATTCGCGTCATCCTAATTATTTAGGTGAGATCTTAATGTGGATTGCGATGGGGCTATATGCAATTTCTTGCATCGGCTTTCGATGGTATTTTTTAGTAGGAGCAATTATTAATACGTTAATGTTCTTATTTATCTCAATCCCAATGGCTGAAAACCATCAACGCGAAAGAAAACCAGGATTTGAGGAATACAAAAGCCAAACTAGATACCTAATCCCTTTAAAGAAATTTAAATAGCATATCACGGCAGTGATATGCTTTTTTTAAAAAATGTGGTATAATGGTATAGATTTGTATTTGGGAGGCAAATATGTTAGAGATTTGTAATTTAGTGAAAGTATATAATGGCGACTTTAGAGCAGTAGATGACGTCAGCTTAACAATTGGTGATGGAGAAATCTTTGGCTTCATCGGACCAAATGGAGCTGGTAAGACAACTACAATCAAATCAGTTGTTGGTCTAATTGAATTTGAAGGCGGATCAATTAGTTTTGATGGGCTAGATGTTGCTAAAAACAGAAACAAAGTTAAAGAAAAAATAGCATACATCCCTGATAACCCAGAAATCTATGATAACTTAACTGGTATTCAATATCTTAACTTTATCGGTGATATTTGTAGCCTTGAAAAAGACGCTCGCTTAAAAGATATTGAAAAATATGCGGATATGTTTGGTATTACTAAAAACTTAGGTGATTTAGTATCATCATACTCTCATGGTATGAAACAAAAATTAGCTTTAATTAGTGCCTTTATTAGACATCCAAAACTTTTAATCTTAGACGAACCATTCGTTGGCTTAGATCCTAAAGCAAGCCACGATGTAAAGGAAGTTATGAAAAAGATGTGTGAAGAAGGAAATTCAGTATTCTTCTCAACACATGTTTTGGAAGTTGCTGAAAAATTATGTGACAAAGTAGCAATTATTAATCATGGTAAGATTGTGGCAAGTGGAACGATGGAAGAAGTAAAAGGTTCTTCAAGTCTAGAAGAAGTATTCTTATCAATTGCATCTAAGCAAGAGGAAGAATAATGAAGAAGTTTTTTACGCTTTTAAAAGTTGATTTAATCAACGGTTTTTCTTTGAATAAAAACTTAAACAAGAAAAACCGTAAAGCTAACAAAGGTTCTAGCATGGGATTAATGATATTTATCGTAGCGATGTTTTTAATAATGTCATTTTCTTATGCATTTATGATTTATGGTTTAGCAAGTGGTGCTGATAGGCCAGACTTACTTTTAGTATATGGAGTAGCAGTTGGCGTGATTGTAACTCTAATGATGACATTTGCTAACGCTTATGGAACGTTATTTAAATCGCGTGATTTTGAGTTGCTTACTAGCTTACCAGTTAGCTCGCGCACTGTTGTTGCTAGTAAAGTAGCATCGCTTACAATTGTCGGTTATGCGTTCTTTGCGCTTATGTATGTACCAGCGCTAATTATGTATTTTATTATTGAAGGAGTTAGCGTAGTATCGCTATTTGTTTCAATTGTAGTTTTATTATTGGGGCCACTACTAGTAACTAGTTTATGTAGCTTAGTAGCTTACATTATCGGAAGAATCGTATCGCGTTTTAAAAACAAAAACACGATCTCTACTATTTTATATGTAATCTTCACGATTGCTTTAATCTTAGGAATTTATGCGATCAACTTCACAATGCCGCATACTGAAGATGTAGCAGTATTACAAGCATATGCGGATAACTTGTATAAAGTATTTACTACCATTTATCCGGTGACTAAAGTTGTCGTACAAGCGATGTATGGAAACCTACTTTACTTATTATTCTATGTAGCATTAATGGTAGTACCTTATATCTTATTTGTTATCATCATTGGTAATAAATATGTTTATATCAATACCCATGCGAAAGATTCATATAAAACTAGTAATTATGATATTTCTAAAGAAAAGAATAATAAAACAAGAGGCTTACTTAAGACTTTACTTCAAAAAGAATTTAAGACATTAGTAGCAACACCAGTTTATCTAACTAATGTAGTTATTGGACCGGTAATGAGTGTTGCGGTTATTATCTTTACCGCTTATATGTTAAGATATCAAATCGGACCAGCAACAGGCGAAGCCGTTAATGCTACTTATGTAATATCTGTAAATATAGTATGCGCGATAACTTTATTTGTATCAGGAATTGCACCAGCATCAGCTTGCTCAATTTCAATGGAGGGAAAGAGATTTTGGATCATTAAGAGCTTACCAATCGATGCAAAGAAATATATTAGATCAAAACTTCTATTTAGTTATTTATTGATGGGACCAGCAATGATTATTGCAAGTGTGGTAGCTAGTATTATTATTCAAGCAAAATGGCTAGATTTTATTTGCATTATCCTCGTTCCTCAGATTGCCGCAATGCTATATTCGCTAATTGGTTTACTTTTAAATTTGAAGTTTTATAATCTTGAATGGGATAATCCAACGCAAGCGGTTAAACAAGGAGCAAATGTCGTATTACCAATGTTAATCGACTTTGGTATCTTTGGTCATTTAGCAGCGCTAGTTGCAGTAGGTATTATTTTTGAAATAAGCCTTACTTGGGCAGTTTTAATCGTTGTTAGCATTCTATGTTTAGTATTCTATTTGATTATCAGAAAGCATGGCGTTAGTCTTTATAATAAGATAGCAGCCTAAATAATAGGTGATAATATGAAACATGTTAAGAGTAAAAGATTAATTATGGAACCAATGTCGATTGAAGAGATGGACGAATTAATCGAAAAAGAAACTGATTTAGAATTAGTCGAGCTTTATAAAGATTTAAAAGAAAAAGCAAGTGATAACTTACAAGAGTATAAATGGTATAGCACTTGGAAAATCTGTTTAAGGGATGACAATAAACAAATCGGTGAATTCCACTTCAATGGCTTAAATAATTGTACAACCCAAATGGGTTATAAAATTAATGAAGAATATTGGGGCCAAGGTTATACTTACGAAGTATTAGATGCGATGATGAACTATGCTTTAAGTCAAGATGAAGTATATTTTATCGAAATGCTAATTAAGAAAAACGATGAATATAAAGTTAAAGCTTTAAACAAGTTTAAGTTTAAAATGGTAGCAGAAACTGATACAGAAGCTTTATATGCTTTAGAAAAACCTAAATCAAAAATGTTAATCATTTTTGCTAGCATTGGTTTATGTATTGGGTTGGCTGTTGGCTTTAGTTTAAATGCAGTTGTATTTAGCTTAAACTATATAGCTATTGGTATTAGCGTTGGCTTGTGCTTAGGCGCATTAATTGGCGCTACAATCGATAAAAACGATGAAGACAAACGTAAAGAATGCCAAGAAGCGCGCATCAAACAAGGTCAAGAAGAAGCTGCGAAAGCTAGTGAACAAGAAAATACTAATGAATAAAAAAATATGGCTATTTAATAGCCATATTTTTATTTTAGGTTATATGTAGCATTAAGATAATATTCTTTATCATCTTTATTTTCTAGATGAAGTATCTTATCATAGGCAATATTTTCATGATCTAGGCATAATTCTAAAAAGTACATAAAGATGCCAATATCGATTTGATTATAGAAATCAACTAATGCCTTAGGCATGATACCGCGTTTACCTTCTTTTTTATAGCGGTATACTTGTAAAGAGCCATTTGCTTCTGTAACTTGCCAAGGCTGGCTGTTACATGCACTTGGGGCAAAGCGAACAATATTTGCGATATCTAGATATTTTTCACCATTCCAGATTTCACTAACGCTTTTTCTTTTGCTAGCAAACATATCTTTTCTAAACTTGCTAGCATCATCTGCCTTTTTAATAGCAATCATTATTACATAAGTTAGGCCGTCTAGTACTTTTTCTTTTACTTTGCCAATGCCAAACCATAAAGTAGCGATATTTTTAGATGTTAAGTATAAATCAATTTGTTCACCGATATAACCGATATTTTGTAAGTAGTTATCTTTTTCTTCGCTATAAAACAAAATGCAGTATTCTTGACCTCGCTTGCAAGTGTTGTGGTCTTTATCGATAACCATTTTAACTTTTATATCTTTATTAAGAGGCACTACTTTTAAAAAGTATTCTTCAATATCTTTGAGTTCGGCTTCACTTAAAGCCTCATTACCTATATTTCTAAATATATGAAATGATTTTCTTTTAAATATCATATCGTATGCATTCATGTTTTCACCTCTAAATTATTAATAATAGTCCAATCAAGGCAGCAACGAGGGTCGGCACTGCGATGATGCTACAATACTTGATGAAGTCTTTAAAACCAAAGTCCACATTTTCTTCCTTCAAAATCCTCATCCACATGATACCAGCTAAAGCACCAATTGGGGTAACATATGCCCCAATATTCGAACCGATGATGGTAGAATAAGTGGCTACTATAGAATTAATGGTTACTTCGTTTAGAATTGATGCAAAGCCTAGTGACATTGGGATATTGTTAATTAGGTTATCGCTAATTGTAGATGATGCTCCATAAATTAGAGCAGTTACCGGCTTAGCGCTAGAGAGTCCATCAATAAAGTTTGCAATATATGAAGGAATTCCATGGTAGTCGAGCGCTAAAACGATGATGTACATTGATAACACAAAGAAACAAAGGGTATAAGGTAATCTCTTATAGACATGAGTAATTGGTTTAATATCTTTAAAGATAACTGTATAAACGATTAATACAATGCTTAAACTTAGGGCAAATAGTAGCGTTACTATCCACATCTGTAAATTAATGTAATTTGATATGGCTAGGATTGTAGTACATGCTATTAAATGAATAATTGCAATAATGCTTAATGTTTTATGTTTTACTGGAATTACTTCAATTGCTGGTACATCCATTTTCTTAGATAATTCTTTTCTAAAGATTAAAAGTAAAATACCAAGGCTAGTAGCTCCAGCTAAGATGGTAGCTAGCCACATCGATTTAAAGTAAGCTAAAAATGAAATATTAAAGAATGAAGCGATGTAAATATTAGTTGGGTTACCAATAATAAATAACATGCTATAAGTGTTAGCTGTTACAAATTCCATTACTAAATAAGGAATAGGACTAATCTTTGCATTCTTAGAAAAGTAACAAATAAATAATGTAAATGTTAAGATGACGATATCGTTACTAGTAAAGATGGTAAGGATTGCCGTTAAAATATAAAACGTAAAGAATAATTTATATTTTGATCCCCCAACTTTTTTAATCGCAACGCTTGCTACATATTCAAAGAACCCTAGTTCATCTAAAGTAATTGATAACATCGTTAAAGATAAAAGTAAGACAATTATCTTTAAGGGGTTAATTGAAGAATCAGTATCTAGGCTACTTGCTAAATAGTCAAATGGTAGGGTACCTGTAGCAAGAGTAAGAATTGCTCCAGTTATTGCTACTAACCAAAAAGTATCTAGTTTTAATTTGTTAATCTTAATCGTTGGTTTAAAGATTACAAACAAGATTAAGGCGCTACAAGTTATAACGCTTATTATAATTGATAATATCATAATTATTTTCTCCATTAAGAATTATACTAGTATCTTTTTGTAAGTCAATTAACAAACGTTTTATTAAATTTTAGTTTTGTGTTATAATGCTTGGTGTTGAGGTAAAAACAATGATTTACAATGATTTAAACATTGAAGAATTAGAAAAAGAGTTAGTTAAAGTTAAAAAAGAGTTTAATCGTTTAAAAGGATTAAACTTATCTATTAACATGTCAAGAGGTCAACCTAGTCAAGAACAGCTTGACTTATCGATGCCAATGATGGATGTTTTAAACTCTAAAGCCGACTTAAGATGTGAAGATGGCATTGACTGTAGAAACTATGGCGTACTGGGGGGCATTAGTGAAGCTAAGAAGTTACTAGGTGATTTAATTGAAGTACCAGCTAGAAACATTATTATTTATGGTAACTCTAGTATTAACGTTATGTATGACCAAGTTGCTAGATCATTTGCCAAAGGTGTAATGGGGTCAACTCCATGGTGCAAACTTGATAAAGTTAAATGGCTATGTCCAGTGCCAGGGTATGATCGCCATTTTGCGATTACTGAGTATTTCGGAATCGAGATGATCAATATTCCAATGAACCAAGATGGCCCAGATATGGATTTAGTAGAAAAGCTAGTTAGCGAAGATGAATCAATTAAAGGTATTTGGTGTGTACCAAAGTATTCTAATCCGAGCGGCATAACTTATTCAAAAGAAGTAGTAAATAGATTTGCTCATCTTAAACCTAAGGCAAAAGACTTTAGAATTTATTGGGATAATGCTTATTCAGTGCATCATTTATATTTTGATAATCCTGATTACTTAGATGAAATCCTAAATGAATGTAAAAAAGCGGGTAACCCAGATATTGTTTATAAATTTACATCAACTTCTAAAATTAGTTTTCCAGGCAGTGGCATAGCAGCCCTTGCCGCAAGTGATGCTAATTTAATTGATATTAAGAAACAATTATCAATCCAAACGATTGGTTATGATAAAGTAAACCAATTAAGACAAGTAAGATATTTTAAAAACTTAGATGGTATTAAGGAACAAATGCGTAAGCATGCAGCTATCTTAAGACCTAAATTTGAAGCAGCAGAAGAAATTCTAGATGCTAATTTAGGTGGACTTGGAATTGGAAATTGGACAAAACCACACGGTGGATACTTTATTTCGTATGATGGATATAATGGAACTGCTAAAGAAATAGTAGCGAAATGTAAAGAAATAGGAATTTTGCTTACAGATGCAGGAGCGGCATTCCCATATCATTTAGATCCAAATGATTCAAACATCCGTATTGCTCCATCAGCTCCACAACTTGATAAGGTAAAAGAAGCTATATACGCATTTTGTGTAGTTAGCAAGATGGTAACTTTACAGAAGCTAATAAATGAAAAGAAAGAAGGATAAAAATCCTTCTTTCTTTCTATATAAAATAAAAAAGTATCCTATCGGATACATTTTTATTGGACTGTTCCAGCTCTCTTAACTAAACCAGAACGTAGTGCACGAGTTGATACGTATACGCGTTTAACTTTGCCATCAGCATCAACGATTCTAACTTTTTGTAAGTTAGCTTTCCATGTTCTACGAGTTGCTGTTAATGAGTGAGGACGGTTGTTACCAGTTACAGTTCCTAAACCAGTTACATAACATTTACGTGCCATAGTGCACCTCCTACATTTCTAACCTTATCCATTATACTACTAACATAGATAATAATCAAGTTTTTTTTTATTATTTATGGCATCAACTGATACTTAATCTTGTATAAAAATGTTAATTTTGTTATAATCTTTATAGAATAAATGTATAAAAGGTGACAAAATGAAGAAGAGCGAAATCGATAAAATGCAAAGAAGAAGAGCATATACATTTTTAATTGCGATTGCTTTAACTACAGTTGTATTTTTAATTGTAGTATTAGCAATGGTTTTTAAATCTGTTAAGTTTAAGAGCTATAAAGATATAGCTCGTAAAAACTTAACAATTCTTGGCCAAGATATGTTTAGTTTACAAGATGGCGATTACTATATTTTCATTTATTCATCTAATCATGATAATGAAAAGATCAATATGGAAAAGCAAGATGCCTTAGAACCTTACATTGCTAATTACTTTACATTCGTAAAGCAAAATAAAAGAAAAAATGGTGTTTGTGAAATGAGACTACTTGATATTGAGAATTCAAAGAATCAACGCTGTCTTTCTACTTACACTACATCTTCATCATCTCGCTGGACTGATTTTTATGTGGATGAAGCGAGCTTACCAATGCTTGTATATTTATCAGTAACTTCTGCTGGTAATAATCAATATAATTATTCATATGAAACATATGCTAGCGAAAGCGATATTAAGTCTAAATTATCTACTTCAATTTCATCAGTAGTAGGTGTAGCTTACATTCCTTTAAAAAAGGAAAATGAGTATTGTTAATAGATGATTTGTCTTGACATTTACCCATTATAACTAGTATAATGGGATAGGTTACGGAGTAGTACTCAAGTGGCTTAAGAGGTGCCCCTGCTAAGGGTATAGACTGGGAAACTGGTGCGGGAGTTCAAATCTCCCCTGCTCCGCCATAGGGAATGGTATTCGAACAATTGTTATTGTTGCGAATTCTTATAATAGAGAGACTATCTTTATTAAGATAGTCTCTCTTTTTTTGTATTTTTAATTTGAAGTAATCGTGAAGGTTACTTCTTTTTTTATACCTGAAAAATTTTAACTTTTTTTATCCATGGCCATAATACGACCATCCCCCATAGTTTAATATACTTGCAAAGCACAAAAAACCGAAATTTAAAGCTTTGTAGGAGGTGGAAGAATGAGTGATTCCGCATGGAAAGGTCATGTAATCAATGCATTGAGAATGGCTGGTTATTCATCTGAACACATCAAGAAGATCATGAAGAATCTTGAAAAGAGTTTGGAAGTATTACCAGAAGCACAAGCAGAAGACCTTTATGCTAAAACGAATACACGCTAAATAGTATGAAAGATGGATTAAACAATTTCATTCACTATTGTTTTCATCCACCGTAATTAGATCTAAAAGTGAAAATTTAAAAAGAAGGAGAAATGCACATGAAAAAAGTTAAAGTAGATTTTACATTAAGAGCAGTATCAAGAAAAGGCCAAGTAACACGTTACGATTTAAATGTAATTTTAAAAGATATCAACGCTAATCAAAAAGTATATGGCAAAAACTTCGCAAACATTGAAGTGCAACCAGCAAAAGCTTTAGATATGGGTGATTATCAATTAATTTGTAACGAAAGAAAGATTGGCGATTTAATGCAAAACTCAAAAGGCTTTAGAGTAAATGATTGCGATGCAGAAGTAGGAATTGGCACATTCACTGAAACTGGAGACAAATACTATTTCGTAAGAGTTCAATTATCTGATTCAGTATATAGAACTTGCTACTTATCACAATCACAAATCCTAAACCTTAAATACGTTAACCTTGGTTATACATTTGAAGAAACTGATGAAACTGCATCAATTGAAGCAAGTGAAGAAGAACCTAAGGGAAGAAAAAAGCCAATAGTAGAGGACTAATTCTATGAAGCTATTAGCTTTTCTAAAAAGCTTAGTTGGCTTATTTTATTCAGGTATTGTTTTACTAGTCCATTACTTAGGAATAGTAATCAAGAAATTTTGGAAAGTAATAGTGATTATTTTATCGGTTTTAATATCAATCATTACTTTGAAAGCATTTAGAAAAAAAGGAGGAAAAGTTGAATCCGATGACTAAACGTAAAATTTTAGTAATAGTACTCGCATGTATTTTATCGTTTATTATGTTTATTGGATTTGCTCCAAAGACTTATGCATATTCAGAACAAAATCGAATTGCAGCAGAAGTCCAAGAACATATCGATAACGAAGAACTTCCTTCTTGGCATGTAATGTATAAAAACTATCCATATTATCAAGTAATATACCAAAAGTTCTGTGGATCAGCTGAAAGCTTAGCTTACTTTGCAGGCATTAGTGAAACACATTTAAGAGAAATGTTTGATTGGTATATAGGAGATACGACTGAATGGATGGAAATGTTATCAAAGCTTCATCTTGATGTTACTAAGATTGAACCAAATTCAACACTAGGTATTTATTTTGATGGCCAGTTTTTAAACCTAATATGGACATCTGAATATATTCCTAATGAAACTCTAAACTTAAAAAGCATCCATTACAAAGCTAACGGAGGCTTAAACGGTTTATGGAATCACGAGATGAACTACACATGTGAACATTTAACTGGAGATGAAATATTTGAATTAACAGAGCATTTATTCATCATGGAAAGTGAACAACATGTAGTTTGCCAAATCAATAAGACTCCAGTCATGGGCTATCACGTATGTGATGATAATGAAGTTATTTGTTATGGAATCGGTGTTGAAGGTTTAAAGAACTTTACCATTACAGGATGGGAAGCAGAACTTGATCATTTCCAAACTCATGAAGATCCAGATGGATATTATACATTTAGTAGTGTAAATGAAGAAGTAACATTCAATCTTGCTGAAGGAATTAGATATGGTGGTGCTCCTTTCTACGAATTTAGAACTCATATGTCTGTTGAAATCACAGATTGCATCTGTCAATCAGTATGGGATTTAAACTTTGGAGGATATAAACACTATGTTTATTTCAATACAGATGTTGCACTAGATAAAATATATCGAGTTGATGTAGCTTATTCACTCGTTGCTGATGATGAAATATGGGCAGCTAAACTCCTAACAGGAGTTAAAACCCAAACACTAAAGAAAAGTTTATCTGAAGAAAAGCATCGTGGAGGATTCTTAAATCTTTCTCGTTATCAAGGATTAACTGTTGGTGATTTCTCATCAAACGATAATGATGCAAAACATTATAGGTATCGTCTAATGTTAAATTATGACGAGGCAAACTGGGATATATCAGAAGCCTTAGTTACATCAGAAGGTGATTATAAGAGAGTTGATGAGTTTTATGCTCTAAGACTTGACTTCCTTTATGAAGGTGAACAGTTATCTTCAAACATCAAAATGGATCCAATTCAAGGTGAATCAATGAAAGCCTACAATCGTGATCTAGTTTTAAATACAGACGAAGCTTTGTGGAAATTCAAAGAAGCTGGATTTGAAGCTGGTGACACAGTAGTAGATGTAGTTGATACAGTTGGAGATGTAGCCGTTGATGTAGTTGATGCTGGATCAAATATCATTGAAGGAGCCGGAAATGTAATAAGTGGCGTTGTTGACGGAGTAAAAGACGTCACAGATGGTATATCAAATATTACAAGTGACTCATCAAAAGTTAAGAATGCTTTCTTAATTGTTGGTGGAGTTGCTATTGGATGTATCTTACTATACGCAACTTTTAAGATAGTAAGATTCATAAATGTATTTTTAAAGAAAAAAGATTAAAAGGAGAAAAACTTATGTTTAAAAAAATATCTATATTTTTAACATTAGCACTTGTTGCTATTGTATCAATATTTATGTTTGGTGGCATGAAGGTTAACGCAGATGAACTAGAAGTAGTTGGTGAAATTTCATCAATTCAAGCATCAGCGGCATCTTTAGGTCTACCAAATAGCTTAGATTATGATTTCACAAGAAGCAATGTCAACACATCAAGTGATTTCACCCTCAATGGTATTAAATATACAGTAAGTGGTGGCCAGATCACAGGAGCAGAAGCACCAGACAACGCAAGTGAAATTGTAACAATTGGTTTCTTAGAAAGAGTAGGTTCTTTAACAATTGATCAATCAGTTTATACAAGTATGACATTTAGTGCATACACAGGTGTTAAGAACTTAGTAATTGAAAGAAGTTTCCCATCTTGGTTTGGTTCAACTCTTGCATCAGCTTTCAGTGGAGCAGAAAACATGTTTATCATGAATGAAAATCGTCCATTACTTGAATGGAGTGCATCTTCATCACTTAAAAACATTATTATGTGTAATCCACAAATTAATGTATCAAACGTTGATTGGTGGGCAACTAATAGTAATTTCAACTTAAAAACATATCCAACTAATGTAAAGTTTGTAACAGCTGAAACATTAAAATGGACTTATGGAAAGTTGGTTGAATGGTATAAAGAGAATTCACATTATGAAGACACAATGGATTTAAATATCTATCTAGTTCCAGATTCATATTTCTCAACTGTTTTAGGTAAAACACTAACTAATTACCAAGCAGAAGAATATGGTGGAGCTGTATGGGTTAAAACAATTAGTAACGCTCAAAATGGCTACTCAATTGCTTACATTGATCCATGCGTAACAAAGATCATTGTTGATGGAACACATTTTAGTGTATTTAATGCTGCACTAGGTAGATTTGCATGCGATTTGTCTTTCGTTTACTGCAAGAGCAATGCTTCAATCGAAGTATGTGAAAACTTAGAAACAGAAAACTTATATGGACCAATCCCATCATATTTACGTGCTAAATCAATCAAGGGTGTTTCAAATAAAGTTTATTTATATAGAGGTACTAACTCTACTATGACTATTTCTAACACTTACTTCCCTGCAGCAACAGAAATTGATTGTAATATTTACCTTCAAACTGGAGCTACTTATACAAATAGTGGATCTAATCCAACAATTGATAGCCATGTAACTATAGGTTATTCAGAAACTATTAATCCATGTATTGAAATTAAAGTTAATGGCAATACTCAATCTTCAACAACTGCATCTACTACTGTAGCAGAACTTAAGGCTGCTTTAAATCAAAGACTTGAAGAAGAAGCTGCCGCTGCTGCCCTTGCTGCTCAAGAAGCTGCTGATAGAGCTGCTGCATTAGAAGTTGATAATGAAATTGATAACTTACCACAAACTATCACACTAGCTAATAAACCAGCTATCCAAGCAGCTAGAGCTAGTTATGATGGCTTAACTGTTACACAAAAAGGTTATGTAACTAAACTCGCTAAATTACAATCAGCTGAACAAGCAATTGTTGCATTAGAAGCTAATCAAAGCCAAGTTAATGCATACAAAGCTGCTGCTAACGAAGTTGATTCTGTAATTCTTCAAATCCCATCTAACGTAACTTTAGATGACAAACCAAAAGTAGTTGCTGCTCGTAACGCTTATAATGCTTTAGCAAATGATGCCAAAGTATATGTTACTAAATACTATAAGCTTGAAACTGCAGAAGCTGCTATTGCAAGACTTGAAGCAGAACGCGATGAAAGAATCGCAAAAGCAAGGGTTGATGCTGGTGCTGTTGATACTTTAATCAACAACTTACCATTAGCTTTAGGTTTATCTGATAAGAATCAAGTAGTAGAAGCTAGAACTGCTTATGAGGAATTAACTGGTGAAGCAAAAGGCTATGTTACTAAACTTGCTGTTTTAGAGAATGCTGAAAGAGAAATTAGAAAACTAGAACTTGCTTCAGGTAAGACTGCAGAAGAACTTGCTGCAATCAAAGCTAAAGCAAAAGAAGTTGATGATCTAATTGCTGCATTCCCTGTAACAATCGCTTTAGATGTTCAAGAACAAGTTGAAGCAGCTAGAGCTGCATATAACGCTTTATCTGAAGAAGAAAAGTTATATGTTGAAAACTTAACTTCACTAGAAAAAGCTGAAGACGATTTAAGAGAATTAGGTGCAAAACTTGCATCTGATCCAAAAGAAGATGATGTTAAAGAGCAAGTTAAAGAAAAGATTGATGAAATCAAAGATAAAATCAATTCATCTAAAGGCTTAAAAGCTTTAACAATCACAGCTTCAATCGTTTTAGGCTTTGGTTTAATCTATGTTGTTTATCTAATCATTAGAAAAACATTCAAATGGTTAAAAAGATAAACACTAAATTATTAAAGCAAATACTAACTATAAGTTATATAGCTCTAGTGGTAACAGCAATGTTACTGCTAGTGCTATGTAACGTTCAATCATTTGTATTTACAACAATTAGGTTCAAGGAAGTTTTTAACATCGAAGAAGTTAAAATCTTCTTTGAACTAGATCTATCTAACTCTAAAGTTCTTTATGAAGAAATAGTATTAGAAGTTACTAACGATGCAGCTAACTTTTTATCTAAAGTATATGATTTCTTTTCAAATACTGAAGATAGACAGGCTATGTTTAGTGAAGCTTTATCAAAACTATTTGATGCATTTTGTGACTTCTTAATCTATTTTTGTAACTTTGGAATCAATACATTAATGGTTTTACTAATTTATTTTAATGAAACCTTTAATGCTACAAGATTAAATACAAATAAAACAGTATTTGCGAAAGTTTATCTTTTCATCTTCAATATCATCAAAATAATCCTTACATCCATTAAGAAAGCTATTAAATGGACTTTACATAAGCTATACGAATATAGGCGTTTTATCGCTTTAAATATCTTTTTGTATATTTTATCAAATGGCCTTTTATACAGGATTCTAGTCGAAATATTAATCCTTATAGTCGTATATATCTATAGGACAATCCTTACTGAGTGTTATGTAGTTATATTTGCGATTTTTAAATGGATAATAGTAAAACTATATCCAGTTTTAAAGGGTATACCTGGATGGATTTATATTCCTGCTTTAATTGTTTTAATATTCTTTAATGCAATATCTAAAGCTGAATATCGACTTACTCAGAATCATGAAAGATTAAAAAAGTTTGTGAAAAATGATTTAACGCAAACGACTTTTATCAATGGTGCTCCTGGTGCTGGTAAAACTTTACTAAATGTAAGTTTATCACTGGCTTCAGAAGAGATGTTTATCGAAACGTTAGAAGATAAGATGTTAGATCATGAGATTAAATATCCAGGATATAACTTTGCTCTAATTCGTTTAGATAAAGATCTACCAGATGAGCATAAAGAATATCTAAAAGATTATGAGACTATTCGCAATAGAAATTCGTACATTATATCGAACTTTGCGATTTATTCTCCATACTTTAATGATTATTCTAAAATCTTTGATTTTAACTTCATGAGAAAAAATATCAAAATCGATAAATATGCCCTTGAAGAATACATAGTTATAGCTATATCAGAACTTGATAAGGAATATAACTCTCATGATGACATGAAACGAGTAGGTAGTGATGGAGCTGCCACATTCTTTTCTACAGTCTCTCACGACTTAAAA
>Ga0310690_10001682_pt1 | contig 38551 bp, 70 predicted proteins | sample AusTroGonzalo_MG_2_FD_207661 | JGI IMG/M metagenome (GOLD analysis project Ga0310690, IMG submission 207661) | Bovine rumen microbial communities from tropical cattle in Woodstock, Queensland, Australia - Gonzalo_04 (v2) (version 2) | ecosystem: Host-associated > Mammals > Digestive system >... | reverse complement strand
CCCCAATCTCCCATATCATAACCTTCAGCACATAGTTCCGTGTAAATCTTTTCCCATGGCTCATTCATTACGGCAGAGATGGCACGAATCACACAATCACCAGCATTGTAGTTTTCTCTTGGATTTTCGTTAAATTTCACATACATCTAATCCCACCTTTCTTATTTAGATTTAGAGGCGACCAAATTGATGATCGCCTCATTTTTGACAGCCACTTTTTGGCTATATACCGTTGTTTCAAAACCGATAAAATTACCTTTTTATTGATTTGACAGTAGTATTTCCACTATTTTTTTCAAATCGTGTTTAGGTTGTATATTGCCGATTGCTGCGATAATAAAATCCTCATCAGAGTTTCTTTCATCTTCGTCCATAGCTGTTCTCCTTATATAATTAGTTAAAGTTTCATACCGCTCGAAACAAACCAAGTTGACGATGAAACAGGAGCAATAGATATATTACTACTATCTGCAACCGCTGAAACCGTAATTAGTGAGTCAAAACTACTTGATTTCTTGATTTCGTACAGTCTCGGTGTTGTTTCATCTGAGTACTTGAACGCCATAAACATTCCATATGTGCCATAGCTATTAACAGTAATTATATATGGTGTATTATTAGCAAGTGTATATGTTTTTGATGTATTAGATACATATTTATCAAGTTTCGATGGTACAGCACTCGCATCAGCTTTCTTCTCTGTCAGCTCTGCGTTGCTCATTGCGTAGGGCTGATAATCTGTAAAGCCTGCATCGTATATAGATTTTTCGATTAGCATTGGTTTAATAGTTGCATCAACACTATTTCCACTACTACCACCAACAACAATTCTACAGAGATATGATTGATAATTTCCAGAATTAAAATACGCCAAACTTGTTGAATCAGATAATTGTGTGTATGTCGAACCGTTGAAGCCGAATATTCGAGCGGAAATTCTCGGACTTCCTGTTGTCACACATACTAATGCATACCACGTATTTGTTTTTATAACAGACGAAACACCTGCAATACTCAGGTATGAATCGCTTGTTAATTTTGTTCCTGTCGCTGTTATTTTATCGTTAGCGTAAGAATAGCTAATGCCTGTATCGCTATTTGCGCCAAAATTTGACCAGTCAATAATATTAAACGTCTTACCGTTTTGGTTGTAAATTGATGAAATATTGTTTTCGTTTGCTTTCATAGCACTGTCAATAGTGTCCATATTATCGGTAATAACGGACATATCAAATGTATCGTTTTCACCAGTCTGTTTGCCTAAGTGATAATTAGGCGTATAAGTTGTAGCCATAATTAGTTACCTCCTTGTAATTCGGCAATAGTTTTCTGTTGCATTTCTGCAATTGTGAATTTCTGCCAATAACCGATTGAATATTCTGGATATTCTGACCACTTCTCGAAATACGTGTATGATTCTGTATCAGTCCACGCATTGTTATGGTATTTCTTAGGTGCTATCTCTACCCACTGACCGTTATATGGTTCATAGGGTAAAATCGTACCACCTTTGTTTATCTGCCATGTACTTGTTAGCTGTCCACTGTTAGAACGATATAAAGTTACAAACTGACATTTACTATCAGTTGTGAAAGTTTCACTTGTCCTCGGATACAATCTTGATATATAATTTTTGTTAATATCATATTGACATACAAACATAGCCAAACTTTGTCCGTTTATGCCAATAATGTATTCTGTATTAGGCTTTACAGGGGTATAATCAGCGGTTCTAACATAACTATCATTTGTCACTTTTTCGCCTGTTTTATCATTATATCCGCCTAATTCTATGCTACCAAATAAAATATTAGTTCCGAGTTGATATTTGTAATAATTCATATTATCACCAACCTATACCGACATCACCCTCTGCCATTCCGCTTGTAGGTGCTGTTGATGATACAAAAAGCTTTATTCCGTTGATTTCAATAAAGTCGTTACCACTTCCGTCTATACCCTGTGTAAGTGTGGTAAGTGATGAAATGTTGTTTTTATTTGTTTCAATCTGCGTCAATTGAGCTTGAGTAGCAAACTTATGTGTTGCGCTTGTATCGTCCACGTTATCAGCGGAAATCTTATGGCTTGAATCAATAGTATCTTGCTTCCCTGCAAGTTTATCATCAATCTGTGATTTTGTGTAGGTTTCTTTTCCAAAAAGAATCCATTGGTTATTACTATTCAATGTACCCCATACATATTCGTCACCGCAAGGTTCTGTTCCGCTTGAACCTTCATACAGTACCGTGTAAGCATCTCCAAGTGATGCGTTTGACGGCAAGGAGCTGTAATAGTTGACAGCACCTAACCAGTGAACACCGCCTGACAGCGAACCTATCATTTGGTCTATCTCATACTTTGTGTAACCGTCAACAGCAATTTCTTTCCACGTTGTACCGCTATAATAGTACAAGCGGTTTGCAACGTGTTCTGTTCCTGTCTCAAAGCTGACTAGATAGCAGTCACCTTGTGTCGGCTCTTCTGGCAAGTCGGAATAGTCAACAACTTCACCTTTGTAATTCATAGGATATGTCGGCAAAGCATCTAACTTGTCAAGCAATGGATTGATTTGCTCAACCGTCCTATTAAACATTTTTATCGCCATATTTACACTCCTTCGTATTCGATTATCATGTCACCGTTGCGGTCATAGCACAACGCCATTTCAGCGTCCATGACTTGAAAGTATATGTTTACAATTTCAGGCTCTACGTCAATCACCGCTGTTTTTGCAGGTTGACCGACGAATGTACGCAATCCGCCGAAGGTAACCTGTTCAACTTCGCCTGTTATAGCGTTCGTTGTGGTTTTTGTGATACGTATATCAATTTCGCCCATATATTCATCATAGAGCTTTCCACCGTTTCCGACTGTGTAACCGCCTAAGTCAACAACTTCGCTGTAATCAGGATTGTTCTTGACTTCTTTCATGTCAATTTCATACCCCACAAGCGGACAGCAATAATTATTGAAATCTCGCTTTGAATCCATTTTTAGCAAAATCTTTGCAATGTTGTATTTCCACTCTTCAGCTTCTTCATTCTTGCCGTCAACATTAATGTTATATGAATAGTCTTTGCGCTTTACTATATGGTGTGGTATGCCGTATCGTTGCATATCTGATACTGTCAAATCACGTGATATGCCCCAATTATAGTTGTTATATGCATCAAGGTATGTAGCCTGTGTCGTTATATCAATGGTTCGCTTGATACCTGTCAGGTTCTTCCCTATCCGAATATCAAAGGCGTTATCAAATGTGCCTTGCTTTCTGCTGTATATCGAATAATCAAAGTTATCACGATGTATTTCACCTTCGCAAGCTTCAAGCATTCCACGTGAACCCATGATAAAATCAACCATGTTCGTGTCTTGTGGTAGCCAATCAAGGTAATATAGCACATATTCTTGCGATACAGACATATTTGATATACCTGTGAATTGATAATGGAACAAGCCTTCCCTATCTTCATTGTCAGTCCTTCTGACCGCTTCACGGCATATACTTGCAACACTTGTTCCTGTTATTCCTGTATCGCCACGTCTTATCATACCGTCACCGCACTGATAGAAGATGTGGTCACCTTTCGCAACAATCTTTCCGCTTGCGCCCTTCCAAATCTGTTGAACTGTCCTTATCGTGAACAACTGCCCCATAGCTTTTATGATGTAATTCTCTCTGATATACTGCCATCGTCCTTCTGCATCTATCGGATGCTCCATGCTGATTTCATAACGTCCGTTTAGCTCTTCTGTTATCTTACAGCTTGTAGGGGTCAGCACAAACATTCCGTGTCCGTCAAATCCGTCTTGCGGTGTATCGTATCGGAACAGGCAGATATAAGGACGTTGTTTGACAATATCCATTGTTATGTGTGGTATATCAGGCTGTAATAGGTGAAACGGATAATTCCTGTTCCACCCATCTTCAACACGCCATGTTGCATAAGGGTAAGGCTGAACAAATGCCTTTTCAGGTCTTTCCGCTGTTAGTAGCGTGTATGGATAACCATCATTGACATTATCGTCTTGTCTCCACTCAGAAGCAGGGAAAGGTGATTGATTTGCGTATTGTGGTCTTGTCGGCATTTCTGTAGGTACAGGATAACCGTCAGCGCCTATTATAAAATCAGCCATTAACCCTCAACTCCAATCGGGAAGCCTATAGAGGCAAGATAGGAAGCATCTTTAATCTGTGCTGTGGTGCAAACTCTTGAACTGCTTATGGCAGTGTGCAATTCAATTGTATCTTCAACAGGAATGATCCCTGAACCATTCATTAAAATCAGTGAATTATTTGTTTTACCGTGAATTAAGCAATTTGTTAAATTACCGCCAAAATATAGAGACGTAGTTAAATGCTCACCATACAGTTCAAATGTTGTCTTAGTAATAACGTTGTATTGATGGAACATATAGTCTGATGTGTTATTAGTAACAAAATTTATTTTTATATTTCCGTTGTCCATTGACAGTGAGCTTTCAATACGGCTTTGGAATTTAAACGTGCCATAATTTACCTTTACATTAACGCCGAGTTTGTTAATTATTAGATTGTTTACATATGAGCTGTTTGATCTTGCAAATATAGATGTTCCGCCGTAGAATTGCCCTGCTATTTCAACATTGTCAATTTTAACTTGCACGGTTGCACTGTTATATGGATTGATACGGATAAATCCTACACCCGAACATTCAACGTTCTTAAACTTTATGTTCTTGATATGGCGATAACTTCCACCGCCATAGCCAAAATTAAAGCCCCATACATCATCATTAATATATACGTCAGAATTAGGTGCTACCGTCCAATTCCATATAGTATGACCTTTGCCGTCAAGGCTTCTAAGTCTGTATCCGTCCACTGTTGTTGAAAGCGTATTTGGTGCATATATATCATTAGCTAATTCACAGTATGTTTCAGTTCCATTATCTGTATTAGCACAAGCTTCTACAAATTCATTCCAACTTGTAATTATAAAGGGGTCTGTGCTTGTTCCTGTTCCCTGTCCGCTATACGACATATCAATACCACCTTTCGTTTTTTGTTATTTTTACATAGTCAACGGTTGCCCCTAAAGCAACTAAGCTGAAAACGTTTTCACCTGTGCCTAACATCGGATAGTGACCGCTGACAGCGTTATGTAATACTTCATGCGTTGTCTTATCATAGGTAATATATCGGTCAGAATCTATGTATACTACTTCGCCTGTTGACGGTAAAGTAACTGTATAAGGGATATTGTTGAAAACAAGCTGAATAGTACCTGCACCGCTTAACTCTATTATAGGCTTTGCATATCGTGAACCGTTGTTCGTGATATAATCACCGCTTTCAATTTCAACAGGGTCGTTTGATACGGCATACTTGAAAGGAGCAAGGGTGAATGTTGCCGTGTATTTGATTCTATTGCCCTTAAACGCCGTTTCAACTGAGCTAAGGTCTACCTGCCTTACTTTGAAGTAAAGACCGTCTAAACGGCTTATTTCAAGCTTCTTTGCGTTAACAATATAAGAGTATATCTCTCTGTTGTCGTACCCGTCCTCTATGGTGTAAAACGTGAGCTTGTACTTAATATCTTCAAAACTTTCATCAGGCGTTGTCCTATCTTCGTCTATGCCTGTCTGATATGCAGTGTAACGTTGTTTAGCCATTGGCGGTACTGGCGGTGTATCAAGCCATATGCCCTTATCTTTGCTTGACACACCGTCAATCTTGAACCAATCGTTGTTTTTCGTGTAATCTATCAAATCGTTACACCTCCATATGCTCTTGTCTGAAATACGTCAAGCTGTGCTAAACCTTCACTGATCTTCTCAATAAGTGTATCAGACAGGTTGTCAAGATCGGTATTTTCCGAGAGTGTAGCCCCGTCAAAGCTTACGTTCACAACATAGCTGTTGCCAACGTTACCGCTTACCGCAGGCGCAGCATTTGAAGTCTCAACCTCTAAGTCTGAACTAATACCTTTTGCAAGGTCATTGATTTGATCGTAAACAAGAGAGGCATTGTCCTTGATACCCTGTGCAAATAAATGCATCATATCAGGAGCGAATGTGTGGAAGTCAGCAAGTGCGCCCTTGTCAGGCTCAGAAAAGCCGATAAAGTCTTTAACATTGTTTGCAATACCGCTAACTGCATTTGTAACCTTGCTGATATTATCGGTAATGCCGCCTACAAAGTTATCTATTAGGTCTTTGCCCCACGATTTAGCAGAGGTCAAAAGCCCCGTGATCTTTGCGGTCACTGATGTAACAATATCTCCCATCTTTTCACCGACTTTTTCTCTCAGGTCTTTAAACCAATTTTCAACCGCAACTAAGCCGTCACTTAATTTGTCTCCTATCGGTTCAAATACGCCTTCAAACAACGCTATGCAAGCATTTACAAGCGGTGTCAGAGCTGAGCCTATTAATAATACTGCCGTGTCAATCACAGTGTAGAATGCGGCTTTAATCAAGCTTACAAGCAATGAAGTAAATGCAGGTTGTAACTCTTCCCCGTGTTCCTCAAAGCCTTTCAGGAGCAATTCTGTCAATGTTGTAACTATTGGCAGCAAATTGTCAGCTATTATTTCTCCTGATTCAGCAACCGCTTCAAATATAGTGCTTAATGCATTTACAAGCGTTAATGTAATACTTGCCATATCTTGATCTTTCAGTGTTTCAAAGAGCGTTACAAAGATATCTGCAAGCTCAGGAAGCAATACAGAAGATAAGGAAGCAACTGAGGTTAGCAACGTCTTGAAAAGCTCCATAACTATTGGAATAAGCACGGGCAGCGATTCTTGTATAAGATCGCTAAGGTCATATATAATATTTTCAAGTGGTTTTTGAAGCAGATTAATTGAATTCAGCAGAGCGTTTCCAATCTGATTCAGTAAACGCGGTACAATATCGGGAGCTTGTTCAACAAGGCTTTCTAAGCCTGTTATTACTGCCGAAAGCATATCCTGAACTGCAATTAATACCGTGTTTATTGTTGTCGGGTCGGTCAACGTTGAGAGGATATTTGGAATAACGCCTACAACCGCAGAAACAAGCGTTGATACGGCTTGTACAGCAGTCGGGAGCAATTCTTGAATCAATGTGGGCAGCTTATCACTTATTACAGGAGCTAAGCTTTGAACCGCTGTTCCTATTCCTCCAAGTATGCGTTCAATAACAGGCGCAGAGTTTTGAATAACTGTTGTCACGCCTGATATAAGACCTGTGATGTTTTCCTCTATCTTTTCAGCGTCACCGCTTGCAATTGCAAGTTTAAGGTTTTGCCACGCTGCCGCCATTGCTTTTGTTGAGCCTTCAAGCGTACCCTCTGCCTCTTCTGCTGTTGTGCCTGCAATTTGCATCGTTTCTTGTATAGCGTGAATTGCTTCTACAATGTCAGCATAGCTTGAAATAGCATAATCTTTGCCTGTGAGCTTTTCTGCGTCACTAAGCAAACGCTCCATTTCTTCCTTAGTACCGCCATAACCTAGCTTTAAGTTGTCAAGCATTGTGTAATTCTGCTTTGCAAAGCCCTGATATGCGTTTTGTAAGGAAGTCATATCAGTACCAAATTTATTTGCGTTGTCTGACATATCACGTAAAGCAACGTCCGCAAGCTGAGCCGCCCTTTCAAGGCTTTCCGCTGTTGTTGTGCTTGCCATATTAGCCGCTTCAGCCTCTTTATAAGCTGTTTCATTAGCTTCTTTAAGGCGTTTCAAATCGGCTTTTTTCTGATCTCTGAGCAAGTCCTTCTCAGCAGAATCAGCCATTTTAATTGCTTTATCCCAGTAATCTTTTTGAGCCTCGTACTTTTCATCAAGTGTCTTTTTCAGCTCTTCAAGGTCTGTTTGCTCTCCGCGTCCTGTGGACTGTATAAGAGAGGAAGAAAAGCCCATAACAGTATCAAGGTATTCGTTTATACTCATACCTGCTGTGTTCGCGGCTTTTTCTGCGTTTTTCATTATAGTATTTGCAGAATCACCAAAGAGCGTTGCAACACCGCCTTCTAATTGCTCATACTGTGAATAAACATCAAACGCACTCTTTGTATAACCTGCGACTGCTGCGCCTGCCGCCGCTACAGCTCCTGCGCCAACTTTTAAAGCCGTCACAAAGCCATTTTTCACAAAGCTTGCAAAATTGCTGAATTTTTCACCGACTGAATCAAGAGTACCGCCGAGATTTTTTGTGTCAGCATCTATCTTCTTTGTTTCATCGTCTGCATCCTGATATTCTTTTTTAAGGTTGTCAACTTCTTTTTTAAGGTCTGCCGTCTCTGTTTCGGTTTTATCCATACGATCGGCAAGCGTTTTTGTTTCCTTTGCTGTATCTTCAATAGCGTTTTCAGCTTTTGACAGGTCAGATTTTAAGCCTTCAACTTCTTTCGAAAGATCGCCTGTTGCGTCTGCTGTCTTATCCGCCTCCTTTGCCATTGCTGAGGTTGCGTCCGCTGTTTCTTCCATTGATTTTTCAGCAGAATCGAGCTGTGCCTTTACCTTGTTGACTGAATCTTGCAAGGCTTTCATTTGTGCTGTATTATCCGCAAGGCTCTTTGCAAGGTTCTTGCCTTCTGCAATAGCTTCTCTTATGGCTTTTTCAAAGCCGCTTGAATCCATTGAAATTGAGCCTTGTAACTCAAATACACTCGCACTCATTCGGTTCACCTCCCGTATCATCTATCATTGTCAAGCCGCATTTTTTATTCAAATCGGCTATTATTTCATCCGCACTCCTTGTTTCTTCGGGCTTTATCGGTTCTATCATTTCATAATATCTCTTAGATGGAGCTGAACCGCCTGCAAATTTCATTGTGTTCTCTGCAATCATTTTCAAGCAGTCTGCAATGTAGTTTTTATACATTCGTTCGTGATTGTATTGCTTCAGCCATTCAAAGAGATATTCATCCCCGAACAAGTCCAATTTTTCAAGGTCACAAGCTATTAAAGCAGTTTTGTAATATTGCGGATTTGTAAAACTGTTGTAAAAAAACCTATGCACCTCTTAGATTTTGCTATCTCTGCAAGTGCATAAATACCGTCATTATCTCCGTTTTCGTCAGGCTGAAGATTTGCAAACTCTTCCCCTGTCATAAAGCAGAGCGCACCGCAAATCTCCATTGTTTCATCAACGTTGCCGTCACATATATATGAAACGATACTGAATATATCGTTTTTCCCATCTTCTGTTGCTTCTTTAAGCTTCTTTATGCCGTCCGCATACTTCTTGACACGTTCTGTGATCTTGACGGTCTGTACTGCGAATTCCTTTGGTGTGCAATTTGCAATTGTTTTCATAAAAAACTCCTTTTAGCAAAATATCCCCGTTTGTACGGGGATATTTAGTTGTTATTCAGTTGTTTATTGCTAATTATACGCCTGATGTAACAGTCAATGTTACTCCGCGTGTAAATGTTCTTGTAGTGCCGTCGCTGAGCTTACATCTGTACTTATTGCCGTTTGCATCTGTTGTAACATCTGTACCTGCAATTGTAAGTGTTGAGCTTTCAGCATCGTCAATATCGCTGTAAACAGTGTCAGAAGGTGTCATAACCTGCCACTGATATGTAAGTGTGCTTACACTTGATGTCGCTGTTACGCTGAATGTTGCGGCTGTTCCTGCTGTCTTTGTAACATCTGAAGGCTGTGTTGTGATTGTAATTGTGTTTGTTTCGTCTGTACCGTCCTTGACATACATTTCAAACGGTATATCATCCATGTATTCAAGGTCATAATGACCTGTGAATGTGAAAGCGAACTGACCCTTGCCGTCTTTAGTTGTCTGCCACTGGAAACCACCTGTTGAAAGAGCATTCTTGACGTGAATTGCAACGAAGCCGCCGTTGCTGTTTCCGTTCTTAGTGCTGTAATCTCCAACAAGCCAAACATCACCAAAATCGGTGTCTGTAAGAGCATTGCGAGGAATAATATGTGAATCATTCAGTGCATCAATATCAGCCGCAGCTATAAGCTTTTTGCCTAAAGCTGTATCAACTACTGTGAAAGTACCTGAAAGCTCAGGGCTGTATGACTTGATTCTCTTCAACTGCTTTGTGTTAGCAGGTACATTGTCAATATCTTCGCCATAATCGACAAACTCAGGGTTTGTGTTGAAAGAAACACCGCCATTTGTTGCACCGAGAATATTTGACTTCTGATATGTGCCTGTTGCAGGGTCAAAGGACGATACAAGAACGCCTGCATTGATCTGAATGCTTTCCCATGTATCGGTTCTAACCTGTGTGAACTTTGCCATAAGGCTTTTCCCTCCTTATTTAGTTTTCTGTGAAGAACTCAACCTCTATGTTGAGGACTACACGCTTTATCATATCGTCTGAGCTATCGCCCATGTTTTGCGCAAAAGGTGAGCCGCGCTTTATCCACATAGCACCATTGTCTAATGGCAAGCACATACCGCCCATCCCTATTACTGCTGAAATCTCGCGTTTCTTTTCATTAGCCGCAGTCCAAGACGCGGAACGATACCACAAAGATGCAGATAGGCTAATTTCTCCACCAAAACTGTCTGTCTGTATCTCATAGGTGAGATATGGGAAAGCAGGTGCTTCATTCAAAGCAAAAACGCTGTTTTCTTCATATGCAGGGAGATTAAAAGAACTCCAAAATGAATATAAAGCCGCTTCCTTTGTCATAATATCGCTCCTAACGCTCAGAAAAGGTGTTTTTTGACACGCTGTTTCATTTATAGTGTAATTACCCCTTTTATAGAAAGAGGGGCAAATTAGGCTTTTTAGTTGCTGTCAGGCAACGCCCACAACTCCGCTGTTGACTGTCTCATATCAAGGGTTGCTGATTCAGGCGTTTTGCTGTTCTTTCCGCTTGATGTTATACGGAAATACTGTCCGTCCTCAACTCTCTTGATAACGTCCATAGGTTCAAGCGTTACCGCTTTTGAGGTTGTTATAGTACAGTTTGTTCTTTCGGTCAGCTTGTTTGCAATTGTACTGAGTGTAGATGTTGCAAAGTCCGCTGTTGCCTGAAATTCATCTTTACTTTCAACCCATGCAGGTATCATGCCACCTTCCCCGTCAGGAACAAGGGTTTTAGAGACGAATACAAAAGGTTCAAAGGATTCTGTTAGTAAGCTCATATATGAATCCTCCTGTACGTGTTAAGTCTACCGCTGAATTGTGCCTGCCACGTTGCAGCAGAAGAGCCGTTCGCAGAACTGCCGCCTTTTGAATAGCTGTAACCGCCAAAACTTTCACTCTGAAATGGTGACATATTCGGGGAAGTTGCAGCTTCGTTTACCTGCCTCCATGCCGATATATCATCACATAACGATTCAAAGTCACGGGGAACGCTCATGCTCCATATTTCACCGTTGAATTCCTCAGCTCTGAGGTTTTCAAGGTCTTTTGCGTTGTTCTGCCATACCCCGTCATTCAATACGCTTCCAACAATGCGGAAATATTGATCGGGAAGTAAAGTGTCAAGCGGTGCTGTACCGCTTATTATAGTAAATGTGCCACTATTCACGGCTTTATCACCGTTAAGAAAATAATTCTTGATATATGCACATACTTCTGTTAATTGAGCCATATAGCACCGCCTTTAACTTACTTTTTACGTGAACGCTTCTTTGGTTGTTCTTCCTCAACAGGAGCTTCGGCAGGCTCTTCAATAACAGCTTTCTTTGAATCCGCTACAATCTCTATAACAGCTCTGCCGCGCTTGTTCTTATCACTTGCAAGCTCTTCTATGCGTTCTGCGGAAGGCTCATACCCTTCACGGGGGTATGTATCGCCTGCCTTGTATTCGTATTCGTTATCCTGCAAGTCCGTGAAGTATTCTATTGCCTTATACATAGCAATCACACTCCTGTTGTTTTAAGCGTAAGATCTTTCAGGCTGAAATACTGAATGTTCTTGTGACCGTTCTTGCTCTGAACGACCTTTATCTTCTGTGAATTCTTATCGGTAATCTTGAACACAGCATCACAATCGCTGTCAAGTGTCTGCATTCCTGCTCCCTGAGAAGGTACAAGTCCAACCTGTACGTCGTTGTATGTAAGACCGCTTGCAAAGTTGCTGAATGCAAGTGCGAGGAAGTAACCGTCACCGCTGAGATAACCCGACGGAGAAAGACCACCCTCTATGAATTCAAGCTCACCTGTGACCTTACCACCGCTTACAGCAACGTTAGACTGGAAATCCTGAGGCTTTTTGTCAGTCCAAGGGAAAGTCTGTGTTGGTGAATCGGGAGCTACGGTAAGGTCAGTTAGAAAAGAATCGTCAATTTCGCCAAGTACAACACCGTCTGCGTACTCAACAAGGAACTGAATTCCTGCCATTGCCATAATTTCAGCCTGTGCTCTCTCATAGTTATCATAGCTGTGAACTCCAATGAAACCGAGTGAATCTGCTGTGAGGCTGAATTCTGACGGGAGGTCACCGCCATTCATGGAGATATAATACATGATTATATTTTCCTTAGCTGTACCGATAACTGTGCCCTTTGTTACACGAGCAGTGAGAATTACTGTACCGAGACCGAGGAAGTCCTCAATGTAATTCATACCGAAAGCGTTCTGTGTTGTGATGGTTGCTGCGCCAAGATAGGTCGCTACATCTTCAGGGTTTACAAAGTAAACTGCCTGTGCTGTATCGTCCTCAAAAAGCACCTGAAGTTTGCCCCATACGGCAGCAAGTGTGTCCTGTAAGCCGTTGCCTGTAACTGCTGTACCTGCTGCGCCGAAAGTTGCAAGCTGTGTGAAGAATTCAGCACGGATGCCCTTCTGAATATCAGAAATGAGCTTCTTGTCTGTCTCAGAGATAGCCTCTGCTCTACCACTCTTCTGAATAGCCTCTGCTGTTGTTGCTTTTCTCCACTTTTTAAGCTCAATTGAGCCTACCTGTGTCTTTGTTCTTGCATAGTGTGAAAGTGGGATGATCTCGCCCTCAGGAACTTCACCTGATTCAAGAGTACCTGTTGTCTTATATGTATAAAGTGTTGAGCCTGCTGCCTGTGCAATCTTTCTTGTTGAGCCTAAAGCCTGCTGAAATTTAGCAAGTGAATTATGCTGAAACTGCTGAACAAGGTCAATTTCTCTTGCTCTCACCATATCATTAGTGGTGATAACGTTAGTCTCAGCCGCAGTTGTTACGTTTGAAGCCATAACTTAATTCCTCCTTATTTGAATAAATCAATGTTTTCCGCTATTGCCCTCTGTCTTTCGGCTGTGTCGGATATCTTCATAATATCCTCTTTGGTGCGTGTAACCTTACCGCCAACGGGAGGCGTGACAGGTGTATGACGTGCTGTGCCTGCCTGCGGCTTGTATTCGCCCCATTCACTTTCGATAGACTGTGAAAGCTTATCAGCGTTTGTAATTGCGCCGTTCTCGTCAAGCTCTACGGTATCCACATAACCACCATACTTTGTGATCTTTTCAATGCCTTTCTCTGAATATCCTGCATTTTTGAGATATGACTTGAAAGCGTCTGCTTTCTTTGTCTTAGTCTCCTTGTTCGTGATATCCTCTTTCAGCTTGTCATGTGCGGCTTTTTCGGATTCATACTTTGCCTTGTAATCATCCTTCTTCATTGTTTCAAGCTCTTTTGTAAGCTTTCCTAACTTCTCCTGTACGTCAGGGAGCTGTTCAGCTTCGCCTTTAAGCTTGTCTCTCTCTGCTTTGAGACTGTTTACCGTTTCCATATGCATTTCTATAATGCTGTCTTTCTGTTCCTCTGACAATCCCATTGCGTCAAGGGCTTTTCTTGTTAATGACATATAATACCTCCATTGCTTCGGTCACGTTTCTTCGTGATTCGGTATGTTTTCGCGGCAATACTTAGCCGCCTGTGTGGTGCTCATTGTCGGTAATTGCCCGATTTTGAGCATATTAAACAAAAAAGAGGCAGTTAGACATTATCTAACTACCTCTTAGTTCTTTACTTTGAAACGACTTATCAAAGCGTGTATTATTCAGTTGTTACAAGCTCTTTCCGCTGAATAGCGACTATTTTGAAGCCGTCTTTGCAGGGGATAACCTCATATCTATCGACTTTGTGTGCTTTGCGCTCCATTGCCGCTATTTGTTCAGGCGTTAACCTGTATTCTTTACCCATAGTATACACCTCTCAAATGTAAATGTCAATAGTTTTTATCCCTTTTTTAGCTGTTTTTCGTATATTTCCTTATACTCTTTTATATGGTCTGCTCTTGAAAGTGCGTTCCTCATAAAATGCGTCGGTTTGATACCGTGTGTGTAGTGATACTTTCCGTTCTTATCTCTCCATACCCACGGAGATTGTCTGCCTCTGCCGCCTTCGGCGTGAACGCCTGTTCCAAATTCAACATAAACGGGATAGGGCGCACCGTTCGGGGCTTTCATGTTTGTTCCAACATATACTGTATCATCAATTACCTTGTGCGTTATGCTCTTTCGCATACTTCCACCATGATAATTCGCTATGCTTGTACTTGTTGGAGTACCAACAGGCGCACCTTCCTTGACGTGTGCTTCCATTGCAAGTCCTACCGCTTCATTAGCAACGGCTATGTTTTCTTGTAATTCAGCAAGCGCAGCCTGTGATAAGTCCTTGAATTCAATTTCAAATCCCATTACTGCCCCCGTTTCTTATTTCTTGCCTTCCTTGCGTCTGATACCATTTGCCGCCATTCATTAGATCGCTTATATTTAAGCTCCTGAAAGTCCTTGAATCGTGAAGGAACACGCTTCCCTAATAAGCTCCTGTATTCTTCATGCATCTTCATGTCACGGTTTGCGTTCTTGTGAGCTTTTGTAATAGGTTGTTTGCTCTGCCCTTTTGCTTCTTTCCATTCATCATAGGAGATATCCCATCTTTCAAGCTCTCTTGTGTCTCTATCTGATAGGTTGTATTGTTGCCCGTCTACAACCGCAGTCAATACACATCGGCAGTTGTAAACTTCTGACGGTTTGCCTTTCGGGTCAGCAGGGAATTCAAGACCGTTGCTGAATTTCTGCCCCACTTCCCGTACTTCCCCGTCACATTGTCTGTGCGTTGGTCTTGTTAAGCCGTCAAGGGTTGCTATCCATCGTTTTTTGCAGGATATTCCCATCTTTTCAGCTCTTTTATAAGTATCAATGCGCCCACCGTTCTGTGCGCTTGTTGTCATTGTTGCGGCATTCCTTACCGCTGCGCGTCTATCCATATCTGACACGTCTGCAAGCCTCTGTGCTATTTGATCTGTTGTTTCGCCTTGCAAAATGCCTTGTGTGATGGCTGAATTCAAATGCTGTTTATTCCATTGTAAATCTTTCGGGATATCAACCTGCGCTTTAGGTAATAGATCGGGCTTTTCTCTTACAAGCCTTTCAACTGTCGCTTCATCGAATAGTGAAAAAGAAGTGCTGACTTTGAGCTTTTTCTCTATCACGTATTCAGTCCAATTAACATTTACCGCGTAAACTTCGGGCATATAACCATTTATAACGCTTGCTGCAATAATGTTAAGGTTTGTTAGGTCTGTCGCAAGAACGTCAACCATTGCATAGGTTTCACGCCCCTGAAACATTGCCGTCTGTCTCCACCGCTTGTATTCTTCCTTGTCAAGTTCTCCACTGTCAACAAGCTTTTTCTTAACTTCATCTATTATCAAAAACCATTTTAGATATTTCTTAGCCTTAACAAGCATTTCAGAGTAAGCCTGCCCGTATATGCTTTCAAGCTCTGCCTCTATTTCAAACAGTATATCTTCTGTTTCCTCATAGCCTTCATCATTAGCAAGGGCAGGATTTTGATACTTTTTAGGCAGGTATTCGGGCATTCGCTCTCACTCCCTTATGCGTTCTGCATTTGTTGTTGTAATAGCTGCATTTGCTCCATTGCCGCCTGTGCCTTGTCTGCTTCTATTTGTTCCAATTCGTCAGCAAGTCCGTTGAGGAATGCAAGCTTCTTTGTTGTTGCTCTGTCTCCTAACCATGGCGCGGAGGCAATAATATTACTGATAGCCTCTGTTGTATTTACAGTTTCGTTATATTCAAACGTGATCGCTGTATCTTCGTTCAGTCCTGCTATCCTCAGTAAGCCCCTTATAAAATCAAAGAGGTTGCTTTCTATCATTCCTGAGAAGTTTCTGAGCCTTGAATAAGCCGAATTAATTGCCGTTGCTGTGAGATTGCCTGCGTCCATAACCTCATGATTTACACCTCTGAGGTTTTCAAATAGCATAGCTTTAAGCCTTGCATAAGCCGCGTCGTTTGCTTCAAATGGTACATTAACTTGATGCGGTTCTGCGCTTCCTTCATCCTCAACGTGTATAATATGTGACTTCATAAGGTTAACAATAAAGTTTGCGTCTGCAATATCGTCCATACCGCCATAATTCTTCAATATCCAATATACTATTTCACTCTCTGACACGTTATTTACAAGCTGTGAAGCCATCAGATCAAGCGATATCAATATTTCAAGTGAACCTATTATATTTGACTTTCCTGTGAGATTATAAAGCGGATAAATCGGGAGATATGATGAAGAGGAATCCGCTACATAATACTCGCCTTCTGCCTCATTTTCAAGGTAATCGACAATATATCTTCGCTTCTCCTGCCTTAGCTGAAGTGAACCGCCATCCTCTTTCACGTATACCGTGTACCCGTCCTGCTCATAGAAATATACTGTCAGAGGTTTTGACGGGTCAATCTGCGTCCAATATATGCCTGCTCTGAGCTTGCCTGTGTAATCATCAAGGACAGGAGCAAACTGTAAATAAGGTATTTGGATAACCTTCTCGCCGTCATAAAAACCGTATGAAACGCCGCAGATAAGAGCCTCACGGTATAACGCTTTCATTCTATCGTCAAAGTTGTTGCCTAACTTGTTTTTAAGCTCTTCGTTCTCAAATCCGACACCATTTGCAAGAAGATGTGATACAGCTTCATCTATTATAAGTGGATAATAGCCGTTCCTTATCTTGCTATTTGCTGATATCTTGTCAAGGTGAGCAATGCCTTTGAGATCGTACACGTATTTTTCAAACTCTGCTATATCTGGGTTTTCTCCCTTGTAATAAGCCATAGCTTTTGAAGCTATTTTATAAGCTGTTGACGAACAAGTTTCATTTATGACGCCTTCAATAAAGAATATGCGCTCCTGTTCGCTGTCTCCGCATTTCTGTAAATCGCTGTATGTTAGCATATCATCACTCCCACTGTGCTATATATTGCGTTTTTGGATTTGCTATACCTGACGTTGCGACAAAGTATCTGATATTATCCATTGCGTGATCGTTGACTTTAACAGGTCTGTCCTCTGCCGCTTTTTCATCCCACACATAACCGCCAAATTCTTTTCTTGTGTTCTTCATTTTAGAGCTGAACTTAATCAGCCCCCTTTGGAGCGCGACGGCTGTTAATTCAATACCCTTGATAACGTCATTGTTTGCTTTCTTTACTAAGTATCGCCGTGTGTTCTTCCTCAGCAACGCAATGAATGAAGCTGCTGAGGGATCAATAACTGTGTAAAGCCTCTCGTCTATGCCGTTATCGTCAAGCCATTGCTCTATATCATTATAGTATTCATCGTCTGTCTTTGTCGCTCCGCTGTCTCTGCCTGAGTAATAGTATTCGTCTAAGCCCCACCATACACGCCCGTATTTGCCCCATAAGGTGACAGAAAAGGCGTTCATTGTACCGTAGTCAATGCTTATCGCGTATTGCTCAGCTTCGTATTGCGGCGGCTCTTCTTCAAAAGCCTGTTCATACATTGGATATATCAAGCCCTCAGCCATTACCCATAAGCCTAATATGTACCGCTCAAAGAATACGCCTGAGAACTGCATTTCTGCTTCTTTTAGTTGCTTTTCGGAGATTGTAGGGTTATCGCCCATAAGCATATGAATGTGAAGAGCTTTTCTTTTCTCCGCATTCAATATCCACTCCTGATAGAACCAATGGTGAGGGCTTTCAGGGTTGCAGTTGAACCAATATTTAGCTCCCTCAACGCTTAAACAACGTGCTAAGCCTTGCTGTACAAAGTTTTCAGGCATTAAAGCAACTTCATCAAAGAATATGCCTGACAGCGTAACACCTTGTAAGAGCTGATAACTGCTTGTATCTTTACCGCCAAATATATAGAAAGTGTTTTTTGTGTCCTTATTTTCAATTATAAGCTCATTCTGTGAGCCTCTTTTGTATCTTACCTTAAAGTAAGCCGTTATATCTATAATACCCTCTAAAGGATGAACAATGTTTCTCTCTGCGCTTGCTATTGTCTTTCCGCATATACCAAATGCCGCGCCGTTGAATTCTCGCATAGCCCACAATACAAATGAAGCTATCATACAAACTGTCTTTCCCGATCTAACAGCTCCATCACATATAATAGCTTTGTATTCTGTGTTATACGCCCATTTAAATATCTGTTTCTGCTTCTTCGACAACTTCTCGAATGTCATCTTCCGCCTCCAATGCTTCGTAGAGCTTCGGCAATTCCTTACCGTTATCTATTGTTACATTGATTCTGTCATTGTATTTATCGGGCATTCTGCATTTCATATAGAATAACATTGCTGTTGTATCAGCAGGTATGTATCTTTCCTGTTTCTTTATATGTTCTGTCGTGCTTGTTATATTGCCGTCTGCGTCTCTGTGTATTGTTTTCTCTGTTATTGTCTCTGTGACTGTTTGTGGTTTTAACTTCGTATCAAAGAATGTCTTTTCAACTATTTCATTAACGGGTGCTCTTGCTTTTTTTATTGTGTCGGAAAAGTCGGGATAATTTTTTAACCAATCATAAAAGGTTGCTTTGTTCACACCTATCTTTTCGGCTATCTCTTTATCGTTCAATCCGTCTCTTGCATAGCCTTCAATAGTTGCTAAGCCCTCAGGCGTTAGCCATTCTTTGTATTTACCTATTGCCAACGCCTTTCACTCCTTTTCGCTTTACTTCTTCTTTGTTGTTTTAGCTGTTGACTTTTTAGTTGTTTTCTTAGCATCCTTCAATAGCTTGTCTCTGATTGCCTTCGGGAAATATCCTTCGGGTTCGGCGTACTTAATTGTTCTCTTAGTTGCCATTGTTCTTCTCTCCTTTTATTTTAGATATTTTTTGCAAACGTCAACAATAGCGTGACTTTCTGCCTTTGCTTTCTTGCCGTTACAATACACATCACATATAGCCTCTGCAACTGCTTCTGCATTATTAGCTGTTGCATATTTGCTGATCTTACTTGCCATTTGTACAACGCCTTTGTGTTTTGTCGCTTTCCGCGCCTCGTTTACAATAGATGTTGCTGCATCTTGTATGTTTACGATACCCATTTTTCGTCCTACCGCGTCCGTGACAGCGTGACCGAATTCGTGAGCCGCTACCGCCTGCAAGCCTGTTTTGTTTCCGTTGCTTGGATGGAAGCCCTGTTTAACGCACTCGATGTATGCATTCTCCATTTTTTCATTGAAGTAATTCCGATTTATAGCAATGTTTGCACCGTCATAATATCCTAACGTGCTGTAAGCATCATCACCCTTGAGTGTAGCGATGAAGAGCTGTTCAAGTGGTGCGTTCGGGTAATCGTTCAGCATATCCCTTGAAACTGTAAGAACCGCGTCAACCATTGCTTCATTGTTTCCGCGCTCAACGATCATGTCTTTTTCTTCCACAATGTTTGAAGGGTTTACACTAGCCTTGCCCTTGTAACGCTGTACGTTGTTATCCCCTCCGCGGCTTCTTTTTGATTCACTACCCATATCTTATTACCTCGATTCTGATTTGTCAATCATTATTTCTTAGCTTGATCTATTATCTGAGTTAATTTTCTTTTTGCTTTTTCAGCAACGTCTAATCTTGATTTGATTGACTGCATATCGCCTTTTATTGCTTCATTCATTGCTTTTAAAGCCATAGAGCTTGAATTCTTCTTCACTAAGCCCCTATAATATTCAGCTTTTATCTGTGATATATAGCCTTTCTGCAAGCTCCCTAACTCAGCTATATCAAAGCTTGCTCTTGAATTTATACGATGAATAACGTCTTGTTTGAAGTTATCTATATTTGTATATGTTCTTGCCCTTGAATACAGACCGCCTTTTGAAACTTCAACTCCACCATTAGAGAGTAAACGTAATTTAACATTGTAATCACGCTGAGCCTGTTTATAATCACTTGAATCTGTATCAACTTTTATATCTGCATAATCAGGTATGTTTCCTAAATATCTATATCTGCCTTCGTCACTTCGGGCTATTATCGGTTCACCTTCAGGATGTAAAGCAGTCGGGGCAAATGACACAAAAGCAGTCTCATTGTTTTTTAATTCTCTGCCTGTACCGCTTGCCTTTCTCTTTGAACCGCCTCTGCGTTTTTTAGATTCACTTGCCATAGTTACGCTCCTTTAAAGTTTACTTTAGGATATTTACACGCACTTTAACTATTTTTTCTTCTTTTTTGCGCTTGCTTCCTATGCCACCATTAGTTGCAGTTCTCCCTTTCCAATATGTGTGAGTAACTGGTATTTCATATGTAGCAACGCCGCTTTCGTCAGGCACGCTTCTTAAAAGAGCTGAACCATATACAAATTCATGGTCTTGTGCTATCCTGTTTTGCCTTTCGCTTACATCTGCTTGTGAATTGCCTAATTCAGGCAGGAATGAAAATTCAGCCTGTCTTTCTGCTAGTCTCTGTATATCATTTCTATCTAAGTATGGATTGTTTCTGTCTCCTATTTCCATCTCAGACTTTCTCATTTCTAGTTTAAAGGCATCAAGTAAGGATTTTCGTTTACCCGATTCAACAGCTTCTTGCGCTCTCTGCAAATCTGCTGCCATATCAGGGTTTGTTTTAGGTGTTAAGTTTGTTGTTCCAACTTTGCCACCTCTGCGTCTTTTAGATTCACTAGCCATTATTCACCCCACCTTTTTTCCGCAAATGACTTTATGTACTCACATTCAATGTTATATTTCCTGTACAGGTTATCGCCTCTGCCTCTGTACATAAATACTTTCTTAGGCTTCAGCGTATCAATTATGATCTTATCATAGGGAGCTGTTTCCTCTGTCTCTTCCTCTAATGTTTCAGAATACATTGCAGAGGTTATATATATACCTCTCTTTGGTATACCGTCTAACCACCAATCACGATCTGCAACAGGTCTTATTGTGGGAATAACTGTTACTCCGTGAGCCTGCAACCATGCACCAACCCACTGTTTACGATAATGATTGTATATCTGCAAAGCGTGAGGCATATCCGCATAAGGGGAGAAGTCAGGTGTAGCGACTGCCGCGTACTGCCTCAGCTTGTCAACGTATTTCTCAGGCTGATTGAATACTCTTTCAAACTGATAATCATCTATAAAGAAGTGACCCGCTTTGCTTTCAGGTTCTTTATCAGTCAGCACATAGTTAAAGCTTATCCACTCTTTGATTTCGGGTAATTTAGTAACAGGTTCTATAACAGGCATATCATATTTGCCTGCGCCTTCAAACTGTCCTTTTTCAAGATTCAGGATGTTTCGCACTGCGAATCGTGTATCATCAACGTTCTGCTGATGTTCTGCCTCTGCCTGCTCTATCTCCAATTCAAGCTCAGGCATTGAGAAGTCAAATTCGCCCATATCAAGCTCTATCGTTTGCAGTTCAGCAAATTCAGCTTCTAAATCATAATCAAGAGAAGTTGAGCGATTGTCAACAAGCCTGTATGCCTTTATCTGATCTTCTGTCAATTCATCTGCATACTTGCAAGGAGCTGTTGCATATCCTAATAGCTTTGCAGCTTCATATCTGCCGTGACCTGCAATTATCACATTATCCCTATCAATTACAAGCGGCTGTTGCCATCCAAATTCTTTCAAGCTCTTTGACAATAGCTCAACCTGCTTTTTGCCGTGCTTCTTTGCGTTGCCCTTGTAAGGCTGTAGTTTGCTCAGCTTTATTTCCTGTATATCCATAATTTCTCCATATACAGCAAACCGCCTCACCTTTTATGCTGAGACGGATTGCTGCTTTACAAGGAAGTATATTTATCCCTTCGCTGATGTTATAAGAAGTGGTGTAAGATTCAAGGCGTAACCTTGTTTCTTACATAAAGTGCAAAGAGGAAACGGAAAAAGGATGAAAGCCGTTTCCCCTTTGGAGGCATATGCCAAAAATACACAAAAGAGCGAACCATAGGAGAAGGCTTATGAAGCCCCTATATACATTATACCGTAGTTATCATAAAATAACTATTGACAACGCGCCCGAATTTTTGGCTATTTTAAGGCTTTTCACAGTGCAGACCTGTGAAAAGTATGTTGATAATTTTCAACACTTTATTTATCTTCGCTTGAACCTATTGCAAATATCATTGCTAAGAAAGTGATTCCAGCTCCGAAGAAAGCTCCAGCGAAGAATACTGCAAGTGTGCTCATAAGTTCATCAACTCCTTGTACTTTTCCTCAAAGAGGTCTACCCAACTCTCGGTCTCTCCGTAGTATGAGCGTAACTGTGAGAGCAGGTTCTTCAGTTCCTTGTTCTCGATATCATACTCCGATATCTGTCTGCACTCCTGGAGATGTTTGCCTTCGAGCTCCAGGAGTTTATCCTCCATGAATTTGATATGAGCCTGGAGCTCAGGCTCAGAGTAGTACCTGCCATGAATCATCATTGTTTTATCCTCCTTAGTAATTAACGCACGTCTGAATGCTTCTGCTTCGTTTCGAGCTAAATCATGAGCCCAGCTTTCAGCCTGATTCATATCTCACCCTCCACGCCATTGACTTTACGGCTACAATAAGGACAGTATATATAATCGATACCACCATAGCCGTTATCATTCACCATCATGCCACAGTAGGGGCAGATATAGTGCCTCTTGCTGATCTTATCCAGAAGCCAGCCTCTAATTTTGTAAGTATCCATTAGTTATCCTCCAATTCTTTTGATATTAATATCATAATGATCGCCTTTATAATCGAATCCTATATCAAAATCATCCTCATTCAATGATTTTGAAATTGCTACCACAAGACAGCAGAATTTATGCATTATATCATTTTCATCCTCTGCAGTGTATTCCTGTATTATTTTTTCAGACATATTATTCCTCCTGTTCATCATCAAGGTCTTCACAGTGACCACCACATATTTCTACGGTATCTAATCCACATCTGCCGTTTTCATAATGCTTGCAAAAATCATAATCACATATTACTTCTGTCATTTTTTTATTCCTCCTGTTCTACGTCTGCGAATGGGTCATACTCTGAAGGGTCTGCTTTATTCGCCCATTCCACCCACTTCTTGCACTTCTCACGCAATTCGTCGTCTAAAAGAAAAGGCTCGCAAACTATAATCAACTGCGGATTCTCTTTCATCATATCGGCGTTATCTTTGACTTCTTCGTAATCAACAGGGAAATGTAACATCTTTGAACGTACCTTATCGCCTCGGCTGTTTATAGTCCTTGTCGCATTAGCTTCAATAAACTTGAAACGCTCTGTCAGGTGAGGATTCAGTTTCAAGTCATATCGGTTGATGTAGCCTATTTTCATTCCGCATCACCGTCCTTTGGTGGTTCTGGTAATGGCTGCCAGTGCGTGACTTTGCAACCTTCCGAAGGTATCTCGTGCAACCAACATTTTTTATCAGGGTTGCATTTATCTACGGTTATGTATGTAAATCCGTCATCATAAACAAGATATACTAAAACAAAATCAGAAAACGTTATCTTGCCATTTACATCTTCCTCAACCGCTTCGGGAAGTCTATCCTTAACGCTTATCCACCTATCAACAGGCTGTACGTCTGCGACTGGCAATTCTCTAACTCGATTCTGTGTTTCCCAAGCTCCTAACTCTGTTGTAATGCACATCACAGCATCTTTTCTGATAAATTCAGCCATTTTCAGCCCTCCATTTCGACTTTGCAACTTACACTCATACAGCCCTCACAAACCGTTGCTCCGTTAATATCATAATATGTATTATCTTTGCGCACATCACGTCCACATACCATACACACATCACTCATAAACTTATTTACTGGCTGAACGTCTGCCCTCTTATTCCACATTTCTACAAGTACCTCTATCGGTGAATAGGTGCTAACCATTTCTGCATTACAACCTTGACATACAACCGCTTGTTTGCCGAGTACGAATGTTACTTTTGCTTCACTTCCGCAGAACGGACACGGTTTTAATTCAGCCATTTTCAGCCCTCCTATCATAGCCACAATTAGGGCAGATATTATCATCATCTTCGGTATCTTCTTTTTCGTATTCAACTGCCGTTGCAACCATATCAAGTAATTCTGATACTTTGTGACCTTTAAGGAAGTCTTTTATTTCATAGTATAAGTTGTCTTTTTCGCTATTATCGTACATACTCATTTTTTACCTCCTAAGCCTTAATAATGTCCTCTTTGTAATCGTTGCAAAACGGACAATGGAAAGGAACTCGCACACAATCGCCTTTGCGCTCAACATATCGTTCGTCAAGTACCTTATTGCATTTATCGCAAATTATGCAGTCTCCATCATCTAACCATTTGCCTTTTTTATCCATTTTTAGCCTCCTTATCGTGTATAGCTTTTATTTCACGCTCTAATAGTTTAACAAGTGCTTCAAGCTTTGTAACTCTATCAGATATTTTACTCAAGCTTATAAATGCAACAAGTATCATAAATGTTATTATCCATAGTATTATTTGTAACTCCATTCTTCACACACCTTTCCACAAAATCTAAATTTTGTTCAATTCTCTTCATTCAAGTATGCCTGTATGCACTCTTCGCAAGTGTCGTATTTACCGCAACGCTGAAGAGCTTCGGTTCTTGACAAATTCTCTAAATTCACCACGATACACGAATTATTTGAATTTAGCTTGACAAGTAGATCATAAATACTGATTTGTAGAATTCTATCATGGTTTGTCATTATCGCTGCCCCCTTATAAACTGCGATTCTGTTTCAATATGCACATTCATTCTCTTCCAATCTATCCCGTATTCAGTTTCAAGCTTTTTCATAACGTCAGTCAGTTTAATTTCCTTCCCGAAAATTTGTGGAGTATCATATATCATCACTAATTCATTGTAAACTTCCTGAATATATTTCTTTGTGCGCCCTTTGCGAATAAATGATATTAATACTGCTGCCGTGCAAAAGCAAGCAAACGTCTGTGATAGATCGTGATATATCGCATACTGCCCTTTTAAATACTCTTCTCTTGCCTCCTGCGTTATCTTCTTTCTGCAAGCGTTACAATTGATTGTTTTCACTCTTATCTCTCCTTTGTGTTTAAATGCCCTTTTTAGCCGTCTTATTAAAAATAGGGTAATTATACTTAGATTCTTTTCAAAAGCGGTATAAGTACCGTCTCGTTGCTCTCAGAGGCATTCCTGAGTACAACTATAACAAAATCTTTTTCATCATCCACAACTTGATGATATATCTGCTTGACATACTTTCGGTTGTCATTGATTAGAATGCCTTGCTTCTGTAGTGCGTCCAGTATGAATTTCTGCGCTGATTGAATATTATCAACATCACACTTCTTTGTGCTTTCGTGCCACTCTATTTCAATTACAACAGGTTCGTCAATCGGTCGAAGTGTACCTCTGCGTCTTGCCGCTATTATGTAATAGCCGATTACCTCTTCAAGCTCACGCTTGCGCTCAGCTGCCACCTGCCACCCTGAGCGGTTGTCCTTAATGACTTCGTTCAGAGACGGCAGCCGAGTTTCAATTATGAAAAACATCGTTTATCCCTCCTGCTGTTAACATCAACGTTTCAAAAGCAAGTTTTTTCTGTTCGTCTGCTTCATGTTCGTTTTTGCAAACTGGACAAATATCGTATTTTTTCATTTCCTTATGACCACAGTCACGGCAGATATACCACTGTCTGCCGTGAATTACTGCAAAAGGTATCATATTATCCATGTTTCACCTCAGAAATTATTGATAACAAAATCATACTTGCTCATATCGGGCTTGTTATCTTCCTTTGGTTCTTCTTTGAGAGGATAAAAGCTTTTCCAACCTCTTTCAAGAGCCTGATTAACTATTGCAAGCTTTCTTTCGTCGGTATCTGCAAGAGTGTCTAACTTGTTAAGGTTAAGATTCAAAGCTCTTTCAGTTAGTACCCCTTTTGATAGAGCTTTTCTGAATTTTACAAAAGCTTTCAAAGCTTCTCTCAGCTCTTCATTCTCTGTGTAATCTGATATAATAACATCAAGAGCCGCAGGCTTTTTCTCTTTTTTCTGTTCTTTCTGTTCTTTTGATACCATATCAATAGGGCATCCATAGGGTATCGATATGGTATCGATACCCTTTTCTATTGCTATTACTGATTCTATTGCTAATACTGTATTCTGTATATCTGTTATATTGATTGTTTTATCATTTAATTGTTGGACTAACGTTTTGAAAGGTTCGGACTTAATTTGTGCAGCATATTTTAAAACAGCGTTGCTCAACTTTTCTGATGAATTCCAATTGTACTTGCTCCATTTGATGATTAATACCTCTTTGGTGTTTCTATCGTACCTGATAACGTTGTGAACTGTCTCCATGCGCTTTAGAAGACGGTCTATTGTGTCCTCATTGTAGCCCGTCTCCCTTGCCATTTGCTTTGTGCTGATTTCATAACAACCGCAGATATTTGTGTGAGGATTTGTCAACAGGTACAGGAAGAAATATTTATCTTCGGGAGTAAATTCATCATCAACTTTCGAATCAGTCCAAAAGCTCGTTGATATATTCCTAAAAAGAGCCATTGTTTAGCTTCGCCCCACTTTCCTGTTATAACATATTCCACCGATCTTGTTTATTGCTTCGGATGCATCTTCATAATAGCTCAGTGCTATCTCTAAGCTTGTATAAACTTCAGCATAGCCGAATTTTTTTATAAGATTTCTAATATCGCGCTTCCCGTAATCTGTGAAACAATATTTCGGATAATATGACCTAAACAATGCTTCAAGCGAATTTATCTGTATGTCAGATTCTTGTAAAAGCTCATTTTGCCATTGTGCCATCATTTCAATTAATTCTCTGCGTTCTTGTATTTCTTCTGCTTGCTTTTGCATTTTGCGCACTGTAGAATCGTCTGACAGCTTTGTATCACGTTTCCCTCTGTTACAATCTCTGCATGATGTAATCAGGTTTAGTATATCGTCTGTGCCGCCTTTTGATACAGGGATAATATGATCTACTTCAAGGATAACGTCAGGGGCTTTTGCACCGCAATATTGGCAAGTAAAGGAATCTCGCTTGAACACTTCGAATCTATCTTTCTTTGGTGTACTCTTTCGTTTTGCCATTGCTGCCCCTCCTTAGAATGGTGTATCATCATCGTCAAGAAGTACCTCATATCCGTTCGGTATTCCCTCAGCCTGTGCTTTTTTCACAACGTTTTGTGCAGGAGATGTAGTCTTGTCTCCGCAGAATTCCACGTTGTCAACAAGTACATCAGTTGCATAATGGTTAATATCGGGGTATTTCTTGTCCTTGTATGTGGTTGTTCTCAAAGAGCCTTCAAGAGCTATCATTTTGCCCTTGTTAAAGTAACGGGAGACGAACTCCGCCGTCTGTCTCCACGCAATACAGGATATGAAGTCCGTTTCTCTTTCGCCTGTGTCCTTGTTGGTGAATTTGCGGTCAACCGCAACCGTGAAGCGGCAAGAAGAAACACCGCTTTGCGTTTGTCTCAACTCAGGGTCAGCAGTCAGTCTGCCAATTAATATTACTTTGTTCATTTTAACCTCCACATTTTAATCTAAATATCTTTGCTCTTCGTCTAAGTAGTTTTGCCCGAAAATTTCTCTGAATTCATCAACAGTCAACCCGTGTTCCTTCATGACTTTAAGCTGACCGTATTTGTGCAGATATGCCATTGTGTCACCGTTCCTGTGTGCCGCATACTTGCCGAGCCTGTGACAATCGGCACATAACACAACTGTTGCCCCGTATTGTTCGCTCTTGTTTCTGTATGCGTTCTGAAAGATGTGCTAATGGTGGACTTCAAGCCCTGCGTGTCTGTTTCTTCCACACAGGAAGCATTTTTCAAATTCGTCCATCTTATCGCCCCCATTCTTCAGTCATTTGTGCTAATTCCTGTGGTGTCAGCGTTTCTATCCCCTGTTCTTTGCAGTCCTGAACCACCATATTAATTAGCCTGCTCATTGTTTGAGTATCATAATCTGAAGAGCCTGTATAGACTATAAGATTTGTGCAACCTTTGAGCTTAGAAGGTATTTCTTCGCAGAATCGTCCGACGTGTCCGCTCTCCCATAGCCTTTGAAAGTCTTTGACGGCATTGTTTTTTATGCAGATTGTCTCATAATTGCCGCCTATCTCTTTTATGTAGTGCCTGTAAACGTCTGTCTTTGGCTCTCCTGTTAAAGCTGCCAATTGTCCTATAAGCTCCCATAAATACGCATTGGCTGATAAACTCCGCTTTTTCTTAATCTCTGCGACTGTGATCGTATACTCTTTTTCATCGTCAAGTGAATTAAAATAAGCGGATAACTGAGCTATTATGCGTATTGCTTCGGATTTTTTAAATACTTCTTTCATACGCCTGTGTCAGTTGGAACGGTGAACATATCCCCACCATTTTTTGCCGCTTGATAACAGTCATAACATACACCGCCGCAACCCTTGAGAATATCGGCAGGCGTTGAAATTGATCCGTTTTTTCTCTTGATTGGCTTGATTTCCTTGCCGCATTTAGGGCACTTCACGGGTTCGGGTTCAGGCTGTTCGGGTAAGTCCTCGCCTGCATAGATATATAAGCCTAAGCCGAACATAGCAAGGTTCTTAGTCAAACACCGCATTATTGCCTTGTTCACGTCGAACATTGACGCAGCTTCGCAGGTTTTTATAACAAACTCGGTCTGCTCGTTGCCATACTTGTCGTAATACTTGCCGTCTTCGGCTTTATTCGCGTATTTGAAATTCTTATTATATACCGTGTACTGGTAAGGCTTGGCATTCATTGCCTTGTTAGCTCCATCCATAACAGGCAACCACATTTCGTGAGTAATACCTTCAGCAGTAACCTTTGTATATACCATATATCCCGTATTAGGATCGTAAGCATAAGGCAAACCGTCAAATTTCACAACTTCATATGTTGCGTCAGGGTAAACCTTTTTCATTTCAGCCCACGCCCACGCCCACGACAAGTATTTTAAACCGTTCTTTTCTTCGGTTTTTGCATTTACATCAAGCGCATAAAGCTGTTCAAACTTGCTCATTTGACTTCTCCTTCCTCCGCGAATACAAGCGGACAATTAAATCCTATGTACTTTTCGGGGTAATGCACTATTGACTTGTTGAGCTGACATGTCTTTGAGCTTCTGCCATAATACGGGCATTGATTGCACGATACGTCAGCTCTGCCCCTATCGTCAACAGGGAAACTCACTGTTATTTCTACTTTGCCTCTGATATAAGAGGCAACACCGCTGTCAAAGTTCGCCATTTTCTTTCATCCTTTCCCATCTCTCATGGTCTCTTGCTCTTTGCCTATCCCATTCTTCGGGGTTATTATCTCGCCATTCTTCAAACGGCTTGTCCTCGTCGGGATAAACCTCAGGATAAGGGATAAAGTAGAATTTTTCATCAACATACGCCTCAACACAATCTGCGCAAATATATCCATCATGAAAGATGCCGAAATCGTAAGCACTTTCTCCGAGTTGAAAGCTGTGTCCGCATCGGTCACAGCACAGTCCTTCAGCTTCTTCTGTATATTCATCTTCTTGATACGTAATAGGCATATTTATTCCTCCCATTTATCGCCGTAACTGATAACAGGTGCACCGTCATTATGATAGTCTGTATCTCTGTCAGCGTGTCTCATGCAGTCGTAAATGCAATCTTCACAAAGAATAGTGTCTCCGACCTCGTAGTACGCATCATCTTGATATATAGGCTTGTCGCAGCCGTCACAGTACAATAGCGGCTCTTCATCATTGTTCGGGCATTGAGCCGCGCATGGATTCTGCCTGCATATCTCACACATAATTATTCTCCTTTTACGATCGCATTATAATAAAAGTCAAGCTCTTTTGCATCCTTGCACTTTTTCAAAGCTTCTTCTGCCGATATTTCAAGGCATTTCCGCTCCTGTAGCGGTATCTTAGATAGGCGGTTTAGTATCGCCTGCATTTTCTCAACGTCAGTCATTTCCTGCTCCTTTGAATGTGCTGTTAATTATTAGCTGCATTACAGTCAATGCGTTTTCCTTGCAATGCGCTGTCTCTCCTGTTTTTAGTATGATCTCTGTATTTTTGCCCCCGTGAATTTCGTCAATATAAGCTGTGTCAAGGTTGAAGCGTACACCTGAGATATCAGTCAAGGTAATAATCATCACCGCTTACCTCCTGCCATAGAATACGCCTGTTCTGCCTCTTCTGCCATTCTCTGCGTTTTATTGCATACACGCTTTTTCTTATTTCCTCTCTGCGCTCATTTGCTTTGCTTTCTTCATAGTCAATAGCTTCTGAAAGTGCGCACAAAAACAAGAACAAGCTCCCCATTGCTGCAAGTATTGTCAATCCATTCAACATTGTCATTCTCCTTTTAGTCTCAGCCTGCCGCCTGTGAAGTCTGATACATCTACCCCTGCTGCACGGCAAAGCCTGTATATTTCCCTGTAAGTGAAAGTTGCAGGGTTCTGTCTCCGCTGACTGTATGTAGTTTTTGACATTCCTACTATCTTTGCCATCTCACGAACTGTCCGCCCACATTCCAACAGCTTTAAGTTAGCACTTAGCCTTGCAAGGTCTTTTTCCTCTTCTGATAGATATACCTTCGGCATAGCTCTTATCCTCCTATCCTATTATTGGGATGCTCTGTGCAAAAAAATATTGCATACCTCGTCACGTTCAAGGTTAAGCACTTCACACGCCTTGTCTATTTCATCGACGTTAAATGGTGAAGAGCCTGTCAGCCTTGATGTTAAAGTGTTCGGAGATATGCCTATTTTCTGCGCAAATTCGCCCTGTGTTAGTCCTTCTCTGACAATAGCTGCTTTCAGAAGATTTGCATTTAGCATTTTTATCACCTCTTTCCATCCCACTTTTAGGATATTTTTATCATACCACGCTTTTTATGATTTGTCAACCCATTTTTAGGATAATTCTGAAATATTTTGTGACTTGCTATTGCATTTTTGGGATAATGCTGTTATAATGTTATTACACTCACTATTTAAAAAGGAGGTGAAATAAATGTTATCACATGAAGAATTGATGGTTGAAAGAAATAAACGTGTATCTGCTGCAATCGCTCACAGCAAGTATTCTTTTAATGATCTTGAAAAAATAACGGGGATTCCGCACTCTACATTGCAGCGTTATGTTTCAGGCACTACCGATAAAATACCTGTCACGTTTTATGAAGCCATAGCTCACGCAACAAACAAAAACGTTGAGTATTTGCTTTGCTTTGACGATTTTGATGAAATAGAAAATGCCGCCCCTGACATTATCAAGGACGGCAACCCGAAAACTATTGAATTGTGGCGTGAAATGTTACTTGCTATGACTGACGATAATCGGCAGAAACTACAAGATTATGCTGAGTTACTTCTTCTGAAACAAGACCAAGACGAACAAGAAGAGTAATAATGTAATCAATTTGCTCATTTATTTCTGTGTTAGTCATATTCATACCCTCTATACAAAAGTAAAAAGCCGCCATTAGTAAGACGTTGAATAAGACAGTGGAGGTTAAGGATTTATGAATCGTAGTAAGTGTTGACGGCTTTTCCTGTTTTTAGTATACCAAGTTAATAGGTTTTTACATGGTTTTTATGAAAAAAGCAAAAGTCGATATGAAAAGGAGTGATTTTATGAAGGCTCAAAAACTTCCTTCAGGCTCTTATCGTGTGCAAGTGACTGTTGACGGCAAAAGAATTTCTGTTACTGCCGATTCAGAGGATGAAGCTTTATACAGGGCAGCGGCTTTAAAGACGTACCGTGAAAGGGTTGTCACTGATTCTCCGACTGTCGGTGAATGCCTTGACGAATATATCACTTCAAAAGAAAACGTGTTATCGCCTAAAACTACACTTGTTTACAGACAAATCCGCAACAATGGGCTTGCTACTTTATGTGATATACCTGTTGACAAGCTGACTAATCAGCGAATACAAATACATTTTAATTCTTTAGCCTTAAAACGATCTGCTAAAACGGTACATAATGCACATAGTCTGCTTGTTTCGGTAATGTCAGTATACAATCCTGATTTGCGAATCAGAACAGCATTACCCAAAATACCGAAGAAAATAAAGCAGCTTCCCACTGCTGCTGAGCTGATGGGAGCTATTGTCGGTTCTGATATTGAATTGCCTTGTATACTTGCGCTATGGTTAGGACTGCGTTTGTCTGAAATACTAGGAGCAAAAAGGGCTGATATATTTGATATGGCAGTTCAACTGCCTACAAAAGCCGTGTCTGTTCCTGCGTTGCATATCCATAATACAATTATTACAGTTGGAGGAAAACAGGTTGAGAAAAGCACCACAAAGACAAAGGATAGCACACGAAGTTTGCCGCTTCCACCTTACATTATAAACCTTATAAATCAGCTTCCACCTGAGCAGGAATACCTTGTAACATATAAAGGACAGGCAATCTACAAAAAGTTCAAGCGTTTGCTTAAACTTCACAACTTGCCTGATATCACGTTTCACGATCTGCGACACGTCAACGCCTCTGTTATGCTTGCTTTAGGCATACCTGATAAATACGCTATGGAACGCGGAGGATGGAGCAGTGATAAGGTAATGAAAAATGTCTACCAACACACCTTTGCGGCAGAGAGACACGCTGCTGATGATATGGTAGACAATTATTTCAATGCTATCCTTGCACACGAAAATGCACACGATAAATAACACTTGCCGATTTATCGGTGTTTTTATGGAGCAGATAACGGGGGTCGAACCCGTCAAACACAGTGAAGAAAGAAAAGCCGTAAATTGGATATTTAGCCGTATATCGGCTTATTTTTAGGCTTTTTCTTGTCCGCTATTCAGGACAATATATATATTTTTGCGGACGGTTTTAAGCCTTTTGCGGACACGGCTGCACACGAATTGCACACGAAAAGCCCCTGACTTAACAGGGGCTTTTACTATATATCTCTTAACCGTCGCATAACGCCGTCATAAAGTCGCGGCTGAATAGCCGATAGAGTTGTCATAAGCTCGTCCATAAGCCGCATAACTGCGACTGTATCTCTGCCCTTTATCTCTCGCCCGAACTCACTCTCTGAGCTGTATACAGGCGCAGGTGCAAAAGAGTAAGAGCTTTCCAAACTCTCACCTTGTTCTTCTTTTAGGCATATCAAGCAGGCGGCTAATTTGATACAGGTATTAATATCGGGATTGGTTTCTCCCCGATAATGGGCGATAGCCGCTTGTAAATCGTCAACCGTTATCATAGCGGCTCACTCCCCTTTTATCTCATTTCGGCAATAAGACGCTCGACCTTCTTGCGCTTGTGCTCGTCAGGCGCAGATTCTTTCAGCTCTTCGAGCTGTTCCATGAAGTCCTCTTCTGCACGGCTGTAACCGTCCATAGTATAGCGACCGCGACTGTCTCTCCGAGCGTTTCTGCCTCGTGCGTTGGACTGTCTCTCGTAATAGCCGCCATAGGAATTGCCGCGATACTCGTTGGAGTACTCGTCCTCCATAGCCTCGTTGGTGAGCAGAGCCGTCTTGAACTTTGCGAGGTTTTTGCCGTCCTCGATTTCGGTGCGGCTCAGTCTGCCGCCCATACCGACCTTGTTCTCGTACTCTTCAAGCTCTTTATCGATGTATTTGCAAAGCTTATCCATAATATCCTCCTTCCTCAACGGACGCGCTTAACGCCTGCATAGTCAAACACAAGCGAAGCGTTGTTGATAGTAATCGGCTGTGTACTTGCATTAACTACCGCTACACTGTCACAGCCGCATATACTCGGCACTGATACGATGATGCTCGTGCCGACATTGCCTGCAACCTCAACAGCCGCAGGTGTGAAGCTCATTATGCTTGCAGGGTCGACTACACCGTCCACCGCAAGAGCAAGCTGTATCTCTTCTACCGTGCCGCCTGTCGGGATCTCGATGTTGGCGTGTACCTCAACCTCATAGTCGGTCTCGTAAATACGCCTGCAACCACAAGAGCAACCGCCGAAAGTAGGCGCATTATTAGCGAGAAGGAAAACACCGCCGCTCTTCTTGAATACCAAACCCTCGGTGCAAGGGCAGGGAGCGTTGAGGAACACGGCAGGCTGATTCGGTGCGACTGTCTGCGGAGTAACTATGCTGTATTCTGCTGACATAAGCTCACCGCCTATCAGAAGCCGCCATTACAGCCGCAGGTGTTGTTGTTCGGGCAGGTGAATATCGGCTGATTGCCGTATACAGGCTGTGAGGGTATCGGGCAAGAGCGAAGCTCTGAAACAAGCTGATTTGCCGTTGCCGCCTGCGAAGCTCTAAGCTCTGCTGTCTGTGCAACCTGTGAAGCCTGCATTGTAGCCATATTTACGGCATTCTGCAAGCCGACATTCTCGCGCTGAGCCTGTGCAAGCTGTGACTTCACGTTGTCCAGTTCGAGAGCGCAAAGCTTGTCAAGGATTGCCTGTGTGCCACGTGTCTGACTGTCGATGATATCGCGTGTGTTCTGAGCCGCTTCGTATCTGTCAGCGCAATTTTCGGTTGCTACCGTATACTTGAGGTCCGCTGTAGCTGCTCTGTTATCACAGCAGCACTGCGCGAGTTGTGCCTGTACGCCGTTGAAACCTTGCATGTTCGCGGTCTGCTCTGCAAAGCTCCTGTTGAGGCTTGCAAGCTCGTTGGCGTTTAACTGCTGAGAAATAGCCGTCTGTGCGCCAAAGATAGAGTTGTTCACGCCATTGAAGCCGTTTGACATATCATAGCGCATATCGCCGCAGCACTGGCATAGCTGTGTAGAAAGCCCCTGTATGCCGTCTCTGATAGAGGTCACGTTGTTGTTGAGCATTTGGTCTCTGAATCCGTCATTGATGTTCTGGCTGTTGTTGAGCCAAGGATAAAGCCCGAAGCCGCCGCACATATCTGCGCCCATCATTGCACCGCCAAAGCCGCCCATTCCGAAGCCGCCCCAACCTCCACCGAGGACGAGCAGAAGCAGAATCCACGCCCAGTCTCCGCCGAAACCGAAGCCGCCGTTGTTGCCGTAATTCATCGGCTGAACTGGCATTACGAGGTTGTTTTCATCTGTAAGAGCCATAAAGCCCTCCTTTCTCCCTGTAATTATCAGGGTAAGCGTTCACGTCCTTATGCGTGAACGGATATTTATATCAAGGCTGTTGCCGTGATACCGTGTTCATTCACACTCTATTCACACTCTATTCACACTATTAAGCGTTAAAACGTGCGTTAACGCCTGCCAAACATTCTTTGCATCATCTGTTGAGCCATAGAAAGCCGATTCTGTGGAACTCTGCCGCTATTCATCAAATGTTGTAGTATGCCCTGCGGGTTGTTCTCCATACCCTGTGGAATTGCTATCCCCTGCTGTTTCAAGAGGTTCATTGCCTGCTCCTTCGGGCTGTTTCCATTATTCAGTGGGTTCATTACCTATCAACTCCTTCTGTATCTTCTCAATAACGGCTTTAAACGGCTCAAATTCAGCCTTTGTCAGATAAGCGGATAATTTATCCTCTGAGCCTTCAGAGCTGCCCTGTGGTTCATTCTGGGAGCTTACAGGGGCATTATCTTCTGTAACTCTAAAACGTTTGAATACAGCAGGTTCAAGTTGTGAAGAGCCTGCTGTCTTTGTATAAATAAAAGGTGCATTATCATCAATAAACATTACAGACGAACCGAGAGAAACAGTCCATTCCCTAGCCTGTGCCTCTGACTGAACATGAATCAGGTTGCTTTGTTGTGTTTGTGGCATTTGATAATACGGGTTGTAGTTAGGCAAGAAAGTATAAGCCATAAGATTACTCCTTAGTATAATAATAGGTTGCCGTCAGGTCTGATGAATCCCAGTTGTCAAGTATAGTTCCATCCTTGACACATACCGCGTGTACGCCTGTTGCAACAATAAAAGTACCTAGTTTATGCTCTTCTGCAAAGCGTTTGACAGTGTAGCAATCAGGGCAGCTATCAGGTATAACGTGCCGTTTAAATCCTTTTGAGCGCAAATAACTATGCCATACTTCATTAGCGTTCGGCATATCGGCATACATGAAGCCTTCAACGCATAGATCAACATAAGTTCTTTCCCACGACTGACCGATAGCAGAAGAAATAGCCCTAACGACGCAATCGCCAATTTTCAGCCCTTGCGGATTGTTATTGAAAAATATATACATCTATATCACCTATTATCAGTATAATGAAAAAAAGCCCGATTTACCATAAGGTAAACCGAGCATTTTTTCATATCTTTGTTATCAAGATTTTAACATTTTTTGCAACTATTTTCCAAGTCTGTGTAACAGATAGTTGAAATTCCTCTGATAATTTTTCTAAAGTGATATTGTCAATTAGCCGTCTTTTCATTAGCTGCCTGTCACGATCTCCCTTTACCCAATCATCAATTAATAAGGTCAACTGTGTGTTAGATATAGTAGTAAATCTATTCATAATATATTAGTATGACGTAAGAGTGTGTATTATTCTTCTGTAAGTAGTCCGCTGTATTTGTGTTCGTCAATAATCAGCGTGACAAATTTCTGTGCTTTTTCGACTTTGTTGATAATAGACGGGTAATCTACATAACATTCGTCAAGATCAACCTTGCCGTCAATACCTGCTATAACGCCCTCAGAGGACTTTTGCCACATACCATAATCACCATTATAATTGCACTTGCCGCCATACTCCGCAACCCACAAAGCGAAGCGACTGCGCACAGAAGGTGATACATAAGCCATCAATGGAGAGCGTGACATATATAACCCCGAAAAGAACCCACCATTTTCTGTTGTTGTGCAGAAAACTTTTATAATATCGTCAACTTTGCCACTACCGAGCATAGGCTTTTCTTCAACGTCATAATACAAAGGATAATCAAGTTTTTTGCCTTTTAATATGTTAAGGCAGGCGTTTGCTTCCATTTTTGCATCTTTTTCCGTTGTTGCGTAACCGTACCAATAAGCCCCTACAGGAATGCCTAAGCGTTTGCATTCTGAATAGTTGCGTTCAAATCGTGTGTCAATCTGTGTTTCATACTTGCCATAGCCTACCCGAAGTATAACAAAATCAACTTTGCCCGAAGCCTTTACCGCTTCCCAGTCAATTACACCTTGCCATTGTGAAACGTCAATTCCATATTTTGTCATTCATTTTCACTCTCCTTTTTGTACTTTTCATGCTGTGTGCCAAAGTAAAAACCTACAACTGTTGAATAGATCGTCAGAAATACGTCGGGCTTGATTTCCCCTGTGACTGCTAAGTAAACAAATGCAGCAGTCAAGGAGAAAGTTACAAGCGTTTTCACGTCAATCAGTTTTGCTAGCCTTTCTGTGATTTTCATTCTCCAAATCCTCCAATCGGTGATTAATGACTTTTATCTGCTCTTCCACAACAGGCATTCTTTTTGCAAAGCTGTTGTGTTCCTTGACTTCCGCTGTCAGATTGTCTAGTTTCGTGTCAGTAACCGCCTGATGTGTTTCAATTTTGTGCTGAATATCCTTGTTGCCCATGTAAGTCGATGCGACTACCGCACCGACTGTTGCAACAGCGGATATAATAGCAACGATGATTTCACCGTCCATTGTTATCACGTCCTTTCAGATTTATAAAATTACCTTTTATCTGCTTTTAATAAAACTTTGATTAGTTTATATGCCGCCCCCGCCTTGAAAGCTAACATACCCTCACAGCATAGCGGCTGAGAGGCGAGCTACGGCTCTTTGCGTACTTAATGCATATTTTCCGCAAAGTGCTTATTTATAGGGTATCTTTTTAAGGACTTATCCTTGCTAATTTCTCGACCTGCATAACAGGAGCACCTTAAAGCACTATAATCTACCAAAACTCTTACCTTTTTATTGGGTTAACTGTGCTCTAATTTCTTTATTATTAGCAACACGTTCTTTCTTATGATACATAGCATATCCTTTAAGATAGTGTATCTTGCCTTTCTCGCCACCTCTATCGTAACGAGTATTTTTGCATTTGCGTTTCTTTGACTGTGATGCCATTTTGCTCTCCTTAATCCCCAATTACTTTTTTATTAAGATTTATCTACACTATGATACGATACCCAGATAGTATTACAGCAACTATCACACATATATCCCCTGCCACCTTGACTATCAGTATCAAACAATCGTAAATTGTTGCCACAATGTCTGCACTTGCCGTGATTGTATGCACGACGTTCTGATATAATACCAATCATAAGCAAAGACACAAACAATATCAATATTATCAATATTATCATAAAACCCCCATCATTATCTTTGATTTTATAAAATACCTTTTTATTGATTTGACAGTAGTATTTCCACTATTTTTTTCAAATCGTGTTTAGGTTGTATATTGCCGATTGCTGCGATAATAAAATCCTCATCAGAGTTTCTTTCATCTTCGTCCATAGCTGTTCTCCTTTGATTTTGTTAAAATACGGTATAAGGTT
>Ga0310690_10001681_pt1 | contig 38563 bp, 58 predicted proteins | sample AusTroGonzalo_MG_2_FD_207661 | JGI IMG/M metagenome (GOLD analysis project Ga0310690, IMG submission 207661) | Bovine rumen microbial communities from tropical cattle in Woodstock, Queensland, Australia - Gonzalo_04 (v2) (version 2) | ecosystem: Host-associated > Mammals > Digestive system >... | reverse complement strand
ACACTTCAGATGATCCATCCATTAAAGGCGGTGAAATCAATCCCATAAACCAACTGTAATGTTTGTTGTCATCACAATCCCAATTAGAAGTGCTGCCATGATAAGCGTTATCCAAGAGGCCTAACATATAGTATTTATCACCATTAATGTAACCAACACTTGAAGATAACCTTGTAAATGGGAAAATACCGTTTCCGTCAATTTCAAATCCTTGTCCTCCGATGGTAACTCCGCCGAAACTGTCGGTCATTAGGTTGTTGTTCCAACCTGTGGCAACTGCAAAGTCTCTCCATGTGCCGTTTAATTCGCCCCAACTGGCGTTGGCATATTTTGCTCCGATGTAATGCTTACTGCTGTCAGTTACGTCAGAATAATCGTAATAGTTTGTATCCATATATACAATCCAATTATCCTCATCATCAAGCCATGCAGGACATCTCCAGACATTAATGCCCATAATGTCATTATAACCTAGTGCAGCTTCCCCGGGATATGTGCCTGAAGCTTGAATTTGTATACCAAAACTGGTATTGTACATATCGGTCTTGACAAAGCGGTCATGGTCATAATCATAGTATGCATTAGACATTATCCAGTATTCCACATGTTGAACGCCGTCTATTGTTTTTGTTATCATTGCGAAGTTAAACTTTGAAATATTTGTCTGGCCAAAGCCCAACTTATCAATCAATAAGGAGTCAATAGTCTCCTTATTGTATACATTCATCAAATTAATGTTTTCAGTCATTTATTTCACCTATTGTATCGTATATGATTCGGTAATTGCTTGTATCATATTCAAGGTCGCAGATTGCACCTGCTAATGTTGTCAGGTCATCATCGTAGAGTAAAGCATTTGCAGATTCGAAAGTGTCATATATGATTTTACCATCATCATAATCCAAACCAACAATCACCCCGTTCAAGTCATCCATTGTAGTTATTTCTTCAGGGGAAATGCTAGTGTATCTTATCTGATTGTTGTTGAAAGTCAAGTTCTTAACGAAATTGTCTTCAATTAAGGTCATTACATCTGCAACGCTGTATCCTTCCATAGTACCTGTGGACATTCTGAAAACTGCTACGATGACATCGTCAATAGTTTCATTATGAACTACAAGGTCGCAATCTGATTTCGCAAAATCTGATACAATATGAGGTTCGAGGAGGAAACCTCCTCCTCTTAAAGATTCTGGAATTACATTTACATGTTCTACCATTTTTTATACTCCTCTTGCCCTTGATGATCTACTGCTTCTCTTGTTTTTCACATGAGCATCTACAGTTTGGAATTCATCACTGCCTACAACTTTGTCAAGTACCTCTTTTGATGTTAATACTCTGATGAGAGTTTCTGTATCAATATGTGCAGGTACGTTTTCCAAGTTGAGGTTCAGATTTAATGTGCCTTCAGTTTTACTGGTTGATTTTCCAGTGTTGATGTTGAATGCTTCACCAGTTAAGGCGTCTATTGCAGTTTCTCCACCGGCTGCATCACTACCTGCAAAACCAACGAGTGAAGCTGCAGAGGACAATCCCTCACTGACTTTGCTTTTGATACTGTCAACAAGGCCGACAACTTTGTCATATGCTTGTTTGAATGGACTGGTAATTGCAGACACTACTCCACCTAACGCAGATGAGATTTGACCAGGCAATCCTGCAAGAGTATTGTATACTCCAGTGACAACATCAGATGCTTTTTGTCTGGCATTGGATACCCATTGCACACCTGCAGAGATAATCCTTGATACAACCGCAATCAGATATGAATAGGCTCTTGACGGCAATTTGCTTAACCATTGAACAACACCGTTCAAGAAGTTTCTACCTGCACGTACACCATACTGCAAGAGCTGTCCTCCAAACTTCAAGATTAACTGTATAACCATATTGCATACATTCATGTAAGCATTCCATACCAAAGTCAGTACAGTCATAACCAGTGTTGGAAGATCCATCTGCCCGTTCTTGAATTGGTTGATTGCATCGATAATACCAGTGATGAGATTCACAATGTTGCTTATGATTGGTCCGATAAAGCTCATGATTGCTGTCCATATTTCAACGAATACATCCCAGACCATTCTTAATGCAGGAACGATTCCGGGACTGCAGCCTAACAGTATACATACAATAGGTTTCAATGCTTCATAGATTGCTTGACCTATTGGAAGAGCGAAGTTATACAATGCTTGCAATACTGTAATAACTGTCATTATAGGTGCTTTGAGTGCATCCCATGCTGCACCGATTCCATCAATGATTGCTCTGACTATATCCCAGTTGCTGCCTGTGGAAATTCCAAAGAATGCGAGTACTTGTTGACCTACCCATGTGATAGCTCCACCTAACCATGACAAAGCACTTCCTATTGCAGAGATTACTGCTTGCACGTCAGGGTGATTGATGAATGCTTCCCAAAGTCTGCGTAAACCGTCACCGATTGCTGCTATCATACTGCTTGCGTCAGACCACCATCCGAAAGCTTTTCCTACTTCATAGATGGCTGCTATTACTAAGCCTATTGCTGCAACAACTGCGACGAGAGGCCAACTGAACGCTGCAATGAATGCCCCGATTGGTGCGAGTATGGAAACCAGTATTGCCTCCAAACCTCCCATGGCTGCGATTACTACTCCGATTGCAACTGCGATAGCTGCAATTGCAATTCCTATCTGCGCCCATTCAGGGAGATTGCTCCAGACATTCTGCAATGTTGCGACAAATCCTTTGATGTTTTCCACTATTCCTGATAACCAGGATACAATGTTAACAATGATTGGCGTTAATGGAACTAATATTGATTCAAGCAGATTGCCTAATGTGATGCTCAGTACTTTCCATGCATCATCGAGGTTATCAACACTCTTTGCTAATTCATCGTAATGCTGTTCTTTTAAAGCTTTGTTCATTGCTTTTAAAAGGCCAGTTTTATCGTTGAGGTCACCGCTCCAACCGTTTTTCATGAGGTCTTCTTGACTGATACCTATTTCTTTTAATCTTCTGAATTCCCCATCCATTGCATCAGACATTGCAAGCATGGAATCTTCAGCTGAACGGCCGTTTCTTTGCATTGCATCAGTGAATATTGCTGTTGTTTCAGTGAGTTCTGTTAATGCAGTTTTCGGCAATCCTAACCTGAATGCCATGTCCTCTGCTTGTTGACCTACAACATCCATGTCTATTTTTTTGTATGTTCCCTGAAGATCATCAAGGCTTTTCTGGAATGTGTCAACTTCAGCTGCGGACATCTTGAGTCTGCCGGCGAATGCTTGAATACTTGACCTTGCATTGAGGCTTGCTTTTGTATTTTCTACAACACTGTTTAACAGGTCATATCCAATCATTCCTGCAGTCATACTTGCAGCATTTTTCAGGAATCCCAAACCACCTGCACCTCCAGCTTCTCTTGCAGCAGTTTGTAAACTTTTCAGTTTGGCTCTTACCCCATCAATACTTGCTTTAGCACTACTTCCAAAACTTCTTATTTTTGTTGTTAATTCTGTGAATTTTGATTTTAAGCCGTTAGTAACCGAGGTTATCTTTTCCATTGCAAGTTTCGCAGTATTGCCGTTAGTGATTAACTGGCCAAAACTGGTTGCAACATTACTGATGGCACTTTTGATTTCACCAACTTTGTTACTGCTATTGATAAACTGATTGAATTTCTCTCTTGCTCTGTCCACATGTTCCTGTATTCTTCCAAATGCAGTGTGTACTGAGGATGATGCACTGGAAATTCCTTGCATTACTGTTTTTCCAACGTTACCTAATTTGTTCAAAGCGTTTTCTGCTTTTTTGGCAACTTTGGATACTTCTTCTTCAGCTTCAATGAGTATTTTTATCACTTGCTTTGATGGCACAAAATTCACCTCCTATAATCATGAATTTTTAAGGGTTATTTCTTCTCTTTGTACATCTCTTCATGTAGTTTGATTCTTCCTTTTGTGATGAAGATTTCCTGCACTATAGTTAAGTCTTGAATACTTGGCGCTAAATGGTAACCGCAGTAATCAAGCCAGATGATACTCCAACTTTCATTCTTCTTCAGGAAAGTTGTCAACATCACTTTCTACATCTTCATCTTCCATGTGAGAGATCTCTTTTACATGTTCCAATATTTCGTAGAACACATCAGGAATCATGTTTGCAACATCTTGTTCTGTAAATTTGTCAGGGTTGCCGTCATTGTCCAATCCCCAACATACAGTTTTGATGTCTGCTTTGTTATCTGCAACTGTAATCTTCTCAAGGTTCATTTTTGCCTGAGCTTCAATTTGGGATTTCACTCTTTTTTTTGATGACAATCCCTTTTGATTTGCAGTGTAATCTCCTAATGCTTTGTTCTTCATTTCTGAAATTTGGTGTATTTCTCCAATTGTTAATGGGCGGATATTGATTGTATCTTCAGCTGATTCCAATCTGATTTCCTGATAGGTTTTAGCTCCCATTATTATATCTGATTTCCTTAATACCATGTGCTACCAATCCTTTAAAAAAAAATTCCCCCAGTAAAACTCTCAAGGAAGGAGATTGTGAACATCTCCTCCTAATGGTGAGTTTAGTACTGGGGCATCTACTCCTTTGCTTCAATTTTTTCTTGATAGTTTACGAGCTTGACATACATGTCTGTTGTTACTTCGGTTTCTCCATCTGCAAGAGTTACTTCTCCGCTGCCAAGAGTGTCAAGAGTCATTGTGACTTCAACTGCATCTGCACCGCTCATATCGTACTCTACCCTTAATGTACATTTTGGGAAGAGTATTGTGCAGCCTATGTCTGAATCTTCACATAATGCGATGTCAATTTGGAATGGTTGCTGTAAGATTTTACATGCTGAAGGTTCTAATGCACCTACTTGACCATATTCTGCATCGAGTATGCTTCTGATTGTATCTGCAGTTAATGTTGTAGTAACACTTATGCTGTTTTCTCTTTTTCCTGCTTGAGCAGTTTTCTGAGGACCTCTTGAACCAAAACCGATTGTCTTGTCAACATCAAAATTGTTCTTTCCTTCATAGGACATTGCAGTAGCAACGCCGTCAAGTAATTTTGGAACAGTTTCACTGCTGACTACTGTTGTTCCAAGATATAATGTAATATCATAGAACATCAGGAATATTTCTTCATCAAGTTCATCAGGCCTAGTGAATGTTTCACCAGATGAACCGATAATTCCTGCCTTTTCAGTTTTGTAGATCCAATCAGCAGAAACACTTACACTATCATTTGAAGCTTCAAGTTTTAATCCATCGATAAGCATTCCGTAGATGTATTTCTTCAGCATATCGTATACTGCAATACCTCTGAATGATGGTAAGTTTTTACCTTCGCCACCGTAGTATTCATGAGTATTGACCTCATCTTCACCGGCAGTGTAAACGTAATTGTCCAAGAATCCTAAGAAGTACCATGCTAACTTTTCCAGGTCAGCGTCTGCTTGTGTACTTCCTGTCGGTTTGAGAATTCCTGCTCTTGCTCTCTTGTTCATCCTTGATGTACCAGACTTTGTGACTGGTTCATCTCCTAATTTGAAACTGACGCTGTCTGCATCACTCCACCAATCCGGAGCGAAAGCAGATTTTTGTACAATTTCACCGTATGAATCTTCTACTTCGATTCCAAATCCTCTATCTACCATAATAATCACTTATTCCTGGTTTACTTCATACATGTCAACCAGTTCACGTAATAGTTAATCCTAATTCGTATACTTGTAGCAACAGCTTCTTCTCCCTTGTCTTGAATTTCAACAGTACCTACTGGGTATATTGCTTCTATAGTAGGTTTCAAGACGGGAACGCTATGACCGTCTTTATCTTTTCTGGTGAAATTTTTAGCGATAGATGCTGCTACTCTGCCTGCAAGATTTTTCCCTTTGATTTCAGATTGCTCAATATCTTCATCATCAAAGACAATGCAGATAAATTCGAAAGGTGTTTGTAACTCTATCTTTGCGGATAGTGTTCCGTCGATTACTGGTGTTGTTTCATGTTCGAATAATCCAATGCAAGGTTCTTCAATTTCATCATCGAACCTGTAACTTGGAATGAATGTGTTAACATCTTCCAGTAAACCATCCTGAACCATTTCTGCAGTGATGCAATCTTTCATCAACTGAGTTACTTTAGCAGGACCATTAATAATATTCATCATTCTAAAGTCCTCCTTGCAGCGATTACAGCAAGTTTACTCACTGATTTTGCAATATCATTTGCTCCTCTTTCAACAAAATGTTGACCAGGTTGACCCCTTACGCTTCTGGCGAATACTTCATCCCCTGCGAAAGGAATTCCACCAACCCAAAAGTGCAGCATTTTAGCATGAATGGGAACAATTGGTGTGCCTCTTCCGTAGATTCCAGTACCCTCATTCACATATGGCAAGTAATGCATCCTGTTAGTGATTGTTCTACTGTTTTCTGTTTTATCAGAAAGCATGTAGGATTTCTTACCTCTGCCAGTGAATCCTCTAGGTGTTACTGCTTCCATTTGCAGTACTCCATCGTTGGCCACTAAATCTAACAATTCTTTTTTGAACCTTTCCGCTTTGGGTGTGAGTACTATTTCGTTTAAGACTTTGATTTTGACTTTCACCAAACAGATCATCTCCCCAATTATATCTTAAAAACAGAAACCCGAGATGATTTCTTGAAAGGTTTCAAATCTTCTTTGAGGTCATCAGTGAATATTTCACTTGAAAAAATAGTCATTGAATAATCATTGACTTTCTTGATTGGATTCTCTTTCCTTGAGTATCTGAAAGCAATGATGTTAGCTACAAGCCTTATGCACACATTTTTAACCGCAATGGGAACTTGAACCTCAATAGTAGTGCCGGTTTCGACATCTACTATTGGATTCCAATTCCTCTTACAGTAACCGTTGATGAGGCCTTCAGCTTGTGAAATCCATTCTTCAATAACATCTTCAAAAGGGTCATCTGTATCGCCTTCTTTCTTTTTGAATTGATTACCAAGTCTGTTTGGTTTTACACCAGACATTTTTATGACATCTTCAACTGTACAGTAAGACATTGTATCAACCTTTAAAAATTTAATTTATCCATCTTATCCATCAGGGACTTTCATTTCCTGAACCAGGTTCTTCAGAATTAGTTGCTGCTGTCATTTGAATTGCAAGAGAATCTGTTTCTGCAGTGACTTCAAGGTCTTCTGCACCTGTGTAATCCTCATATCCCTCACATGTTGCAGTAACTATATAAGTTCCTAATGGCACGTTACTGAGTGTACAACCCCCTGCGCTACCGGATGTTCCTGTGAATGTTTTAGTATCATCAGTTTTGTCAGTTAAAACAACGGCTGCTCCTTGAATTGGAGTTGTTCCGTCGCTAGTGACTGTTGCTGATATGTTCACAGTGGCAGGTGTAACTGCTACTAAAGTAACGGTGAATGCTGTGTGTGTACTGTCAACAGATAATGATTCTGTCTTGGAAGTGTAACCATCTTTAGAGATGGTTGCGGATACAGTACCTTCAGTTACACCTGTAAAGCTTGCTACACCTGAATCATTAGTAGTTTTTGTGGTTTCACCAATCACAACGCTTGCGCCTGCAATTGGATCTTCCCCATCATCTACTGTGATTGTAATATCTCTGGTGGCAGGGTCTATGACTCCTTTACTGTACCACATGCAATAGCATCACTAAATGCGTAGTTAATATCTGCGTAGATAGTAGATGCAATATCCCATTGGTTGGCTCTGAGTACAAATTGAGCTTCAACTTCAATGTTGTCAGGGTCAGCTAACCATTGGATGTTTTCCTTGGTGGCTATAATGAAAGGCTTCTTGGTGAATGTGTTCTTAGGTACGCTGAAAGCAGGTACGGTAATGAAAACAACATCTTCAATTACTAAGTCACCGTTACTGGTTACTTCGTAAATGTCACCAAATTTGTCATGGTTGTCAGCAAGGTATCTTCTGAGTGTTCTGCTGATTAATGCGGGAACGAACATGACAACATTTCCTGGTTCTTTGTACTTGTCAGGGAATGCATCAATGATGGCTCTGACCTTTGCCAATATGGATGTGGAACTTGAAGTTAAGTCAATTTCCAGGTTATCGGTTGCAGCACTGTCATCATCAATCTTCTTGAGGATACCATCAATTACCTTGTAACCGGAAGCGATAGTCTCAGTGGAATCAGTGTCACCGTAGATGAGGATTCTTTCTAAAGCTCTACCGTTAGCTTCACCGAACTTTTGAGTTAAGGTGTTCATGAATCCTTTGCCTTCAATGTTTTCCTTCAATGCTGTTTTGTGGATACCAGTTAAGGCTCTTAATTCTTCAGCACTGAATGTCCTGTTTGCGAAGTTAGGGTCTTGCATGGTAGATAAGGTTTGAGGACTTCCTGAAATCCTACCTGCATAGAGTTCTAATTCATAGGACATGGTGTCTAATTCCCTCTTATGATTTGTAGAGGTAATCATCTTTGTTCTGTCCAAGAATACAGTAGCTTCAGACATAGCTTGGAGGAACTTGTCTGCCTTTTCTGCTTGGACAACACCGTTTCCGAGTTTTCCACTACCTGAACCAATGTCTACAAACTTGGTTACAAACTTTTCACCAGCAAGGACTTTCTCCTTGACTTCTTTTTCAACTAATTGCATTGACATAAAAATCACTTTTTAATTCTTTTTTGGTTTGAGAAATAAATTTGAATAGATCTACCAGGTCATACCGTTAGTGTTCCTACCTGCTCTTTCGACAAGTGACTTGTCTGTTGAAGTGGTAGATACTAGGTCTGGGTCTATGCTTTTAGATTTTACAACTACTTCTTCTTCGTCGACAGTTTCGTCTTCTTCAGTTGTAGCTGTTTCTTCTTCAGTTGCTTCTTCGGAAGTTTCACCTTCAGCTTCACCTTCGGCTTCTCCTTCAGATTTAGTTACTGCACCAGGAGCAGTTTCACTTTCTTCTTCAGATTTAGCTGCGGATTCAAGCTTTGCAATTCTTGCTTCAAGTTTTTCAATCCTTGCTTCCAAATCAGATTTCTCTTCAGGAGGCTTTGGTGGTTCTTCAGGTACTTCCTCAGCCTTTGCTACGGTTCTACCCAGTAATCTTTCAAAGAAACTTACAGGTGCTTGAACCATAGGTTCTTCGGTTGGTTGGTTTTCATTTACCATACTTTCACCTTCATTGATTTCAATTGATTTTTTAACGTATTCTTCATCATCAAGGTATACTTCAAAATGGCAGCATGGATGTGAAGGTTCATCAACGATTGAAATAGATGATGGTGTCCATTCATCAATATCATCAAATTTTAAACCCATCTCAATGTAACCCCCTATCCATTTCATCAACTGTTTTGACTGGAGCGCCTAATATACTGAAGCCAGTGTATTTTCCATCAGCGATTGCTTGCTGTATATCCGGATTCAATACTTCAATACTGCCAAACAGTGTTCCCTTTGGAAGAAGACTGCCTTTCCATTCCATAGGAGCGTCAGTTACATACAGTTCTAATGGTTTGCCAACATTCATCAAAGAATGCTGCACATCTATTAACACGCCATTTCTGGAGATGATCAAGAATGCTTTTCTAATTGTTTCTTCGTCCAACACATCACCGGCACTATCTGGAATGTCAGGTACTAGGATTGGACCTTTAACAATCATAATTAATCACCCCATTTGGGATTAATAAGCGTTTAAAAAAAGGTTTTCGTATAAAATTTGCGAGGTAAAGGAAGAGGAGGCGTGATTATCAAATCAAACAAAGACAGCTATTCCCATAATAAAGGAGGTCGACTGAAAATCATATCAGGAATCTGAACAGAAATTTGCACTTTAGGAACTCATTCAATAACATCGAAATTCAAACATCGGATAAAAAATTTAGTTTTTCCTCCTCTTCAATATATAAGGTGGAAAAATAGAAAATTCAACTATCTTAATTTGAATCTGCTCCTTATACTTGAACCGACATCGGACAGTTTACTTCGAACACTGCTTGCAGTATCTGAAACTTTGCTCCCCACATTTGAAAGAGCATCTTGAATCTTGACGGAAATTGTCCTTGTATCTTGATTTAAATAACTGCTAGGTGGTGCTTGGAAAACTGTCTGCTTTAATCCTTCAGGTTTGCGGTTGGTATATCGCAGCCAACATCTGCAATTCGCAACATTTTCAGCTCCCCCGTTCAAGTCACCAGGATAGTATAATTCTTTCCTGCCACGTGGACCATTAATGATGAAAGGTTCATCAATAGGAACTGGGTCAATGTATCTTGCAATGTGCCATTCCCTAGTTCCACTTTTACTATGGCCGTTCTTCCATACTTTGTATTGATACCCTTCTTCTACGGCTCTGATGAAACTGATGTTGCATTCCTGACTGTGAACAGCATCTTTGATGATGTTCCTTGTCCTTGCTTTACCATGAGTTTTAACATAATCCATTGCCTGTTGCCTTGCTTGCTCTGGTGAAGCTCCACCTTCTAAAGCCATACCCTCAATGACAACAACCTTGTCAGTTACTCTTCCTGCTTCAATAGACAATCGATTCTTCATGAATTGAGTATACTGTTGGGTATGCTCTTCAACAACCTTGTCAATGAATTTAGATTCTTTGCGATGAATCCTCATTCTCTCTTTTGTGAGTAATTCATCCATTGCATCTTCAACAACTGCATCAAAATTGTTGTCTCTTTGAATCCTCTTGATGTCACTTCTGTTTTGGAAGTCACCGTCTAATGCTCTTTCTGCAATTTCCATTTGGATTTTATCTTGCAAGCTATGAACATCAACAGCAACCTTTTTCCTGTTCCTGTATTGATATGTTAAGTGAATGTCATCTTTGAGAACATTGAACTGCCTAATATGTTGTATACGCTTCAAGTATCGCAGTTGTTGTTGCTTACTGTATCTCATCTTCATCAGTGTAGTTCATTTCTTCATCAAGAGCAGCTACCATTTCGGCCACTTTTTCATCCAGGTTCTCAGGGTCATAGCCATACAATATTGTATCGAGACTTTGATTATTCATGAACCTTGCATTGTAATATCTGTTATCTTCATCCATGTGCAATTCGAATTGTTCACCGAATCTGTTAATGAATTCACCGAGAGTCATTGCACCATTTTGCAATAGTTTGATTCCACGTTCGAGTAGATCATCATCTTCATCAAAGTTGGCCGGAAGATATTCCACTTTGTGGTCGGTGGTTGCGAATTCATACTTGATGATTGTATTGTTCAGATAGTTAGCAGACCTTTTCTGAAGTGTGCCTACTGTGGATTTACTGTAGTTTTTGAGTAACATCTGAGTACGATTTGAGGCAATACCTGTTGATTTGCCTTCACCGAGTCTTTCTCTTGGTACTCTATGAATCCTGTATATTCTGTCAGCTACACTTTCAGCCAATTCAAGGAAGCTGCCTTCTTTTTTCTCTTCACCTATCTTATGAACATTAATGTTGACGCCGTTTTCTTCAGATGGAATGACGAGGCATAATGCTGTTCCTGGTTCATTGGTAATGTCTTTGAATTCACGTTCAAGGTCTTCTTCAAAGTCATCCATAGTGTAATCTTCTTTCTCTTCAATGCTTCCTGTGACAGTAATGATGTAGTTAGGTACACCGTTTGCTTTGAAGTGTCCTTGTTGATATTCCACAATTGCATTGTCAGTTAAGATTGCATCTACTTCAGATAAATAGCGAGGTTTACCGTATACTTTGGATTCTTCAGATTTGGTGTTGAACCAGATAATCTCTGTTGCCAAAGTCTCTTCGTCAATGTCAACATCCCATTGCCCGGTTCGGTAATTCAAGTTTCTCTTGTTGTTAGGGTCATACAGTTTGAAGTATACTGTCCTTGCACCTATCTTTTGCACTACTCTTTGTTTATCCCTGCACATTCGGAGGTATAAACTGGATACATGATTGATTCCTTTGAAAAATGGTCCGTCACGTAAGACTTCAAGGCCTGCATAACTGTAGGTTTCCAAGTCTTCAAGGAATGACTCCATTTCTTCATCTGTAATGAAATCATCGAGGAAACTTTCCAATGCTTCAGGTATTTCAGCACCTTCTTTGGAGATGATCTTCTTTCCAGAGTAGATTGCATCTTCACATTTGGTAGTGATACAGATATCATGCAATCCTGAAATCTCTCTGAGTAACTGTAGTTTGAATGGGTTGAAAGGAGGTTCAATTACCTCTGAACCGTAATCCAAATCTTCTTTGGTTAACTCTTTGGATTTGATTTCATATTCATTCAGTATACTTTTGATTACACTGTCTTTCAAGTGTTTACTTGTTACGATTTTAACCATTATCTTTTTCTCCTTTTTCTCAATTGAGTTTTGCGCACCTGTGGATATAATCCCTCATGAAGTAGGGTTGCACTATCCACTCTATCATCGTGAGTTGTTTCATCATCAGTAGCAACCTTATCAGATGGGAATTTGACTGCCTGCTTCTTGAACATCTTCAGCCATTTACCCCTGACAAATAGTATCTTGCCTTTGTTCATTCCTCTTACCATACGGGAGGCCCTGATGATTTTAGATTTCGGAACTGGAATGAATGTTGGATGGTAATCTTCGAATTCCTTTTTCCAATAGTTCTTCACTACTTTTCCTGCTGCTGCAGGTTGCTGTTCAATCCAGTTATCATATTCATAATACCTGTCCATTACTTGCATCATCTTTTGCTCAAGTTTTCCTGGCTTCTTTTGTGTGCTGTCCTGGTCATGAATGCAGCCAACCTTGCCTTTGAATACTGTTGACAAACTCCATGCAGTGTAGTCAGCGGTTGGTTTTTCTGTTGCTGCAACATCCCATGTGATGACTTGCTGCAGGATATCCCATTCAGTAAGTAAATCTTGATATTCATTCTTGCTGATAGTGTTGGCTTCTATCAAATCGTAATCGAAGACGTCACCGGCCTTGACTTCATAATCCCAGTTCCCCATTTGGAATTGATAATCTGCTTTGGACAATTCCTGCAATGTTTCATGGTAATCATCCTTGTCAATATAGGGATTGTCCCAGAAATTCATTTCAAAAAAAGGGTATGGGCCATTTACGAACCTTTCCTTGAGATATTGTGAACCGTCTGCATCTGCAGGGTTACTGATATAGTAGAGTGAGAGAGGAAAATGCATGAGGCCTTTTGTTCCTCTCAAACTCCTATTCAAAAATTGGAGGTTTACTTTGGCAAATTCAGATGCTTCGTCTACAATAATTTTGTGATACGCTCTTGATTTGAACTTCTCTTTGTCCTTTTCAAGGAGCATATAACTGTAATATATCTTCGCATTTTTGTCATGATTGATGAATGCTCTTTTTGATTGGTTATGTTCTACTTCAGGAAACTCATTTAACCATTCGTCAAGGTAGTCAACAATACCTCCTGTAGCAATGACGTTGTCATATGTACTTCGTAGTACTAGGCAGCGATAGTTGGGTACTTGGAAATGTTGCAAGGCCAACACTGCACCTAAGATTGACTTACCACTGTATGCTGAACCACCAATAAGTTTACGTTTACTGGTATCTGCTATGGCATACAATTGTTTACGATATGGATCTACTGGAATGTACTTGTTATGAAAGATTGTTTTCAGTAGAATCTTTTTCTGTTCCTGGGTTAATTCGAGCTGGTCATAATCAATCTTCATAAGTTATCAGTAAAATCTTCAGCATTATCATTAGCAGAGAGAATCAATTCCAAATCCTCTTCAGTCAATTCATGAATGTTCTCTTCACCGATTAATGTTTCCACATTAGCATCAACATTAGCATCAACACTTGTCTCTCTTATCTGAGTACTTCTACCACAAGCTAGACGATAATTCCTGTAGAGTGTATCGAGGACATTCATAAGATTGTTGAACATGTTAATACGGGTTGACAATGCATTATCATTCACATTAGCTATAAGCTGCTGAAGCAATTCATCTGCAAACTTCAAACTTTCTTTGAATACTTTGATGAAATCCTTGTTGGTTTTCTTGAATTCCTTGTCATTCTCTTCCATCTCTTTCAGAACTTGATTGCTATCATACAATGCAGCCCTCTCAAACCATGCCCATTTGCTACTCATTTGTTCGAGTGAATTTTTGGAAATTGGTTTGGTTTTTTCTCCGTTTGCTGAGTTATCTTGAGAATTGATTTTCTCTAAGGTTGCTTCAATGCTTCTTTGTTCTGGGGGCAATTCAAGGAAAACTTTGAATCTGTAGTATGCTTTTGCAGATTCTCCTTTTTGTCTTTCCCATGATTGCTTTTCTTTTGCCATGTTTATCACCTAATGGATGTGTGATAGTAAGAATGCCATTACTGCAACGGCTGATGTGAGAGCTGTGAAGCCAATAGCAATAACCCATTTTAGGACTTTGTTTGTGGTTTCTAATGCTGTGATTCTGTTGTCTTGTTTGTTTACTAATTCCCGTAATGAACCGTCATCAGTGACACTTTTTAAAATGAACTCATTGATTGTGTTGTCTAATGTTTTCATTGTGTCTTTCAATTCTTTCATGTCTTTTTTCAGTTCTTTTATGCTGTCCTCTTTGAACTTCGACTTTGTTTCTAATGCGGTGGTTTTTCTTGCAAGCTCTTGAATTTGTTCTTCATGTTGGACGCAAGGTGTTTCATTAATTGGAGGATTCATTGTCCTCACCTTTTTCATATTCGCTTGCAGGGTCTATGTCTTCAATGATGTTTTCTTCGGGAATTTTATATTTCATAGTCATCCCTTTCTATTGGCGCATCATTGTCAAAAATTTCTTCTTGATGATCTTCTTCTACTTCATCGATATTGTTGAAGAATTTTTTGAAGTATTGCCAGTTGATGTTGTTATGGTATTTGGCATCTATAGTAGCGCCTATAAATCCGAGGATATAACCGAGTAGCTCTGCGAGAGTGTATTGGTCTATTGGTAAATCGATACCTTGCGCTACACTTAGCATGATGATTCTACCTGCAATCAAAAAACAGATATATTTGATGAAAGTAGAACCGTTTCCTATAAAATTAGTACTTTTTTCTTTTGACATGTCAAGTTTCACCTGTTTTTCCATTTTTGTACAAAAAAAAGTGTAGGTTGTGGGATTTGAACCCACATTCGTTTTTCGCCAAACTAAAATTTTGGAGATTAATATACGGAAGTGAAAAATATATTTTTTTTTAACCTACATGATGAAGAATTTATAGGGAGGATGAAAAAATCATTCTGCTGTGAAAAGAGACATACTATAAACCCTTAGAACAAAAACTCATATGTCCCGTTTCATGATTTTATCTTCCTCCCTTTCATAGTTGGTAATATTAGCCGATTTTCCTCTAACTAAAGAGAGATGAAGAGGAATTAAAATTTGAGCGACGTAAAAACTTGAAAATGGTTCTGTATACTTTCCCCAAGCAGGTAGAGAATCCATCATCTCATGACCTATACTACGTGTTCATACCTAATTCGGCAAGATCTAATGAATAACAAAAAACACCCAAGACTTTAATTAATTTTTATTCGATGAGAAAATGTATAAAACTATGATGCACATGTAAATTTAGCAACCAGACAATCCTTCCTTTTACAAAATGTTTTTCAGAATTTTACTACCTCTGAAAGTATTAAACCACAAGCTGCACAAAAGATTTCTCCATGGTGTTCATCATGGAGGATTTCTTTTGACTCTTTACAGAACGGACATTCCCAACCCGTAATGTGCTTGTAGTTTCCCTTTTTGAAATGATTCATCTCCCCTTCATAAAAACATTCATTTTTATTTTACTCAGTTGTTTTGTATAACATCCATTTTCGAGAATTTTAATCCTCTTCAATATATAAGGTGGAAAAATAGGAAAAACAGGACCGTTGGAGTGAAGTATGTATAAGTATGTATCTTTGAAAATAAGCAGAGTATGTATTCATACATACTTTTTTAAAATTTGAAAAAAAATAATCTAAAGACTCCAGAGATATTTATCAAGCAGTTTAGCTTCTTCGGAATCCCAATCAATCATATCAACATCTTTAAAGGAAGGCTTGCAGATAATCTTACGCTCTTTCCTCATGATATCTTCATCAACAGTAACCTCAATCTCCATGAATACGACTACAAATGCTCTTAAAATTCTATTTGGAGTGTTAGGTTCAATCTCTTTCAATGCTTTCACTACATTGTCTATCGCTTGATTAATAACATCTTGCGCCATCATTTCAGGGTCTACTTCCCCAACATAATCCCGCAACGTTATATCTGAAACAACAAGTTCAGATAAAAGTTTGTCATGTTTAGATCTCCAAGTTTTGCCACATCTTGGAGGCGCACCATATGCAATAACACTATCCTTCATTCTCTATCTCCTCCAGTATCTGTTGCATCTCTAATTCTTCGGCTATGCTCCGAGGAATCATTTCATAAATGATAATCTGTTTGACAGATATTGTTGTTTCCATACCATACTTTGAGATGTGTATCCATGTATCCCTGTTAATGTATTGTCCAAATCGAGTTTGTGGTTCGGGCCAATTTTCAGTAGTGGATATGCTAACAATTGACTCTGGATAAATCAAGATACACTCTTTGTCTTCTTCTCCCCTATACCATAATCTTATTGCTTGAGTCTCTTTAAGACATAACCATAGAAGGCGGAGGTCATTTGCTTTAGCTAAGTTCATTTTTTCACTTCCTTTTCACTGTGAGAGGATACCAACTCTTCGCTTTTCCCTTAATATGACAAGGTGTTCTTCCTCAAAGGTTGGCTTCCTTTCTTTTGATAACAGTACTGTTGATGTGCCTAACTGCTGTTTATCTCTGACAATCAAATTGCCGTTTTGAATATCTTTTCTTCTTTTACGTTGGTATTTCGCTTTGGAATCCTGTTGACTTTTGATTTTACATCTGTAACTGCATAAAGTGTTCTTATTGTGTTGTCTGAAATAAGGTTTGCCACAGTATTTACACTTTGAAATATAAAATCGGGTTTGTTCTTCTCCAGGTATTTTTTTGAGTAACATATATTTTTCACTTCCCGCAATTTGAATCCCGTTATTGTGCAGGCATATTCTTTTCCAAGAGAAATTCCATCCGATGTTCCTTAATATACTCTAAGGCAACATTCTTTAATAATTTTACGGATATGTCTATTTTAACCCAGTTCACCTTATAGTAAAACTGTTTTCTCCTTACATCGTAGTCGGTTTCATCAATGAGCAAATCAATATACTGCAAGATTAAACCTTCATTGTATAACGTGTAAGGTATTTCTCTTTTCAAAAAATTACTGATATCTGCCTTGACTTCTTTTCTGACGTCACGTTTACCGTTGAATTTACAATCCTTAAACTTCATTAACTTTCACCTTAAACTCTTCCCACTGCTCACGAGTAAACAAGTAATCATAATCAGGGGTTTCCAATATGATTTTCCCTTTCGCACTTGACCTGTCAACACCTCCCAAAGTACCGTCATGAATCTTGACATTGAAGAGATCTACCCACTTACCCTGATATTTTTTCATTTTCAATCCTCTCCTTCAAATCTTCAATCTGCTTTTCAGTATCCGCAACCCATCGTTTCTGAATCCTTAACCTCATTTCAAGGTTATGCAAATCATACTCCAATGGATTATCATATTCAGGGATATGATGTGCAAGGACAAAAGGTTTAGAAGCCATCTTCCAACAGCTCCCTTTTAATACCCTCTGTCTTAGCATACTCATTCAAGATATTGCATCTGAGAATGCTGCCGTACAATTCAAGTTTACATGGGAAATCCTCATTGTCTAAGTCTAACATTTCACATGTTGCACAATCTGGATGTATCATTTTTGTTTCACCTCAATGTCAACAGTACAGATTTCAAAGTTATTATAAACTTCCACCTTTAATTCGTTGTCTTCTTTCAGGAAGTCAATATACTTCTTGTTCATATTGTAAAGGTCCTGGTCAAATTCCAATCTTACTTTATTGGAGTAACGCATCAATTCACTTATGGCCATCATGCGATGTTCAATATAGTCAGCTTCATCAAACATCTTCCACATCCTCCGGATGCAATTCCATTAAAGGTTCATAGATTAAACCGGTGACTTTCTCCATCCTGATAATAGTTGTTTCCTCAGTATCATCATTATAGATTTTCACATATGTTCTGTTGATTTCCAACCAATTTTTGGGATTGCTGATGTCTAATGTAATGCTGCCCATTTCAAAGACAACCAACAAACGGCCGGAATCATGGAACATGATTTCATGAAGTTCCTGAAACATCACTGGGATTTCAGGGTCAGCAACATAGAATCCCATCTTCGGAACTTCATCTTCACAGGCACATTTCTCCAATCCTTCCAGTGATTCAAAGCTTTCATGGAAAACTTCAGGACTGCAAACAAAAGTTTCCCCATCATCATTAGTGAAGATGTAATCCCCAACTTCAGCTTTCTTTACTCCCATTGGAGTTTCAATTTCAACTTCTTCTTCAGTTCGGTAGGCCTCTACCAGTAAAGGCTTCTTTTGGTATAATCTTTTTTCAGACATTTCTTTAATCACTCCTTGATATCAAGTTTTTCAACTAACTGCTTCAGGACCATACGGCCTAACTCAGTTCTTTCAGTATGTAGTGAATCTAATATTGTACTCTCATACCTGATGACCTTGTCATGTAGATCATTCATTGTACCTTCAACTTCAGAACCTGACATGCTGTTTTCATACAAGTATTCAAAGTATTCCTCTTTTGCTACTTGCTCATAGTCTTCAGGATAATCTTCCTTATAGTATTCTTCAAACCATTCAAGATTCCTTGAGAGTTTTGATGCATCAGCAATGTAGAAAAATTCATCATTCTCCACTCTGATAAACCTATCTGCCATCTCCTATGTCCTCCGGTCTGATGTCCCCATTGAATAGAAACATTTCAAAGGTCATTAAAACGTTCTCTACTATTGCCATTTCTGAAAAGCTCATTTTTTCAGAGAGGTTATGGTATTTGAAGGCAGTCATTTCTACTGCCTTTCTAATGTTCTTTTCAGAATACAGTTTAGTCATTCTTTTCACCTACTACAAAATCAATAATGTCTTTCAATTCATATCCTTTTGATTTACAGAAAGCAATATGCACTTTTAATAAGTGTTTGTTGCTTTCATTTTCTTCGTGGAGATCATTCAATACTGGACATACCTCCTCGACAATGTCATAATACTTCATTTCTTCCATATCGATGAGGCTTCCTGCATCATCAACCATAAATCGTTTTTCAGTCATCGTTCAACTCCTTTTTTGCTTTTCTCCATTTTAAATCCCACATTGCCTCTAAATACTTACCAAAAGACCAACCAATCTTTGATAATGCAATAATAGTTGGAATTGCACAAGTACAATATACAATGCTCATTAAATCAATTGCGATAATCATCGTAAATCAATCCCTAATTCCTCTGCAATCTGTTTTAATTCACTTAAATGACTTGTTCTAACTAAATCCGGTAGATATTCATTATTTTTGATATTATCATAATGTTTTTGCAGTACATTTTCAACTTTACTTAATTCCATTTCCTGCTTGTCAATGATATGTTTCTGTGTTGTGATTGTTTCGTGTTGCTCATTCAATACTGGGCATACTTCCTCCACAATATCATAATACTTCATTTCTTCCATATCGATGAGGCTTCCTGCATCATCAACCATAAATCGTTTTTCAGTCATTCTAAATCAACTCCTAATTCCTCTGCAATTTGCTCTAATAATGCTAATTGAGTATTCATAAGTTCTCTGCCAATAGTTTTGCCTTGTCTTTGATGGATTGGAGTTACATATCGTTTGGATATGTCATCGTAATGTTTTTGTAGGGTCTCCTTGACTTCTTCTTCAGTTAGTATCTTCTTTTTATTTCTATACTCAAAAAATCTATATTCCAAGTGACTAATTCTCTTTTCAAGTTGGTTGATTGTTTCATCCTGCTGATTCAAACGAATGGCAGTCTTCTCATTGTTCAAATAAACGTTCTCTTTGTGGTCAATTATCCCTACAAAGTTTACTTCTTTCCCATGTGCTAATTTTTGAACATATCTTTTTTTGTTTCTACTATTAGTAGAATCGTTATCAACCCCCATCCCTTCGAAATAAGGACAATCTGTTTCAGCAAGGTATCTTTCATATTCAATATGACCCTCTCCACACCAGAAATCAAATCCTACTCCTCTTGAATGTTTACAGTTGACGCATAATCTTTTAGTCATACAGTGTTCTCCCCATCAGTAATATCCAATCCAAATCATTATGTTTACTACACCAGATATCATTTAAATCTTGTATGTGGTCACATTTACCAAAATTGACACTAATGTGAACATCTTTATCTCCATATCCGGCATCAATTAACTCCAGCAATCTTTCAGATAGTTCTTCTACAGTCATAGCTTTTTTGCTCATTCAAACCACTCCAAATAGTTCATCAAAATGTTTTAATCGAAGTTTCCTGTCTTGCTGATTCAACAATTCAATCACTTCTTCATAGGTTATCTTTCTGTTTTCCAGATGATCATAAACAAAGTTGTCATCATCTGATAGGTCAGTTATTTCAGTGTATCTTTCAGTCATCGTTTACCTCCTTGTATATTAATAATTCACAACCAGGGTCCTTTCCATATTTTGCCCTATACTGCTCTAAAATTTGATAAATATGTTTCTCCCATTTTCTATTATCATACCAACCTTTCACTATTGCATAAACAATTGTGCAGATTAATAAGACACTGAACGCATAAAGCATATCAAATGCAGAGTAGGTCATCATACCAGTCATTCATATCATCCTCCTGTAACGTTCCTGACGTTTCTCAAATTCTTTCATGTTCCGCCAATACTCATAACAATATTCTATAATCGCTCCAAGTATTGCACCAAAAATAAAACAGACAACAAACCCTAACATTTTAACGATACCTCACTGAACTGTTAGGATGGCCTGTTCGGCGGAGTATCCCTAACTCCTTAGCTATACGGTCGACATGTGTTTGATGCCATCCGTCCTCTTTCAAGGCCTCACGCATTCTGATTGCATCTTCAAGAGAGTCATATGTGCCGAACATCCTTGTTCGACCTTTGATATATTTTCTGACGCAAAAAGTATTGTTCCGCTGCATGATGAATTCCTCATCACATTTGATGTAATGTATGGAGCGTTTGATTTGTCCATGTTTGCGTTTACGTCTTTTCTTTTTGGATTGTCTTTTTGGTGATGCTCCTGGAGATGTGCCGTAGGGTTGTTTGTACTGCAGGATGTTGAATGCTGCGAGTAGTGATAGCCCGTTTTTTTGTAGTGCGTCTTCTAGTGGCATGCCTGTCCAGAGGTCATCTCTGAATTGTAATGCTCTTAAAGAATTATTATTGGTAGCCATTCGTTCCACCCTGTGACAAATATTTTTGGTTTCATTTTCGGTCTTGGTAAGTCAATGTTTTGTTCATACATTTTCCTTGCAACATTGATGTAGTATTTTGAATCAATTTTTTCTGATGTCATTTTAATCAGACCTTTTCCACAATATACGCATATATGAATATTAGGATTAACAGTAACCCTAATATGCCATATATGAAGTTGAAGAAATAGTTCATTTTTTACTCCTTTCTTTCCACATGAAACAGTACCCTATTATCAAGTCATCACGTAACACGCAGACCTGCTTTCGATAGCAGTGTTCACAGTTGAAACATGATTTACCTGCCATACTTCCTCCTTTGAACAATCTCCCTGCGATGTTCCAGTAAGGTTACGATTTCACCGTAAGTTTCAAAAACTTCAGTGTAATCTGCATCATCACCTAACATTTCAAGTTCGTTGATGGCAGTTGTCATTCTCATATGATAATTCTTCAAATCACTAACACCCCTCATTGACAAGCCTCCCTGATACGTTCGATTTGCTTTTCAGCATCTTCCTTGTTAATCCAATCAATATTGATTTTGAATCTTTCACCAACAGGAAAGTGTAAAGTTTCCTTGTCATACAAGTATCCTGTAACATACCAAGGCCCGCAAAGGTAACCGTCTTTCAACTTTTTACCTTGAACACCTAAACCAATGCCGTTAGCTTTGAGGTCTTGAGTTTGTAGCCATGATATGCATTCATACTCTCCATCAAATACTTTCATGTGTTATCCTCCTCTCCTGTGTACACATAATCCTGAGGATTCCTATTTTTAACACGTGTATTATTTTGAAAAACAATTAACCCTTCCGGTGCGTCATTGGACATTTTACAGATATATTCAATAAGCGGATTCAACCTTTTTGAGAAATATTCTTTCTCAAATAAAATTAGCTGCTGTTCGGTTAATTCAGGATGAATATAGTAACAATGAGGCGAATAATACATGATTTCTATAATCTCAGATATTGTTTTTCCTTGTTTTAAATCTGAAGCAACATCTAAAATCTCATATGCAACAAGCCATATGTGAGGATTTAAAGTGTCTTTTTCTACAATACAATCATAATCCATCCCTGGTTTATATATTAATTGGGAAGCATTAGGCATCCCATCAAAAAATTCTTGTTTGATTTGAATGCTTTCACCGGATTGAGGAGATATTGTTTTTTTACCATCTTTGATTCTCATTGCTTCTGCGTGAACATATCTTTTAGCTTGAAATTTATCTGAGAATCTTCCAAGTCTATTAGTTTGTATGATTTTATCATCATACATTAATTGGATTTTACCTATTGATTGTTTGTTATTGTGGGGATCTTCTTCAGATAAAATGTTAATAGATTGATGTTCATTGAGGGTTACTCTTTTTGAAAAAGAGGTTATATCTGATACTGATAATCCTTCATTATTAATCCATTCATTTAAGGTGGTTTCTTCGGAATCCCATTGGTTGATTCTTGTAGATGACCCGATTTCATTACCTTTTGATTTTGAATGGAGGAAATATCTTTTGTTTGGTTTTTGGCCATCATATTGGCTGCATTTTGTAACTAGTTTCATACTATCCCTTTTTTTGTATTGTGAGTTGTACTTTGTACTCCCAGAGTTGGATTTCATCATTGATGATGTCGATGTCTCTTTTGATAGCGTTGACGTTTTCTTTGGCGATGTTCATTTCCATTTTTTCATCCATCAATTGGTTTTCTATCCAGGCATCTTTCATTGCTACTGTTGGTCTTGATTCGTCAAGGACTTCTTTGAAGTTTGTTGTTAGTAACAATTCGTTTGCTTTTTGTTGGTAGCTCATTTTTAAACTGATGTAGTCATTGGCTGCGAAGTTTAATTGAGCGTTTCTAATCTTTTTTTCGTTGATGCATTCTTCTAGTTTGTCTGTTGGGTATTCCACTATTATTTCTGACATTTTTTCACTCCATTAATATAACATTGTTATATGAAATCACTGATTTTAAAAATTCTAAAAAAATAAAAAAAATAAAAAAAATATCTCTCTTGAAAAAGTATGTATCAATACATAAGTATGTATGAATACATACTCGACTCACACTATATCCGCAGATAAGATTTTCACTTGAAACAGTACTAGGCAAACTTAACATAAACAACTCCTGACTGGTCCATCATAGAAACAATCTCGGTCATATCAACATCATTCCGCTTGCATTCTTTCTCAAGCTTGTTCAAACCAACAACACCGTTGCGCTGATAAACCTCAGTAACCCATTTGATAACAGATTCCCTGTTAGTGTTCTTGGTTTCCACTTTCAATTCCTCTTTCTCAAGTTCACATAACCTTTTAGTGATAGATTTCTCTTCCAGCTTCAGGTTATGCAGCCTTTCGACAAGCTCACTTTTCTCATCTGAACCGTACAAATCCATTGACAACAACTCATTGATACGGCCAGAAACATTAGGATACTTGCTTTTCGCTGCTTCATATAGGTTGCAGTCTATAGTGATTGTGATTTTCTGTTTAGTTACGGTCATCTAGTACCTCTCTACAAAGCTTGATGTGCTTGCATTCCTTTTTCCTGAAGTAAAACGAAGGACAATTACAGAAAGCTTCGTCAGTGTCTTTCCAAATGTGGACAAGGTAGTCATCGGTTTCCCCTTCTACATTGAAGAAGATTCCCTGTTCATCTTCAAAGTCAATAGAGGAGTTCATGATAACTCCTCTGGACAATGTTTGCTGATATAATCAAGCAAAGCACGTTTGTTGTCTTCAGGCAATCCAACTTCTTTAGCAAGTTTCACTGCTTTTAGTTTCATTGAATGTTTGGTGACTTTTAGGCCTTCATCCTGCAGCATTTCCATAATCATTATGGCCTGACTTTTGACTGGTGGAACTGGATCATCAGCAGGATTCGGTTCACCGATTTCACCTGCAGTTTTGAATTCAGTTTGAGGTTCAGATTTTTTAGGCTGCACTTCAGGTTCAGGGATTTTTTCAACTTTTGGTTGATAAATTTCCTCTGGTTCTTGTTCCATTGGTGCAGGTTCAACAGTCCTCATTTTCTTCAATTCATAAGTGTAGTTTCCTTTTTCATCAACCAAACAAAGATATTTCTCATTGACAAGTGAATTGACTTTGATAACTTGTTTTGGAGATTGGAAATCTTCAGTGAAGATAACTTCCATGTCTATTTGTCCAATGAATATAAGGTGCTTTTTGCTGTCAAGCAAGGCCCTTAATATTTTCTGGAATCTTGTTGCCCTGTCACCATATTTGGCAATGCCTCCTTTGTCAGAAACTAATAATTCTAAAAGGGAGGTTACACCGTCAATGATGATTGTGTCAAATTCACTGTCTTTGATTTCTTCAACTGTTGTTTTGACATTGCTGAATGTGGCCTTGTCTGTTCTCATGTTGATGTCAAGTACTCTTCCTTGAGAGAAAAGAAAGGTCCTGTTGGTGTCATCAACGTCAATGACAACAGGGTTGAGATTGTGTTGTTTGCAGTAGTTTGCAGCGAAAGTGGATTTACCGCTTCCGTCCATTCCATATACCATGACTTTTTTGAGGTCGGTTTCCTGAGGGTTTTTGAATTTTAGCATTTATATCACATCCATCATGTGGTTGTATACTGTACCAGATTCAACAGCAGATACTCCAGTTACAGCGAAACATAACCATACAAAGAGTATTAAAAGGATGATTATGCAGAGAGGTAAGAAGATGTAGGCATGGGATAATATCCATGCTTCCATGTTCTTTTCTTCTTTTTTGTGTAATCTTGCAGGATTACTCATTTTACAACCTCCAGTTTCAGGAAGTCAACGCATAAATCGATAGGGTCATGGCCTTCAACGATTACTGTTGCAAGGTATTTTTTGCCTAATGGGTGTTGGTGCAGGATACAATTGTAACCTAACTTTTCCATGTTGGCAATGAATTTCTTTGCCTGACGTTTGTAGATTTCAACGCCTCTGACAAATTCTCCGTTCATGTAAACAGTGTCAATGTTGCATTGGTAGTATCCTTTGTCGGTGATTAATTTGCTTACGATGTAGCTTTCGCCACATTCATTTAAGCAGTATCCGACAGTACCACATTCAAAGTCACAGTCTATGCATGAAGTTAGATCTACTTCATCAAACATGCTAGGGTATACTTCAGTTGCTGAGTACATACTCATACTGATACCTCCTTGAGTTGAGCTAATTCTTCTTTGAGAATTATGTTCTCATTGCGGAGATTCCTAGCATTTAAAACTAGATTCTCAATTTGTTCTTCGCTTAAGCTTAGGCCTAAGCTGCTAATATATACATTTCTCATTTTTTACATCTCGGTAGTTTTTTGAAAAGTCATTCTTGGAATGGCCGTTCCATGAATTTCTTTTCCTGTTTAATATGTATGATTATTTTTATATATAAACTTTTGTATATACTAAACTTTATATTATAGTATAACTAAATATACTATTATAAATATCATCAAAAGTATATATGGAGGTATGAAATTGAAATACACAACAAAGCTACAATCCACAGGCGGAACATTATCAACATCAATTCCAAAGATAATACGTGACATTTTGGAATTGGAAAAAGGAGATACTGTTGTTTGGAATGTAGATTTATCAGACAAAAGCATTAGCTTAGAGAAAAAATAATCTGGAAAAATATCTAAGCTAATCAATACTTTTTTTAAAAAACCTCTCTTTTCAGTAAGTATTAAATAACTCTTTTTATAAAATTTTATATTGGTTACTGAAATTTTTATCATCTCGGTAGTAGATCTAATTTTTTTTGTAACCAGATAGTTAGGCAAGAGTGGCCGCTCAATGAACCTAACTGTCCTTTTACAAAACTCCTTATTTTACAACCCCTTGATACTGACAAAATTCATTCATTCTTTTTAACATACCTGCTTTCATATTATCTGTAGGTACGAATGCTAAAAAGACGTCACCATCATGTCCAAACATAAAGTAGATACCATCGACGTTTGTTCCGTCAACAATGTACTCAGTTACTAATGGGTCTGCTGAAAGCACATCCTGCAATGCTTCTGAGTCTTGTTCGAATATCATTTTCTCGCCAGCATCTACTGATTCAATAGGAGTAACGTTTCCGATTTCCTTATTGCTGTTATATTCGTCAATCAGTTTTCCATTGTCGATTTTTATTCCATGTGCAGTGTGAAGATCTTTAACGTCACCTGCTGCAGATACTAGTGTGATTGCTGTTGCTGCAAGTAGTAGTATCAGGAATATTGTCAACATTTTTTTCAGCCTCATATTTTTTTCACTTCCACTTGTTGATTGCTATTTTTTATTTTTGTTTGATTGCTTAATAAATGTTTCTATTCACTTATTATGATGATTGGAGAGTTATTGTTCAAGTATTATCAATGTATTGTATTGTTTTGTTCATAGTGGAAATTGAAAACACATTGCGTTTCATTTTTCACTGTTCACTCGAAATACGTAATACATACTTATCTGTATAATATCATGAAAACAAGTCATCAAACTCATCCTCACTAAGAGGACCATGATTTTCTTTCTCAAGACTTTGCAACCTTTCATCAATATTCTCAAAAATTCGGTCATATTTTTCGATAGTATGATTTTTTTCCTGAATTTCCTTTTCAAGTTTCATGAATTCTTCACTTTTCACAGTAACGCTGCGAATATCCATATTAACAGCAAGGCAACCTACATGTTCAGAGTACTGTTTCTTCAATTCTTCCGGGGTATCAATAAAATAAGCAGAGTCCACTTTATTTTTAGCTTTCCCTTGCATACTATTGATAATATCAATGCTTAAACCATCATTTCGTAAGGTTGTAGCATGATACTTCCTGAGAGTATGACAACGTAACACGCAGAAATTATTGCCTTCAGTAATGCCCAATTCCAAAGCATCATTCAATTCCTCAAACTTCACAGTCACCCAGTTGTAACTCATCTTAAACAATGCGGAAGCCTCTGTCAATGCATCTTGTCTTCCTTGAAGATAGTTTACAACCGCAATGCTTGCTTCAGGAGAACAGAAAGTATAATGAAACTTGCCGGTTTTCCGTCTGGTTAAAGAGAAAGTAGGTATAACATCACTTCTTTCCTGCAGCTCCTTGAGGACTTCTTCAATAGTATCCCTAGTATGGTATTCTTTTGTTGCTTTGATGAAATCTCCAACAGTCAAGGATAATGCATCTATCTTTGACAAACCGCTTGATGCTAAAAATAGTATGAATGCTTTCATGAATGGGTCGGAAATTTCAACTGCATCTTGAAGATCATCTTTTGTTGGTATTCTTATTTCAGAAACTTGCTGAATATTCACTGTTGGCAAATGCAGTATTTCAATGTCATAATGTCTGTAAAAAGTGGTGACTCGTTTCATCATGGTGTTAATGGTTTCTTTGGCGTATCCTTCATCAATCAGGCAGTTTCGGAAATCCATCAACCGGTCCTTGATTGTTCTTCTTTTCCATCGTATTTTTTCTTCCTCTTCCAGGTCTGCTTCTGCTAGTAATTCTTCCAATGTTAACCCGTTGAAAGATTCGTATTTCTGCAGAGCATGTTTGTAAACATTAATGCTTCCTGGTGAGAGGTTGCGTTGTTTACAGAATTTTTTGAATTGAGTTCCCATAGTCATATTTTTTACCTCGCACTCTTTAATGCTTCAGTTAGAGAGAGCATTTGATGAGTAATGTATACAAAAGTATAAGGTTATTCATATATCACCGAAAGAGTAATCAACGAAAAACCTTATACCTTGTAAGTTATAACTATAGCATTCAACACACTTAAAATTTTTCAAAAAAAAATAAGGCCAACCATCGACAATACATCGACAGTTGGCCCACAAAACGAATTACCAAATTTTACTCCCAAGGATTCCACAAAGTGTATACTTCTCATATTTACTCGTAGGAAAAATTTTGTTAAAAGATTTTAGTTTTACATCTTATCTTTCACATTTTCTGCTACTCGACAGATGGAGGAATCCCTGCTCATAGTAAAATTTGGATTTTATAATTCACTGAGCTTGAATTCCAATTCCGCAATATCTTTTTTTACTTTGAAATATTCCTCAGAACAATCAGGAATACTTGCAAGAGTAGGTAATAATTTCTTTTTTTCTTTAATCATTTCCCTTAAAGTATTCTTTTTATGAATTTTTTTGCGGAATTCTATCTCTTCCTGATAATTCATCTCAGGCATCTCCAGTATCATTTACAGCCCAAGCAGGATTAATGTTAGTAACACTAATGACGCTGCTGCAGATTACACTTCCGATAGGTTTTCCTTTTGCGGAAGCTGAAGCGTCCAAGTTAACCCATTTGCCGTTGAGCTTGATTCTACACCATACATGCCCATACTGACCATCACTACATTGTACAACACCACGTACAATTTGTATCTGGTCCTTAGGATACAATTCTTTCAAACTGTAATATTCTACTTGATTCAAATCAACACAGTTACCTTGCATTCTGCGCAATGTTTCACTGTTGGTTTGATGATCTTCATAGTAGTAATCATATCTGAACTCATACATTGCCTTATACAATGTCTTATAGTCAGTGATTTTCACGCCAGTTGCTTTTGAAAGGATTGCAGTAAAACCTGATGAAGTTGATTGTTTAGTGTAGAATACAGCATTTGCAAACCAGCAAGTGTTAGGCATTTTCTTATTGTTTTCACTGTAGAATTTGATGATTTTAGCAAATGCGAAAATTGCCAATCTTACGCTGATTTTTTCTTTGCCCCATACTATATAGTTTGGTGCTTTCACATTTGATTTGAACCAGTCAAGGATTCTATCTGCTACAGTATTGTATTCACTTTTAGTGAAGTTATGATAGATTCCTGTGCCGGAACACTTAGGACAACCTACAAATTGTACTGGAATTTCAACATCTTTACCAGGATTTTTAACAGCTTTTGCTAAAACGTATAAAGTTTCACCTTTATTCAATCCAGAAAGGTATTTTTCTTTCTGATTTTCTTCAACATACTTCTTAATTTTACTGGAATCAGTAACAATATCTTTCCATTTTACAGTTTTTTTACTCATACTATCACGTCAAACCTTTCCAATATTTCCTTTTCTTCAACACCTAACTCATCTATCTTTTTTTGGATTTCTAAGCATTCGCTAATACTGTTGGCATCTTTTAATTGTTGTTTAAGGTTGGTATAAGCAGCTTTTAGCTGCTGTATATCCTGTAACCTTTGGTTATCCATGTTCATAAAAATTCCTCGCTGCATTCGTTATCCAAATAGCAAGTGTTGTTCTTTTGAAGATAACAACACTTGGTTTCATCTTTTGGGCAATGAAGTCTATTTGGACAACCTTGATGTTTTCTTATAACTGCATCTCTTTCTAACATGATGTACATGCTCCATAAAATGGTTGATTTGGATATGTGCTGCTTGGACTGCCTTTTACGAATGTTTGGCAGACATAAGCATAGCAACTATGTGAATCACTTGCAGTATCAATATATACCCTGTGACCTGTAGATTTGGTTCTTACCTGTGCATATACATGACCCGGAACTTGGACATAGTAGAGGTCATAGTATTCGGTTAAACCTGCAGCATCGCAGAGTTGTAAGAACAGTCTTGTTCCGTCACAGCAGTTGCAATGTTTCGTTTGAACTACTTTTTCAGGTGACCTGCAGAAACCACAGTACCTAGTGTAATGAATCTTTTTATCCATCCAGGCACAGATTTTCAAGAGGGCGGATCTACCAATACTGTTACCTACAATTTGAAGTGCAAGTTTTTTTATTGTACTGGAGATATTGCCTTTAATCTTTCTGGTGGTTTTGTTTACCACTTTTTTAGATTTTACTTCTTTTTTTACGGTATCATAGTACATTTTACCGTTTCGAAGTTCATATGCTCTTTTCTTGCTGGATTTTTTGACTTTTTTGTGGACAGTCAATTTTGTGTTACTGTAGCCATGTTCTTTTCCGAATATGCTCCAGTCTCCGTCACAATGAGGATTACTGCATGTGATAGTTCCTTCGGCTGATGAACCTTCCCAGTTTTTGGTTTTTCTGATGTAACCATAATCAGTATGTTCATCACCTGCCCAGAAGATATCCCAAAAGAGAGTTCCTTTTTTACCACACTTTGGACAAACGTTTTTGAATTCAGCTTCATAGAAACTGTATCCATATTTTCCTAATTCTCCTGGTGCTGATGCTCTACCTATGGCTTTGACATATTTTTTGTCAGGGGATTCCCCGTATTTGCTCCAGAACCTTTTGACGTTTTTGTATTTTTTCGCTGTGGTTTTGGTGTCTGCATTGGTATTTTTTGTTTTCTTTACTCCGGATACGTTGATGAGTACTGTTGTTGAACATTCGGTGTACTCTGCATCGCCTCCGAATTGGATTACCATTTCGTAATCCCCTGGGTCATATTTGCAGTTTATTGAACATTGGCCTTTGCTGTTGGTTTTCTTTGTGTATACTTTACCGTTTAGTGTACTGCTTCCATTGTCATTATTGTATAATGTGAAAGTCACTAATTTATTGGATAGTTTGTCATCTTCGGTTGTCAAATTCTTTAAGCTAACTGTCAGTTTTTTACTCTTTGGATATTTGAATGAAATATTGTCCGCTTCAATATAGGTATCAGTGGTAATATCCTTTGTGTTAATACTGTAATTGTCCAATGTGACTTTATTCTCAGACAAATCATGAAGACTTTTCACAGTTTTGACAACCTTTGCAGTGACAAGACCCTCTTGCCCAGGAAGTTTAACATAGACTCTGTCATGAATCTGATAATCATTGAGTAAACCATCACGATAATTGGCAACATCAACATCAACAATGAATTTAGGAGTCTTCTTATCTTTCAGTTTCATTGCAACAGCATTATAGATGGCATACTTGTTTTCATCAGATGTCTCCACCTGACCCATCTTTGGAGTTTCACCAATACTCCTGCCATTACGCAGGTCAGTTCTTGGCCGGATATACTCATAGTCAATACCCTCATGAGTATCCAATTGAATATGAAAACTTCCTTTCTTCTTGTTGAAAGGTGCTTTCCAGTATGCAGTGCCTTTCCAATATTCATAACTCTTGTTATCGCTTTCAGTATTGTCATTTGGTTTCAATGGCCTTGTATAATAATTATCATACAAAGTATATGTTCCCAATATCTGCTCTGCAGATTGGTTAGGGTCTCTTGCAGTACCTGTCCTTTGCACGCATTTATGGTCATCAGTACCAGTAATAGTGACCCTTTCAACAATCATAGGAATTATGTCTCCTTTGGTGACTTCAAGATTCCTCCAATTGGTGACAATTTTCCCCATATCTGCTGTGGATAAACCATTGCTTCCGCTTCCGCTGTCACTTAATTTCAGTACTGGTGAAATTGCTGTGAAGGTATCTGATTCATCACTACTGAATTGGATGTTCTCCACATTATAACCCAGGTCCAATACTTCTTCCCTTGCCTGACTTAATATTGGATTCAATGTTCTACTGTAGAGTACTTTTCCAGTACTGTTATCATAGAATTCAAAATGAGTATCATTTGGCAACAGTACTGTATCATTTATGAGAGTTGGATCATCTCCAATGGTGGCAAGGTATGAATGAGTTTTCCCACCAATGGCAGTTTCCTCTTCAGGATATGTGAAACTTTTGTCATGAATTTTGATGCCGACCTGGTTAACAGTATGCTTGATTTGAATTGCAACATTAGTACGTGCTGCTGTCAAACCTATATCTGCAGCTGTCCATTCAAGGTGTGTTCCATTGTCGGCAACAATAACAGTTCCATCTTTTGTTAACCTGAAGCGTATGCTGCTTAAGTCAATGTTCGGTTCATCAACATGTACTGGTGCGGTAATGTCATCATCCAATGGGTCATCGTCATCATCAACAGGATTGCCTGAATCGTCAATAATACAGTGGCCGATTGAGGGTATGAAGTCATATTCAAAGTATGTTTTCCAGTTTTTGTTCTGACTTACTGGATTGAGGAAATCCAAATAGCGATGAATAGTATTTGAGAGTACATCTTTTTCATATCTGGTGACAAAAACATTGCCTGTTTCCTCTTCTATATATCTCAAGAGATTCATTAAGGACATACTGCCATTGAAAGTTATTTTACTCAAGTAAGCGCTCAAGCAATCTTGCACTATGCCTACGTTGAAATAATCTCCGAACCAGTAATTTAAACTATTCCAGTTTACAGTGACTGCAGTTTCGCCTCTAATTTGACTGGTAGTGAACGCAGCATTCTTTAACTCTGTTTGAGTGAAAAAAGGAGCATAATTCAATTCCACCAACACCTCTTCGGCGGTAAAACTGAATCGGTTTTCATCAAACAAATCCTGCTGTATCTCACTATTCAAGACATACAAACAATCAGTTAAACGTGGTTGTCCTCCAGTGATGAAGATTTTATGCCCAGAAACAAACCATTTCTGAGCATCCAATAATTCTTCAATATTGTAGCTGACATCAATGCTACGGAGGCCTTCTTCAAAAGTTTCCACTACATCAACCAAATCCGGATTTAAGAAAGTCAATATCTTTTCGCTATTGTCCAATACGATTATGTTCATAATATCTACTTCCTTTCAACCCAGGTTACACTTTGAATAACACATCCGCTTTCATTAAACAGGAAGTCATTCTGTATCAAGAACCAATCTGTATTCCAATCTGCAGCATCATTGGTAATATCTAATGTTTCATCATCAGTGTGCAGATAGATCTTCCTGTTCCTGGAGTCAATTTCAACAATGTCACTTGTTGTCCAATTTTTATATGACATTGTGAATTTCTGTCCGGTGAATTGTTCGGTGATTTCCAGGTCATCACTTGTTGGGGTACATGTGATTATTGGGTTCACTTTCGCAAGACCGGCAACTCTTCCAGCTTTTCCTGTTGTAATGTCATCTTTGGTGTATGCTGTACCGGATTCTACAGTTAATTTTGCTTTACAGGAATATGATGCTCCGTTTGCTTCAGCTTCAATAGGGTCTTCCATGATGTAATTCCAATAAATGCCTGGGTAATGTGAAAACTCTACTCTTTTTGCTATTGGCCTGTATAATCTGTCACGTTCAGTTACCAACAGTTCGGTGACATCCTGCAATGTTGCTGTGGATTCTTCAATGGTGCATTCATCTATGTCAAATTCTACTGTGATTTCCTTTTCACGTATGTTCATTCTGAATGCATCATTTGTATCTGTTCCGTCAATTTGCAAGCGTTTAGTACTTGTCTTGATACCTTCAGGAATGTTAACATCTTGCAGGAAGACATTGAAACCTGCCATGTTTTCTCCTTCGATGAACCAATCAACCTTATACTTTTCATAGAAAATGTAGTATGGAATTACTTCAACTTTCTCAATTGTGACATTGTTGGCTACACCGGAAATGTTGGATATGCTTAATTCCAATTCAAAATCGTTCAAATCCTTTAATTCGGATATGTTGAATCCCCATCTGTCAGTTGCTCCTCCGATTGAGTGTACTGAATCGGTATTGTATAAGATTACACTTCTTTCACCACTTCCGCCTTCAGGTTTCTTCAAACTTGCAGACAGTATGCTATTCTCATCAATATTGGCATGTACTCTGACTTCAACACCTCTTATCGCAAGATTGGTGTTTTCTTTGAAGATATCTGAAAGGCCTAACTTATAGAAGATGAGATTGTTCATATTGTTGTTCGCAGGGATGACTAATGATGCAATGTCCTCTTCACTGTCACTGATGATATCTTGAATTGGTACTGGGAAGATTACTTGATCACCATCGTCTCTGCTTGACTCAATACATTGCAAGTTTCCGAATTCGGCTTCGAAGTAATTACAGGTTGTTGTATCATAGTTTCCAGTCAAGATAATGTACACTGGATATTCATGATGATAAGTGAAGTCAACAGATTCATTTTCAAATTGATTGAATACAGTGATTCCATCAGACCAGTTACGGCAAGCATTAAAGATTGTTGATAGATTCAGTGTTGCAGGTATGCTATTGACTACTCCGAGACGGAAGTTTCGGTAATAATCAACAAAATACGGGATATTGGCAGCGAGACAGGTTATCCTCATATCTGCCTGCACAGTGTAATTCTTTTTGTCTCCCATCCTGTCATCTTCTTCATCAGTTAACTTCAAGACAGTAAACCTTGGAGCAACATAACCCTCAGGCACTACTTTGACTATCAATGAATGTGTTTCAGGCACTTCAAGTGTGTTATGGGTTATATCAATGTTTACAATACCAGTAACTGCAGTCTTTGCGGTTAACTCACAATAACCTGTTTCATCAAAGAGCCTTGTTGGAATCTCATATACTCCACCAGCACTAACACTGTAATAGCTGTCACCTGTCTTGATTTTCAATGCTTTATCTGTTACCAGGTAGAATGTTGTTCCAAGCATGCTGACTGGTATCTGCACAGGCAATGTAAAGTCACTGTTCTGTACCGCATAAACCACTTTCTCCGATGGAACTTCAGTATCTGGAATGATTGGTGTTGCTTGTCCTAATACATTGACAGTAACATTCTTTGAATTATTAGTGTATTTTTCTTGGATTGTTATTGTCTTATTACCCGTAGTTGAGATGGTACAGGACAAGGCAAGTTTTGTTGAACCGGCATTGACTTTCTTGTTGACTGTGACTGTCTTATTTTTACCCGTAGATGCATCATAAACAGTCATTGTCTCTTGTACTGTTCCAGTTTTGAATGTGTACGGCTTCCATTGATAGACAGTTTCGCTTATTTGGTTGAATGTGTCACTTGTTAAACCGTTTAGTGTTAGTGTTGCTCCGGTCGGTACAGTTATCTCTACCGTTGGCGTGTAATCCATCAAATCAGGATTGTTACAAACAGCTTCAAGGTTGAATGGTACAGTCTGCACATATTCCCCAGTATCTGAAGAAGGTACAAGGTCAACAGTATAGGTAGGAGTCTTGTAATTCACTACAATTGATACATTATTGATGAAGATGTATCCTTCATTACTGCTTGTATTTTTTGGGAATCTGAATTCAACACCGAAACTGTCCTTGTTTACAGTACCTCTTGAAGGCATCTGGTAATTTGTACTGTCATAGGTTATTGTCCTTGTCCTCCATTCTGTAACTGGAGTAACACCTTTTACATCAGTGTCTCCCATTTGGCCGGCAACATTTTTGAGCATGACTGTTGGAGCTGCGACTTTGATTTGTTTTCCTGTCACATGAGGAGCTAATCTGTATGAGTAGATTACTTTTATTGATGTAATCTCTGCTCCCTCTGGAATGTTGAAGTTGAAGCCCAATAAATCTAATGTTTCAGCGTATGGATATGAACCATTGGATGCAGAGAGTTTGTTACATTGAGCGTAGTTCTGGTCTAAACTTGTTGATGCGGTTTTCAAATTGTTTAAGTTTATCCAGTGACGTCTATTCGCTGCAGGGTATGGCTGTTGAAAACTTTGAGGGTATTTCTTTTGTTGTCCTTGGGTGGCCATTTTTCACCTCAGTATTTTTTTTATGATCATAAAAATTTGGGTGTTTGTATAAAGTCATGATGTGGTGGTGGGAACATGGTAGGTTCTTAAAACAGAAACTACCACATTTTAGCATTCCTTCAAAGATGCTAATATCTTTTGAAGTCTTGTGTTTTCATTATGCAACTTGTTCAATAAAGCAGTAACTTCTTCAATATTAAAGTTATCATAATTCTCCTTGCTTATTTTATCATAGATACACCAATAACCAGTTAAATCTGATTTAAAGCAAGTGTATCGTTCTTCGTTAGTCATATTACTCCAATAGTATTCTTAAATCTTTGAATAAAGATGTTTGAGTACAATTGAACCTTACTCTGAACCTTGTTGCATCACTTGGAACATCAATTGACATTGTTAATAATGAGCCAGTTCTTGTTGCATCTGCACTAATCCAAGTTCCATTTTGTTGATAGTAGATTGTAGCAGTTACATCTGATGGTGCTACATCGACTTTTACTGTTACTTTTTTATTAGTGAAATCGGATAATGTCCAAGCATTATTACTGGTGGTGTCTATCATGAAGTATTTGTTTGATGAACCAACCTCAAATTTGAGTCTTCCGTTTGAAATGGACATACTGTTTCCGACTGATGTATCAAAATTATATTTTTGTATGTCGGTGCTTGATGTTGCTTTTTCTACGAAGAAACAGTCTTCAATAATGTAGGGTTCTGACTGGACACTACCACAAACAGCCACAAACTGCTTTAACCCAGCACCACTACCAGTATAAGTACCAGTACATGAACCATGCGAACCAGTACAAACAGATGCCGGATTAGTGATAATACTCATGTTCTTAACAATAAAACCATAACCAGACCCACTACACCTTAAAGTCAAATACAAATCATCATAACCGGAAGCACTGCTGTAATCCTGAGTGGTTGTATCTGCTAATGTTCCATTAATATAGATTTTCTGTTGAGTTGGAGTCCATTCCATCTTTACATGAGTCCAGTCACCAAAAGTATAACCGGAAGGCAACGAAAATGAATCATCACAGAGAGTACCACCACTTGACATTATCCAAAAATTCTCATAGTAACCATCGCCACCGACTTTATAGAAAATCTGCCCACTTACACAGGCACTGCTCCCTGAAAGTGGTTTACAATCGAATTCAATAATATGAGAATCGTTTTTAATATCAATTGACCGGTTTAAATATACATCATTGGTTGTAGTTTCACCAGTGGAAGCATCTAATGTTGCTCCATTGCTTGTAACTGTTAATCCATCGTAATCTTCATCAATCACTAACCATTCACTGGCACTGCTTGTCATCTTGTTTTGATAAATACTATTGGATTTGTAAACTGTTATAGTGTCATCAATCAACTTACCACTTTGAACTGCAACAGCTCCAATTCCCACAGTATCTGAAGTTTGGCAGAGGTCTTTTCCCGCATACAGAAAGATTCCATTTTGACAAGTACCCTGTTCAATCTCTAAAATCTTATCTGCTAATGTAAGGCCACCATCACTAAAACTGGCACTAACCCCCATTGTTTCAAGATTGGTAGCCATTCGTTCGCCTAATGCCTGTATTTTTTGGTAATGTGTTGTCATACTATCTTCTCCTTATGATGTGAGCCAGTCATCAGCATCACCAATAATCTCTTCAATGTAATCATAAACAGCATCACCGGACGGGGCATGAGTGGTATCTCCATTTGTAACTTCCTGAACAATACTTGCACCTCCACCGCCTGCTCCGAGTGTTGTCAGAGTTCCTGAAACCATTCCTTTTATTGAAGTCATGTTGGCTTCCATGATGATATGCCATTTGTTAGTATTCATATCATGAATGTCAGATTGATTTTCGGGAGTGTCATTGTACATTACAACAAATTTTGTCTGAGTCAGGTCTTTTGTCAAATACACTTCAGATGATCCATCCATTAAAGGCGGTGAAATCAATCCCATAAACCAACTGTAATGTTTGTTGTCATCACAATCCCAATTAGAAGTGCTGCCATGATAAGCGTTATCCAAGAGGCCTAACATGTAGTATTTATCACCGTTAATGTAACCAACACTTGAAGACAACCTTACAAATGGGAAAATACCGTTTCCGTCAATCTCAAAACCCTGGCCACCAATGGTAACTCCACCGAAACTGTCGGTCATCAGGTTATTGTTCCAACCTGTCGCTACGGCAAAGTCACGCCAGGTTCCATTCAAACTGCCCCATGAGGAGTTAGCATATTTGGCTCCGATGTAATGCTTGCTGCTGTCAGTTACGTCAGAATAATCATAATAGTTTGTATCCATGTATACAATCCAATTATTCTCTTCATCCAACCAGGCCGGACACCTCCAAATATTAATTCCCATAATGTCATTGTATCCGAGAGCTGCCTCTCCAGGATATGTACCGGACGCTTGAATTTGTATGCCAAAGCTAGTGTTATATAAATCTGTTTTCACAAATCTGTCAGCATCATAGTCATAATAAGCATTGGACATTATCCAATATTCCACATGCTGCACATTATCAATCGTTTTAGTGATTTGAGCAAAATTGAACTTGGAAATGTCAGTTTTGTCAAATCCCAATTTCTCTAATAACATGGAATCGATGGTTTCCTTGTTATACACGTTCATAAGATTATTATTACT